>Ga0067045_1004055_pt1 | contig 13674 bp, 9 predicted proteins | sample TerdegcTABiofilm_FD_59184 | JGI IMG/M metagenome (GOLD analysis project Ga0067045, IMG submission 59184) | Combined Assembly of (Gp0054472, Gp0054536) Wastewater bioreactor microbial communities from Singapore -Terephthalate degrading...
CTCTGTTATTAGTTCCTCCACTGTCTTTTTCATGAAATTCCTCCTGAATATGAAGTGATTTCACGCTGAGTGAAACCCTGTTCAAATTCTAAGGAAATCCGTAGTATTTGTAAAATCATATGCGACGATTACAGTACCATAAATGCAGGTATTAGCTTGCTTTTTGGTTTGCTTCGTCGCATATTATTTTTCGGTACATAACCGTCGGAATACTGTCCAGTGAAATAATCTGCGAGTATGGACATTTCAGACTCGGTCAGCTCACCATAAACCTCAACCACCATAACGCCCCACAGCTCGCCGTTGTATTCTTCAACGGTAGGATGGGCGCTGTAGACCTTTTCAGCCAGCGCCTTGTCCCTGTCGAAGTAAACCATTAAGCCTCGCTGTCCCTCATTTGGAAGTTTTTCTTTTTCAATAGCCTCCAAAATTTTATCCATGTAATACAGTGCTTCTGCCGGTGAGAGTTCTTCGAGCATATCGTCCGCACCGCACTCTCCGTACTCATAAGACGGATAAATTTTCACAAATAAGGGACTGAAAAATCTTAGGGTTTGCTTTTCCTTGACGGTGGTCTGTTTAGGACTGTCACCGGTTTTCACAACGTAGCCGAGACTGGTATATGCACCGGCATTGTTTGCTTCATACTCAACAGCCACCCGTTCATAATCCAGATAGGGCCATGCACTTTTAGGTATTTCAACCTTGCCGCTCTCCACGAGATAGACGCCCAGCTCCTTTGCAGTGGTGATGTCGGGAAACAATTCATAGTTTCCCAAGCTGTCCGCAAGTCTCAGGACATCCTCCAGCCCCTTCACCACCTCCATTTCCAGCGCAGCAGAGAAGATTGCTGCATCCCTGTCGGACATTTTCTCAAGTTTTGACCCCAGAATGTCAAGCTGTTCGAGGGAGTCATGCTCATGGATGTACCGCTTGAGGTCTGGGATAGAAGATTGGACATCAGTGATGCAGATGGCAACTGTTGTGCCAAATTCACCATGGGGAGTGAGCTTTTCAAAGACAGCGAGCTTTTCTCCGGTGTCGGACGGCAGGGACAGCCACTCGCCATGCGCCTTATCCTTGATGTTTGAAACCAATACTTTTAACATTCTTTTTCCTCCAATCTTTTAAATGTAGGCATTAAAATTGACAACAAAAAAAGCGGCGGCATCTTATTTCTAAAATACCACAGCTAATTTGCTAATAGGGGATTCCTTATTTGGTTTTAGCTGTATAGTAGACGAAACAACCGGGTTTTTATCAGCGGTTTATCATCGTTTTTACCCCTCAAAAACTGCCCTTCAAAATCGCCGGAAAGCCTTATTTCATGCGGCTTTCGGCACGTTTTATCAGAACTATGCACTCAACGTGCCTTGAGCGGTGAAAAGCGATTAAAAGAAAACACCAAAATGGGAACCGTGCCAAAATAAGCAGGTTCCCATTTTGGTTTAGATTTGCTTTTTTTCTACTTAGTCAAGGTAATTTCTTTATTAACTGCTGCGTCCTTAGCAACTAATCTCAGTACTATAGTATTACCACTCACATCTACGCTGTGGTGTTGGTCACAGCCTCATCGGTCAGGTTAGCTGCATCGTTGCCAGCAATGTCCTGAATCGGGTTGGTCCCAGCTGTGTAGCTTACGGTCACGGTGTCGCCCGCACTAACTGCCGCAGCCAACGTCAGCGTTACGGTGTTACCGCTTACAGCCACGTTGTTTACGTCAGCTGCAGAACTGTTGACCAGCACTTCAAAGTCAGTTGTATCAGGTACGGAACTTTCGTCCAGAGCCTCATTATAGGTCAGGGTCAGAGTTGCTCCGTCTACAACTGCTGTCTGCAGTTCAGGGGCTGTGGTGTCCGCTGTGTTGTTGTTCACACTCTGATCAGTCAGGTCAGCTGCAGTGTTGCCAGCAATGTCCTGAATCGGGTTGGTCCCAGCTGTGTAGCTTACGGTCACGGTGTCGCCCGCATTAACTGCATCAGCCAGCGTCAGCGTTACGGTGTTACCGCTTACAGCCACGTTGTTTACGTCAGCTGCAGAACTGTTGACATTTACTGTAAAGTCAGCTGCATCAGGTACGGAACTCTCGTCCAGAGCCTCGTCATAGGTCAGGGTCAGGGTCGCTCCGTCCACTGCTGCCGCCTGCAGTTCAGGTGCTGTGGTGTCCGCTACTTCCACGGTCACGGTCACTGCTTTGGCCGGCATGGTGAAGGTGTATTCCTGACCTGCTGTTACTTCTGTTACAGTTACTGCCTGGCTATCTGCATCTACTACCGTGATGGACTTGAACTGTTTGCCGGATTCTATATTGGCAATGGTTACGGTGACGGTTTCACCTGCTGCTGCAGTGGTTTTATCCACGGTTACTTCAGCAGCCCCGCCTACTACAGAGGCTACGTTTACCGCATAGGTTGCTTCGATTAGTTGCATTTTGATTTTACCATCGGCATTATCGGTGTAGACGGCGTAGAAGTTTCCATTAAGGTGTACGATAGATACTGCGTTGCCACTTACGACAATATCACTAAATGTCTGCGGTATGCCATTATAGTTGGTTTGCAGTTTTGTAGAGTTTGTTCCACCTACTACAATGTTGGTCCCGTCTGTGTTAACAGAGCTAACTGATGTGCCTGTTATGTCTTTTGTGTTGGTAAAGTTTATGGTGGTTCCACTTACGGTAAGTTCTGATGTTTTGAAGCCAGTTTGTTTATAGAGAGCTACTACTTTATTACCGTTTGATGCTAAGCCATAGATGTCAAATATATCGGACGAAGAAATTGTTGTATTACCATCGCCAAGATTAGATTTAACTACTATCGAATAGGTTCTGTCATTTCCACCCATCCATGTTTGATAAGTATATTTGTGTGCCATAATAAAGTAGTTATCTTCAGCATCTATAGCTATAAGAGAACCTTTGTCGAATCCTTCTGAATATCTATCAGCTCCTCCGTAATAGTCTAGATAGCCTTTAAATATTAAGGTTTTTTCAAAACTACCTGACCTATTTGTGGCATACATAATATCTGCTTTGTCTGTGTAATCACCCGTATTCCCCATTGTATCCGTATAGGTGATGTGTGCATATCCGCTGCTATCCACAGCAATATCCGGCTTAGAACAGGTACCACCATAATTACTTTCTATCAGCACTTCTTCTGTCCAATCACTTCCGTCATACATCTTATAGCCGATTTTACCTGATGTGGTGTAAACGACATGGGGCTTACCTGTGCTGTCAACAACCATTTTGCCTTCTGTACCAGTGCCTATCAGGGTTTCGCTTCCCCATGTACCACTTGTATCTGCTTGGTTATAGTAGATATTTCCGTCTCTTGTGTAAAGGACTCCCGTAAAGTCAGAACCAGCGTCGGCATCAAGCAAAGTGCCATTTGGAATCACTGGTGTTGTGTCGCTGATTATAATAGTCAGGATCGCTGGGTCACCTTTGTCAAACTCAATGCTGAGGGCCACATTGCCATCAGCCTGCGCCGCCAGGTATTCCTTCTTGATGGTTACCACGTTGTCTGCCACCGTGTAGTCGGTGTTTTCTGTCAGAGCAGTCTCACCGTTCTTGATAGCAACCAGCGTGTTGCCGTTCAAGGTCATGGTTACTGCAATGTCTTTGTAATCAGCACTGGATGTGTTCTTGTCGAAGGTAGCCGTAGTCGGTTCGATGGTGCTGTCTTGTATTTCCTGGGCTTTTACGGTTACTGTAAATTGCTTGGTATCACTTGCACTGCCGCTGGTAATGGTGGCGGTCAGGGTTACTGTAACGTCACCGCTGCCTGCCGCAGGCCTGGTTACTGTGCCGTCAGTTGCAACTACACCCGTATTACTGGATGCCCAGATGATGCTACAACCTGCGCCGTCAGGTATGCTGGTGACAAGGTTCAGATTAACTGTTACATTGTCCAGGGCAGTGTTGCCCCCTTTGATGACTTCTTCCGTCAACGCAGCCTTGTCTGCCGCTACAGCTTCAGCAACGGTAACAAGTCCCGCTATCGCATCATTAATTGCCGTTGTCTTTGCCACAACTTCTGCGTTTGTGATCTCCGGCATTGCCAGTGCTGTTTCTAATACTGCCCAGCTCTCTGCTGTGTAGTCGGTTTCGGTCAAGGCTGCCGCTGCTACTTTCGCTGCTTCAAGGTCTGCCTGGCCTGCGAATACTAGGCCTGCCTTTGCGGTGCCGATTGCTGCCGCTGCTGCATTAACATCTTCCGGTGTTGCATTTGCGTCTGCTTCAACAGCAATAGCCGCTGTTATTGAAGCTGTATAAGCATTCCAGCTTTCTGTTGTATAATCAGCCTCAGTCAGAACATATGTTGTTCTTGCTGCTCCATCAGAATACTCAGCATTTATGGCTGCTGTCAGGGCGGCCTTGTCTGCCGCTAACACAGCAGTCACTTTATAATAAGCCGTTTTTCCGCTCTCAGCCACAACAACGACAACAATAACATCGCCTGGGCTAACAGTTTTGGTCGACAATAATTCTGACGGCACAGGGTTTAATAAATCATTGACATAAACTTCCGCCCTTGCCTTGGCATCATTCGTTGTAATCGTTATACCGGTTACTGGCTCTGTAATGGATAAGATCGCCCCTTGTTCAGTGTTCGGATTATCGACGTCAACATTGCCCAAAGCCAGCACATTTGTACCACCAACTTCGAAAGTTGCTAAAGTGGCGTCTGTGCTTATAGTCGGCATCTCACAACTGTCACTGATCTCCCAAGCTTCACCGTTGAAAGTGCCTTTGATCTCTGCATATACCCATGTATGAACATCAGGGTCAAAACCAACAAACATACCGTCCAGGCCAACTCCGCTGAAGATATCAGCCAGGTCTTCATCATCAAAATAAATTACTGTACCGCCGCTTTCCAGAACTGCTTCTAACTCCGGTATATTATTCTCAATAGAATCCACCTGGTAGTCCAGCATCTGCTCCAAGGTGGCATAGACATCTGATGTTACCGACTCGCCTGTGGTCAGGTAAATCTTCGAGTTAGCCAGGTCAAGCCCATAAGCATCCACCAGGTTGTCCCATACAATATCGTTCCCGTACTGGTCCTTGAAGCTGCTCATATCTATGTACAGGCTGCCTTTTGCGGTGCCCAGTTCGAAAGAAGCCGGTTTATCAGGCGTCACTGCCACTGTAAAGGTGCGTGTGCCGTTATTGTAGCCAGTCTTGGCTGCCGTTACGGTAATGGTGGCATTTCCTGCGGTTTCTCCTGCCGTTACCGTAATAGTATGTCCGCTAACGCTGACCGTTGCTGTTTCTGTATTATTTGAGCTTGCAGTTACGGTTGCGTCTGTCGGGTTGGTAGTGACAGCTACATCGGTTGAGTGACCAGCAATGAGTGTAACATTACTAATAGCATTGACAGTCACTGTCGGTGTGCTCGACCCGCCTCCGCCGCCAGAGCTGCCGCCAGTTGTACCTGTGCCAACTGTCGGAGGTGTTACTCCAGTTGCCACTTCCTGGCTTTGCGGTTTGGTCTCAAAGCTAACGCCACTAACATTGACTTCAGCTTTTTGGATCGTGCCCTGGCCGGTGACAGATACCTTGCCGTCTGCTACCAGAGTGGTAATAGTTGTACCTTTTTCGGTTGCTACAGTTACATTATCAGCTTTAACTTCCAGGGTTTTAACTTCTGTGTTTTTATCCGCGCTAAGGGTTACTTCTTGGTTTTTGACCTCGATGGTCTCCACCTTTGCTCCAACAAGAGTTACTACAAGCTTACCTTCCACTTTTTTCTCAACTACTACGTCAGTGAAACCTTTGCCGCTTAGGTTTGCTTCTTCGACTTTAACGCTGGACTGAGCCACTAACTGTCCCACTTCCGCCTTGCCGGAAGCAACGATTCTTACACTACCGTTTGTTTTCAGAACAACAGCTTTCGTCAGGTTGGTGTCGATTAAGTGTACACTGTTAGCTCCACCGCCATTAATGTAGGCAGTACCTTTGACAGTTAAGTTTTTCAAGGTGACATCGCCTTCACCAACAGCTTTGTCAATGATTAAATCCCCTTCAATGATGGTGTTCTGCAGGGTTACCCCTTCGGCTTTAATAATAACGCTGCCTTTTACTGTGACGGTTCCTTCCGCCGGGCCGTAAACCCCTGCTTTATCATAAGTAACTGTCATGGTTTCTGTTGAGCCTAAGGCTCTATTTAATGCTACTACCGCTTCCGCCCGGGTAATAGTATTGCCCGCTTTGAAACTGCCGTCCGGGTAGCCATTCATGATCTTGGCGGCAGCTACCGCGCCGACTGCGCCCCTGCTCCATATGGGAATTTCGGATGCATCTGTGAATTTTTCCGCCGTGCCAGGATTGGCAGCAAGGCCTTTAATCCGCATGATAATTGCTGCCGCTTCGGCCCTGGTAATAGGATTGTCCGGTCGGAGGGTGCCGTCTTCATAGCCGCTGATATAGCCGGCAGCCCTGGCTTTTGCCACCTCCTCATAATACCAAGCGCCTGTAGGTACATCCTTGAAGGTAACAATATCCTTTTTTTCATAACCAAAAGCTCGGTTGACCATGGCCATGAATTCAGCCCTGGTGATGTTATTGTCCGGCTTGAAGCTGCCGTCAGAATAGCCCTTGATTAATTCTTTTCCTACCCAATCTGTAATTTGCGATTTTGCCCAATGAGCCTCAATGTCTGTGAAAACCTGCGCCGCATATACTGTTGGCACAACTGAAAAGAACATTATCGCAATTAAAATATATGCTACATATGTTTTAATTTTATGCCTGTTCATCTCCAGATCCACCTCCACATTCATACACATTATTTTTTTCTTTACATTTCACTGCTAATCTGAATATTTCATATTAAACTTGCAAAAACCTTATGCCGAACATGGCCTGTAAAACTTCCGACACTACGGCCACATCAACAGGCTCTTGCAAAGTTCCGATAAACACCTCCTTTTCTGTCCTGACCTCCAGTTCGACGGGTGATCTCCCGAAAATGGCGATTGATTTGACATCCCCGCAAGGAATGATATTTTTACTTTTCCTCGTCTTCCCTCGATTACGGACAAAGGTTAGTGCCTCATCTGTTACTGTCACAATATATGGCTCAGATTTGAAAAAACCAGTCTTCAGATTCAGTTTGAAATGTATTGGAGCATCACCCATTTTCTTCACCCCTTAAAACAACAATAACAAAATTTTTCTTAATATCAATGAAGTCAGCCCATTTGTCATTGACATTTTATTTGTCATGAATTAGTGACAAAATTTTTATATCAAAAATCCAACACAGCAAAAATATGGTATAATGTCAGTAAATGAGGAGGTGACAACTATGCCGTTTAGCCACCGGCTTAATCTTTTAATGAACACTTTCGGTGTATCCAACAGCCGACTGGCCAGAGTTTTATCATTAGATGCTTCTCTTGTCAGCCGCTGGCGCACAGGGGCGCGCACACCTGCAAAAGACAACACTCATATTGCAGTAATTGCATCCTACTTTGCTGAAAACGCAAAAATGGATTATCAAAAGGCAGCCTTATGCGAAATAATGGGCCTGCCTGCGGATAAATGCGTAAAAGAAACTCAAAAGCTTGCTGAATTTTTATATAGTTGGCTTTGCGATGAAGCTTTGCCTGACACAAAACTTATCACCAGGTTTCTTGATAATCTGGATATGTTCAGGGTAACAAAAGGTTCTTTGCCTCCTGTCAATGAAGGGAAAGCCGTCCCTGCCGGTATGGTGCTTAAGTCAGAAGTGTTTTACGGCATAAATGGCAAACAAAACAGTATTATCCGGTTTTTGTCAGCAGTGGGGGAACATAAAAAACCCTGCACCCTGCTCTTATACAGCGACGAAAACATAGAGTGGTTTGCCGGGGACCGGCTATTTCTTGCAAGCTTTGTTCGACTGCTTGTCGAAGTCATATCTAAAGGAAACAAAATTAAAATTGTACATACAATAAGCCGTGATATGTCCGAGATGTTTGCGGCAATTGACTTTTGGCTGCCTTTATATATGACAGGAGCAATCGAACCCTACTATTGTCCCAGATACCGGGAGCATTATTTCAGGAGGACTATGTTTATAGCTTCGGGTGTTGCTGCAGTGGTATCAACAACCCTGTCCGGCTGGGAGAAAAATGCAGCAAACCTTTTTTGTACCGACCCAGGGTTAATTGAGTCACTTACCGGTGAATTCAACGAATACCTTAATATGTGTCGTCCGCTTATGAGCATATTTGCCTCCAGCACTTCACCTGAGCTTGCCAATCTGCTGACGGAATTTGAAGAGCAGCCCGGCGATTGCTTCGTTTTATCCAACACCCTCTCTGCCATCACCATGCCGGAAGGGCTTTTTGATCGTTTGCTCAGCCGCGCCGGTGCAGACAGCAAAACAAAAGAAAAAATGCTCTCTGTTCAGAGAGCAAGGTACAAGGTTTTTGCAGCCAATCTCAAACACCACAATTATACCGAAATCGTATTCCTGCCATCACCCGAGGAAATAACAACAGGCCGTATTCCCGTAGAACTGCCGGAGCTTCCGGGAGGCACAACCCTCTGTTATACCCCGCAGGATTACAGAGAACATCTTGAAAACATCATCGGATTACTTAACCATTTTGACAAATTCAGTTTTTTCATTTGCCGGCGCGGTCCCAACCGGAACATCCACCTGGCCGTGAAGGATGAAATAGGTGTAATCGTTACAAAAACGGACGCTCCGATTACGGTTTTTGCCTTCAACCAGCAGAACATGACAAATGCTTTCTATTGCTATCTTGAGGATTTTATCAACAACATACCCCAGGCGGAACGGGATAAAAAAAAGGTAATTGAAAAACTTTCGAGTCTGGCAGGCAGCTTGAGTAATGAATGCTGACGGGCATGGTTTTTAACTTCAAAATAGGCGCCTAATTGATAGGTGCTTTTTTCTCAAGAGCTATCTACACTATAATACCTCCCTCAAGCCCCGCCTTTAAAACAAATACCACTTCAACCAGAGACTTTACCCGTATCTGCCCCACTAGTGCCGCAAACAGCTCCTCATCGAATTCCTGCACTGCATCCCGCTCCCGAAGCATTTTTTCAATCTCCCGAACCCTTGAAAGAGCATCTTTCCGCTTAAATTCCGCCTGGGTAAAAACCGCACGCTGCTGCCTAAGTTCATCCATCTCATTGGTTATCCTGGCATATTCCTCACCATAAATATCCGCATCAAGATTGGCCTTTATATTCAGCTTTACCAGCCTCTCCATTTCCTCCCGGAGTTCATCCAGCCGTTTATCAATAGCAGTAACATTAACAGAATTGGCCCTCTCTGCAAAAACTTTTTCTATATTTCCAAGCATTCTCGATATAAACTTATCTTTGTCTTTTATCTGCCGATTGACCATCCTGACAAAGGCTTTCTTCAGCTTTTCCTCGTCCACCGTCTTCATGCTGCAGCCTTCCGGCCCCTTTTCATCCCGGTTCCTGCATACCCACACATACTTTTTGTACTTCTCCCCCTGTCCCCAGCGGACTCTCCGGAAACGTGAACCGCACCCGCCGCAAATAATCTTTCCTGAAAAGGCATACTTGTTGCTGTGCCTGCTGCGGTTTTCATCGGTAACACCTTTCAATTTGCGCCTCCGCTCCATTTCCTATTATTAAAGCCCTCATGGGAATATGACTGATTGAAAACCATTTTTTATCAGCGGTTTATCATCGTTTTTACCCCTCAAAAACTGCCCTTCAAAAACGCCGGAAAGCCTTATTTCATGCGGCTTTCGGCACGTTTTATCAGAACTATGCACTCGATGTGCCTTGATTGGGCAAAAATAATGCCGCTTGAAGCTGGTAGCCCCTTGGCGGAAGGGTATATTTCTGAAAAATTCACCTAAGAATGCGATTTTTTGCTGCCCGCTTTTACTCACAAGCTGTATAAAATTGTAAGCAATAAAACCTTCAAAAAGCGTATTGATCTCTTGAAGGCTTTATTCGATACAATTTTTCATCTCAGGGATACTCCAATTGTTTTTATAGTTCTGAGCAATTTACTCTAGTGAATCGGGTACCTATTGCTTCCGTGTATTTTCAATGGTTTCCCGTTAAGAAAAGAGACAATCAATTCCCATTGCGTTCCGTCCAGAACATGCGAATCAACGTATCGTTTCTTCAGCAAATGCTTTAACTTCGATACGGACAAGTTTTATGAGAGCCATCTCCACCGTTTAGAAATGTTTCTTTTCCGGTTTTCTTTTGAGTGGAAATGGCAGGATAGCCTTTATCAGTCAACCGTATCACCATCCAGCCTTTTCAGTGCTTCACAAATGCTCTTATATGTATTCTCAAACTGAGGCATTGTGCTTTCACCTGCATCCTCCATCCTCTGCTTTATTTCAGTCAATATCGCGTCGGTAGTTTCAAATTGCATATAGCCTGGTTGAGAATCTATCAGACTGCAACAATCGATGAACGCCCTAAGGTTTTTCTGTTACGACCGCCAGCTGCTCCAAGGCACATTTTGTATCAGCTGCATTAAGCGCATCCATAGCCTTCTGAATTATTGCGTTCATATCTGCACCCCATATAGCAAATCGGGAGTAAGTCGCCCTTGCTTCCGAATCGCAAGCATTGGCAAGAGCTCGTCCTAACCGTTGCATAGTCATTGATTCATCACCCAAGCCTTGAAAATGTCGTGTATGTGCTTTTTCAAGGCCAAAGGGTACTTTTTGGTAATATTCCATTACAGCACTCAGCGTACTATATCGAATCATTCCTGATCGTTCATTCATGGCAACACCTCAACATTTAATGTTCGGATAATTCTGCTTGAATCGCCGCTTTGCCTTTGCATATATCTTTGTTAAAGCATCAGTATCTCTGCGGCTCTCCATTAATACAATATCTGCACATTCTTCTGGAGTGAAAAGATGTAAAGGCGCGCTCAATCGATTCATTCGGTCAAGCATCACCGCTTTGAGTTCATCGTCCGTTAAGCTGAGTTCTTTCTGACATTGTATAACCGCGCTTGTGATGCCAAGTGCCACTGTCGCCGTTGAATCTTTATAAGGGAAGAAGCTCTGGGCAAAAATGTCGAGGTACTTCGGATCGTAGCCATTGCTAAGACCGCTTAGATCATAAAACACCACTTCTGATAACATGCCCAGCGCATCTTTTATCTTCTTTTCCTCCATCAGAAAATTTGACATGTGATGCCTGCAGTTTCTGTATAATCCAAAGTTACCGGCTGCGAAGTGCTCCATGCTGCGCTTATTAAGATAGCCCCATATTTTATCACGATAAGGCATATAGGGTGGCTCATGAATTATTTTGTTGAGCGACCATATATCCAGATCTTCAAGTGGATGCCGGTGTATATATGGCACATAACCTTCTTCTTCAAGCGCTTGCTTTCCGAGTTCAGTTAACTGATATGTTCTTTTGGCAAAACGGGAGTTAAGTTCTTCATGAGGGATCTCTGTCATAAGACGCTGTACCAGCTCGTCTTTTTTACCGCTCACTTTAAGTCCACGAGCTTTCAATTCACTTTTTAGAACTGTTGCATTCTCTTTCTCAATGGCACTCTGCAAGTTTCCAATCTGTAGAAATCCTCTATCAAGCAAGGAGCGAAGCCCCTTTTGAACATCTCTCACCCCATACCTGTACCACCAAAAGCCCTGAAAAGAATTATCTTCCGTAAAATAAGAATCGGCATAATAAAGCATCAGCACTTCATGCGGATATAATCCGTGCTTGCTTGCAATGGCATCTTTGATTCTTTTCTCGGCCGGAATAACTTCATCTGTTACCGATGGTATTATTTCTGACGTCACTTTTACGGAAGACGATATATTTGATTTTGGTTGCTTTGCTGTTCCGGTCGCCATTTTATCTGATGCAACAGGCTTCACGCTTTGAGCTGGTTTCTTTCTGAAAAGGTCAAAGAATGACATGATTGCCCCCTCCTCTCTAATTTACATCGCAATTTTCTGAAGGCTCGATTTGCAAAATTTTACTTATCCGCATCCTTGCCAAAGGCTTTGTGATATAGCATCCTTGTGCTTGCTATCACCTGCATCCAAGTTAAATCAGCCGCATAACTGTTTTTTTGCTGATACCGGCTCCATAATTCTGCGAGCACCTGTGACTGTTCTATCTCCCACATGTTATCATGTCCGGTTTCCAACAGGCGGGTATAGCTGCCTCTCCTTTCAGCTGTATTTTTAAATGCCTCAGAAAACAAGTCCCAATTGATGTCCTGTTCCCTGAGTGTGGTCAAAATGTAGACATCATAATAATCACGCATTCTTGTACTGGTGGTGCTTCTTGATAAAGTTGCATCCATATCCATTGTGGAGCGGGTATCAATACCGACCATTGCCGCTACCAGCATGCCGCCCTTCAATATGAATTTATCGCGAAAGGGGGACAGGGATATCCTCTCCAATAGCCGCTCAAGCATGAAGTTTCTTAAAATGATTTCAGCCTGCACGCTTTTTTCCTTTGATAGATTTCGTATCAACGCCTTCAGCTGAGTTGATGTGTTCACAGCAGCACCTCCAGATAATTTCTTATAACCTTCTCAATTCTCAAAACACCGGCATATTTCATCAGCTTGTTTAAATCCTTGTCCGATCTGCGGACATATCTTTTAAGCGCATCCGATACCACTGCTGCGTCCTGGTTATTTCTGTCCCGAAGGATATCGCAAATGGTGCGCTCCATATTGTATGTCCTGATGTCGTTTCCGAAGGTGGTCTGCTTGGTACAAATTCCAAGGTCAAGCAATTCCTTTTTGACAGTATGAACAATCAGTCCCTCCTGATTCAACTTACTGGTGTTGTATCCTGTTGGCACTGTCACGCAATAAGCAACCGGATCTCTGTCCGTTAAATCATTCAAAAATAAAGCGGTTTCATGGGAGTATACCATTTTGCTTTTCCGCAGCTGGTGGAGCAGCATTTTGTCCTCCCATACCTTCGGTGTGATATAGATGCCGTGAGCAATCCGTTCAAGCTTGCCCTGCCTGACAAATTCACACAGGTACTCCCTATGAATGTCATGAGCATCTGCAAGCTTAGCAGTGATTACACCCTTGCTGCTTTTAATCAAAGCTTCCAGCTTTTCTGTTCCGGTCATTGTATCACCCTTCTTGACAATTTTGCTTTAATTATAATTTACAAAAGCATAAATGTCAAGAAGCGTTGGAATAATTATCCTAACAGTGGAAATGTCAAGAATAGTGCAGAGTGCAAACACCCAAAATTCTAAAATCAGGCAGCGAGACTCTGTGCGGCCTGTCTGTACATAGCCGGCGGAAGCCCGCCGGGGTTAGCCGTGTAGATCCGCTGCCGGTTGTAGTAGACCAATATGTACCGGAATACGATTGCCTTTAACCGTTAAGGTAGATACGGTCTATACACTCTACTTCCAATGTAACGTTGTCTTTAAGCAGTTCTGCTACAGTTGGCATAAGCAGCACCTCCTTTATTCGATTTTGTTTTCTACATTGTCTCTTAAGTTTCCTGCTACGATCCCGTAACGTCTTTTATTCCTTACCTTCTATGAGTCTCGTATGAAGCAACCTCTGTATGGGATAAAGAAAAGAAGCAACCGCGCAACAAGCAAGTCTGTATCGGGAAGCTTGACCCCAAGACAGGGGAATTTATTCCATCCAAACGATTAAATCCCGAACAAGCTGC
>Ga0067045_1004159_pt1 | contig 13671 bp, 10 predicted proteins | sample TerdegcTABiofilm_FD_59184 | JGI IMG/M metagenome (GOLD analysis project Ga0067045, IMG submission 59184) | Combined Assembly of (Gp0054472, Gp0054536) Wastewater bioreactor microbial communities from Singapore -Terephthalate degrading...
AGAGCCACCGGTTTCCAGGTGAATCGGTGGAATGCAGCCCCGGTGCTCCCTGGTGCCCAAAGAGGAGGGCAACAACCCCATGAAAGCGCTTGTGAATCACGGAGCACGACAATGGCGCGTGCAAGAATGGGCCGAGCCGACCCTGCGACCCGGTGATGTGCTGGTCGAAGTAGCGGCCTGCGGTATCTGTGGGACCGATCTGCACGCTTACAAAGGCCTGGATGTAGGCTGGCCCTTGCCGGGTATACCGGGTCACGAGATCGCCGGGCGGGTTCTGGCTTGGGGGAGCGAGGTGCGCGGGTTCTCTGCGGGCGACCGGGTTGCAGTTCAGCCGCTGCTCTATTGCGGACTCTGTGAAGACTGCCGCGCGGGGCGGGTCAATCTCTGCTCTCACCTTGAATTCGTGGGTGGGTCGTTGGCGGGCGGGTACGCCGAGCGCACAGCGGTGCCAGCGCGCGGCCTGTTCAAGCTGCCAGACAGCCTCGACCTCAGCCAAGCGGCCATGGCCGAGACTCTGTCCACACCGGTTCATGCCTTCAACCAGAACGTGTCCGGCTTGCTACGCAGCGTGGCGGTGATGGGGGCAGGCACGCAGGGTCTGCTCTCGCTGCAACTGGCTTTGCTGGCCGGGGCCAGGGCAGTGGCTATCACTGATGTTGTGCCGCGCCGGTTAGCGGTGGCCGAAGAACTGGGCGCTACCCTGGTCATCAATGCCCGCGAACAAGACCCAATCGAGTCCATTCTGGCGATGACGGACGGGCGCGGGGTAGACCTAGCCATCGAGGCTGCCGGCAAGGCCATCAGCCGCCAGCAGGCGCTACACGTCCTGCGGCCCGGTGGCATGGCGATCTTTATCGCGCTCGGCACAGAGCCAACACCGATCGACTTCATGTCCCTGGTGCCCAGAGAGCTTCAAATTCGCGGCACGCAGTGCTATAACGACGACGACTTCGCCCTGGCCATTGAACTGCTGGCGAGCCACGCCGTCCATGTAGAGCCGCTGCTGACCCGGCTGCCCCTAGCTGATGGACGCGAAGCCTTCGAGATGCTTGTGACCGATCCAGGCCAAGCCATCAAGGTTGTGCTCGAACCCTGACCCTGGTCCGGTTATCTGGAGCGGCCCTATGCACGACGCGATCCGGCAAGTCAAAGAAGAGCTGATTGCCAACGCCCAGCGAGCCTACGAAATTGGCTTACAGACCGGGAACGGCGGCAATATCAGCGGGCGCGTGCCCGGCACGGACCTGATCGTCATCAAGGCTAGCGGTCGCTCGTTCGGGGAGACATCGCTCGATAGCCTGGTCACGGTCAATCTACAAGGTGAGGTAGTCGAGGCGAGCGATACCGGCGCGTCACGTGAGCTAGTGACGCATCTAACTATCTATCGCCAGCGTCCAGACGTATACGGCATCTTCCACACCCATTCGCCCTGGGCCATTGCCTACGCAAGCTTCGGCGCTGCGATTCCGTCTGTTACCTTCCACGCTCGGGCTAAGCTGGGCCATATCCCCGTGCTGCAGGTAGACAACGAGACGACACAGGCCGTCGCCGACGCGGTGCGTGATCTGCTCGCTGCGCAGCCTGCTCTGCAGGTGTTCGTCCAGGCCCAGCATGGCATCTTCAGCCTAGCCCAGACGATCACGCTTGCCTGCCAGAACGCCGAACTGGTCGAGGAGACGGCCCAGATCGCGTGGCTTGTCGCCCTGGGCAATCACCTGTTCGCCAATCCGGGTTCAGGCGATCTCTAAGCAGGCAAGAACTTCCCGCTGCGGACTATCTTGAGCGGCGTCTTGAACCAGGAGGGCATATGTCGAAGCATATTGCGATCATCGGCACCCTCGACACCAAAGGCCCCGAAGTAGAGTTCGTCCGGGCGCTTATCGCCAGCAGGGGCCACATCCCTCTGGTGATTGATACGGGGATCAGGGGCGTGCCATCCATCGAACCGACTATCTCCCGCCAAGAGCTTGCCGCCGCCGCTGGGACAACCCTGGACGACATCCTCGCCCGCAACGACAAGAACGCCGCCATCAACACGATGGCCTCCGGCGCTGCTACAGTGGTCAGGCGACTATATGAGCAGGGGAAACTGGATGGTGTGCTCGCCCTGGGGGGCGTGCAAGGGACGGTGATCGGCACGGCGGCCATGCGGGCGTTGCCGGTCGGCGTGCCCAAAGTCATGCTGTCCACAGTCGCCAACGGTCAGGCGACCTTCGGCCCCTTTGTCGGTACCCGAGATGTCACGATCATCCATTCTGTCGCCGACATCCTGGGCCTCAACAGTCTGACGCGCCAGGTGCTGGCCGAAGCTGCCGGCGCCGTCGTGGGCATGGCAGAGATGCTAGACGCCGCGCGCCAACCACAGGGGGCGGGACGACCCACCGTAGGCATGACTGTGGCCGGTGTCACCACGCCGTGCGCCATGCGGGTGCGCGAGCTATTGGAGCGCGCTGGCTACGAAGTGATCAGCTTCCACTGCAACGGCATCGGCGCTCAAGCGATGGAAGAGCTTGCTGCCGAGGGAAGGCTACAGGGCATTGTTGACCTCAGCCCTCACGACATTCCTGGGTACTTGTTCAATGGCCTGATGAGGGCCAGCCCCGAACGGATGACCTCCAGCACACGCAAGGGCATCCCGATCGTCTTTGTGCCCGGCGGGGCGGATTTCTTGCTCTTTGGCCCACCGGAGACCGTGCCACCTGCCATGCTCACGCGCAAATATGTACAGCACAACCCGATCCACACGCATGTGAAGGCTAGCTACGAAGAGATGAGGGCAGTCGGGCGCTTTGTCGGCGAGCGCCTGAGCCAGACAACCGGGCAGGCCGTGATCATGCTGCCCCTAGGCGGATACAGCCAACTCAACATTGCCGGGGGACCGCTCTATGAGCCGGAGTCAGATGCCGGGTTCGCCGAAGGATTGACCGGGACACTGTTCGTGCGCCCAAAGGGGCGGGTTGCTGTCGTCGAGATCAATGCGCACATCAACGATCCATTATTCGCCGAGAGTGTTGCGGCCAAGCTGCGCGAGCTTGTAGAGAAGCGGCAAGAGCAGCCCACCGGGTGATCTCTTGGGGATGCGCCCCGCGGCCCCTGGCGGGCACCGCGCCGGCTGATACCAGAGAGAGCAGGCCGTCGAGCCAATTCCTGAAGGCGAGGAACTGTCCATGAAACAGGCGGTAATGACAGCGCCCGGCAACATCCTCTTCAGAGAGGTTGATCAGCCCACGCCTGAACGCAACCAAGTGCTTATGCAAACCAGGTGCATCGGCATCTGTGGATCGGACATTCACGTATTTCACGGGTTGCACCCTTATACGAGCTATCCGGTAATCCAGGGACACGAAGTGTCGGGCGTCGTGTCCGCACTGGGCGAGGGCGTTACGGGGTTGTCGGTGGGAGACAAGATCACCTTCATGCCGCAGATCACCTGTGGCACGTGCTACCAGTGCCAGCACGGTCAATATCATATCTGTGAGTCACTCAAGGTGATGGGTTTTCAGGCGGACGGCGCGGCCCAGGACTACTTCGCCCTACCTGTCCAGAACGTCTCGAAGCTACCGGATCATCTGTCGCTGGAACAGGGGGCCATGATTGAGCCAATCGCTGTCGCCGTCCATGCGTTGGCCAAAGGCGGCGACCTACGAAGGCGCAAAGTGCTGGTGTTGGGCGCTGGCACTATTGGGAACTTGGTGGCCCAGGCCGCCAGGGCGCTGGGAGCCGGGGCCGTGATGATTACCGACATCAGCCCATACAAGCTCGCCAAAGCCCAGGATTGTGGGATTGATTTCGTCCTCAATCCCCAGACGGAGGACTTAGCCAGCGCCCTGCGACGCAGTTTTGGATCGGACGGGGCGGACCTGATCCTGGAGTGCGTGGGCGTCGAGACGACGATCACTCAGGCGGTCTCCAATGCGCGCAAGGGGACGACAATCGTCATCGTAGGTGTGTTCGGTCAGAAGCCAGTAGTTGACCTGGGGTTGGTTCAGGATCGCGAGCTATGCCTGGTGGGAACGTTGATGTACCAGAAGGCCGACTACGAGCAGGCCATCGAGCTGGCGGCCAGCGGGGCGCTGGCTCTAGAGGAGCTGATCACGCATCGCTTCCCGTTCGCCGACTACCTGACAGCCTACCACACTATCGAGGCGGCGCAGGGAAACATCATGAAGGTCATGATCACGCTGGGGTGATCCCTGCCTTGAGACGCTAGTCAGCGAGACGGGGGGCCTTCCTGGTTTGCTGCTGGCACATACCGGACAGGACTGCGCACGTCGTCACAGGAGGCATCATGCAGGCCGCACAGGTCCAAGCGCCGGGCAAGGCCCACGTTGTCGAGGTCGCCACGCCTCTGCCGGGGCCGGAAGATGTGCTCATCGAGGTGCGCGTTGCGGGGATATGCGGCACAGACCTGCACATCTATCACGGCCAATACGAAGCCGCCTATCCCATTATCCCCGGTCACGAGTTCAGCGGTGTGGTCGCGGCAGTTGGCAGCCAGGTGCTGCGTTTTCGTCCTGGCGACCGTGTGACTGCCGACCCCAACATCCCCTGTGGTCGGTGCCCCTTCTGCCAGCGCAACGAGCCTAACCAGTGCCAGTCACTAGCCGCCGTGGGCGTTACGCGCGATGGGGGCTTTGCCCATTATGTGGTTGTGCCAGAGGGAAACGTCTTCCCCATCGGTTCACTGTCCTTTGACGAGGCGGCGCTGGTCGAGCCGCTTGCCTGTGTCGTTTGGGGACTCAAGCGAGTCGCTGTGCAGCCCGGCGACTCCGTGCTTGTTTTCGGCGCAGGCCCGATGGGATGCCTCGTTCTGCAGGCTGTGCAACACGCCGGGGCAGCGACCACTGTCATCACCGATCGGGTGGGCTGGCGACTGGAACAGGCGGCGGCGCTGGGTGCCACCGAGACCGTGCTCGCCGATGACCAGCAGGAAAGCCGGCTCAGGGCATTGGCCCCTCTCGGCTATGATGTGGTCGTTGACGCGACAGGGCTGATCGCGGTGCTGGAGCAATCGCTTGCTTACGCACGACCGCGCGGCAAGGTGTGGGTGTTCGGCGTGTGCCCGCCAGGCGAGCGCGCCTCCTTCGTCCCCTACGATATTTTCCGCAAAGACCTCAGCATCCTCGGCAGCTTCGCCGTCAACCGGACATTCCAGGAGAGCATCGCTCTCATCCAGGGCGGGAGAATTCTGGCGAAGCCGCTGATCTCGCATTCTTTGCCTTTAGAACGTTTCGTCGAGGGTCTTGACTTTGCGGAGCGAGCACCCCAACGCATGAAGGTTCAATTCACCATTTCCGGGGGCTGATACGGCACCACATCAGCGCAGAGAGAGTAGGGTAGGAGAGCTACCATGCACCGCATTCGCTGGACTCTTGAGAAGATCGCAGCCAGGCTCAGACTCCTCGAAGCGCTTGTCTACCGGCAACACCAACCTCTGGCGGACTTCAGGTTCTCGGACAGTTTCCAAGCCCTGGTTGGCAAGGATTCGGATGACTCAGACTGGGCCACGATCAGCCCAGGAAGTCTCTGGACGGCTCAAGGCAAGAATTTCACCCTTCGGACAGTCTTCACTGTGCCATCTGGCTGGAAGCCACCTGTCGCTCTCTATCTCCCACTGGGCACGAGCAGCAGCGCCGAAGCCCTGAGCTTCCTCTACGGCCCAGAGGCCCTGGCCTACCTAGACGGCGAACCCTGGCAGGGGATTGACCCCAATCACCAGGAGATTCTCCTGCCGGACCGGTTTCTTGACGCCCAGCCTCACACCATCGCGCTCCAGGGCTGGGGCGGGATCAAAGAGGAACGCTACGCCATGGGACAGCCGTGCCTGGCGGAGATTGACCAGCCCATGCGCGAACTCGTGGCAAGTGCTCGCGTTGCGCTTCAGACAGCCAGGATGCTGCCGGAACATGACAGTGTGCGTGCCCACTTGCTGAATGCACTCGATGCGGCCTTTGCTCTTCTCGACTTAAGGGAACCCTTTGGAGAACAGCTCTTCGAGAGCGTGCCGACGGCACTTCAAGCTCTGCGGGAAGGCGTCCTCGCTGCGGGCGCTCCTTTGGAGCTGGATATTGCCGCAGTCGGACATGCACACCTTGACGTAGCTTGGCTGTGGCCGCTCATCCAGACGCGCAGGAAGGCGGCGCGCACCTTCAGCACAGTGTTGCGGCTGATGGAGCAGTTCCCAGAGTTCTACTTCACGCAGAGCCAGCCGCAACTGTACCAGTACATCGCTGAAGACCACCCACAGCTGTTCAGGCAGATCAAACAGCGCGTGGACGAGGGGCGCTGGGAGCTGATCGGCGGAATGTGGATCGAGGCCGACTGCAACATTACGGGCGCGGAATCGCTTGTTCGCCAGTTGCTGCTTGGCCGCCGCTATTTCTCCTGCACATTTGGCCGCCCGGATTCGCCGGTTCTCTGGCTGCCAGATGTGTTCGGCTACGCCTGGCAGTTGCCTCAGTTGATGCTTCAGGCAGGGCTGCGCTACTTTGCGACCGCCAAACTCAGTTGGAACCAGTACAACCGCATCCCGTATGATGCATTCTGGTGGCAAGGACTCGACGGCACCAGAGTGCTGACCTACTTCATCACTACCTCCAAGCCAGGCTGGTGGGGGGCGACCTACAGCGCAGACCTCACGCCGGACGAGATACTGACCACCTGGCAGGGCGCTCAGCAGCCGGAAGCCGTCCGCGAGATCATGATTCCGTTCGGTCACGGAGACGGCGGCGGTGGGCCTTCGCGCACGATGCTGGAGAACAGCCGAAACATGGCCAGCCATCCTGGTCTTCCGCGAGTGCGCACAAGCACTGCACGGGCGTTTTTCGAGCGCCTGGAGCAGGATACGGGGTCCAAGCTGCCTACCTGGGACGGTGAGCTCTATCTGGAGCTGCATCGCGGGACGTACACAAGCCAGGCGCGCAACAAACGTTGGAACCGCAAGAGCGAATGTCTCCTTCATACCGCCGAATTCCTGGCTGCCTGGGCGTCCCTGAATTCGGCCTATCGCTATCCCTCTGCAGAATTGCGGCGTGCCTGGGAGCTTGTCTGTCTCAACCAGTTCCACGACATTATTCCCGGCTCGTCCATTCATGAGGTGTATGTCGATAGCCAGCGCGACTACGAGGAAATCAGGCGGATCGGTGAAGCCATCCAGGATGAGGCCCTGGAGGCACTCGCTGGAGGATTGCCAGAGAGCGCTAAGCTGGTTGTGTACAACCCAACCTCGTTCGTCCGTTCGGAGATTGTGGAGGTTGAAGGAGACTGGTCCGGCGACCGGCGCATCATTTCCCTTGACGGGACTCCCCTCCCCATGCAGCGCACCGCCCAAGGCGTGCTTGTGGCTGTCCCTCCGGTGCCACCCTACGGATATCGTGCTCTGGGCATAGGTACGGGAGAAGCGCCTCCGTGTGACGACCTACTATATGCCGGACGGCCCGAATACGGCCCTGCCGACGCACAGATGTCACCTGAATGCGCCATGATCATGGAAAACGCGCAGCTACGCATGGAGTTCAACTGCGCAGGGGACATAGTGCGTCTGTTCGACAAGTGCCAGAAACGCGAAGTCCTGCCTGCTGCGCTTAGGGCCAATCTGTGGCAGGCCTTTGAAGACAGACCGCTCGACTGGGATGCGTGGGATATAGATATCTTCTACGAGGATAAGCAATGGTTAGCTGACCCAGCCGAGCATATGACAGTGGCGGAGACCGGCCCATTGCGCGTGTGTCTGGCCATTGAGCGCACCATCCTGAGGAGCCGGATCACCCAGCACATATATCTCTATCGCGACAGCCTGCGCGTTGACTTCAAAACGAGCATTGACTGGCAGGAGCGCCACATATTGCTCAAGGTAGCCTTCCCTGTCGCGATCCTCAATTCGCGGGCGACATACGAGATTCAGTGGGGCAACGTCGAACGTCCCACGCATCACAACACGTCGTGGGACTGGGCACGGTTTGAGACCTGCGCCCAGAAATGGGTTGACTTGAGTGAGGGCAACTACGGAGTGAGCCTCCTCAATGACTGCAAATATGGGCATGACATCCACAATGGCGTGATCCGGCTGACTGCTCTGAAGGGGGCAACTTTCCCAGACCCGACGGCAGACCTGGGCTTGCACCATTTCACCTACAGCCTGCTGCCGCACAGCGGCGATTGGCGCAACGGCACAGTGCCGGCAGCATATGCCCTCAACTATCCCCTGGTTGTTCGGTCGGTGCAGGGCGGTGCCGGGGATGACAGATCGCCCGATTGCAGGTCGTTAGTGAGTACAAGCAGCAAGCCGGTCATCATCGAGACCGTAAAGCGCGCCGAAGACGGCGATGGTCTTATCGTGCGGTTGTATGAACATGAGCGAACTCGGGGGCTAGCCTCGTTGGACGCGGGCTTTGAGCTATCCGGTGCAGCGCGCTGCACCTTGCTGGAAGAGGATCAGGCCACGCTGGAGGTGATCGCCAGCAGGGTGTGTCTGGAGGTGAGTCCTTACCAGATCTGCACTATCAGACTGCGCCCGTCCAATTGCTTGTGATCGTCGTTCCGCACCGCATGAGTGGATGGCTAGGTCCTGATCCAGTGAGGCAAGGCAAGCCCCAAATCTTCTCGTATCGGAGACCATAATGAACCCTCAAGACAAGCGGGGCTTCTTCGCAGACCGGGCAAATCTGGATCTGGAGAGATACATCCTCCTGGACTATTCCTTTGAAGCCACGGACGACCCAGAGGAAGCGGCAGCTCATCTATGCCAGGAGCAGTCCACAGCGCAGTGGAAGCGGGTAGGCGTTGACGAGGACCTGCGCGAGCAGTTCGGGGCAAAAGTGCTCGATCTTACGGTGAATGGCTCCCCCATCGAGCCGAGCTACACGCTGCCGGGTGTTGAGATGCAGAAGGTGACCAGGTGCCGGGTGACGATTGCTCATCCCCATACGAACTTCGGTCCCAGACTGCCGAATCTCCTGACAGCAGTCTGTGGCGAAGGCGTCTTTCACTCCCCCGGTATCGCGGCGATAAAGCTGCTCGACATTACCTTCCCACACAGTTTTCTGGAGCACTTCGAAGGCCCGCGATTCGGTGTTGAGGGATTGCGCGACCTGTTGGGGGTCTATGAGCGCCCTCTATTCCTGGGAGTGGTCAAACCCAACATCGGCTTGCCCCCCGATGCCTTCGCGGAGCTGGCCTATCAAAGCTGGCTGGGCGGGCTCGACATCGCCAAGGATGACGAGATGCTGGGCGATATCGAATGGTCTCCCTTGAGCGTGCGAGCAGAAAAAGTGGGTAGAGCGCGCCTGAGAAGCGAGCAGGTGACGGGAGAGAGAAAGATCTATCTCGCCAATATAACAGACGAAGTAGACCGATTGATTGAGCTGCACGATATTGCTGTCGAGCGGGGGGCAAATGCGGTCATGGTTAATGGTATGACCACTGGTCTGAGCGCGATCAGGATGCTGAGAAAGCACACCAGGGTACCACTGTTCGCCCATTTCGATTTCATCGCCCCCTTTACCCAGATACCCTACTTCGGCGTCCACTCCAAAGTGATCACAAAGCTGCAGCGATTGGTTGGTTTCGACGCTATCATCTTCCCCGGCCTGGACGAGCGCATGAAGACAACCGAGCGTGAGGTCGTGCTCAGCGTGGAACAATGTCTGAACCCCTTGGGACATGTAAAACCATCTCTCCCCATACCGGCAGGTAGTCAGTGGGCGGGGTCAACGGCAATTCTCTATCAGAAGCTGAAGACGGTTGACTTCGGCATTGTCCCTGGGCGGGCCGTGTTTGAGCATCCCATGGGCCCCAGGGGAGGCGCGGCCAGCTTGCGGCAAGGGTGGGAGGCTGTGGCATCTGGCCAGACTCTTGAGGCGTATGCCCAGGATCACATCGAGCTGCGGCTGGCAATAGAGAGTGCTTCCCACGGTCCGTAGCCCCAGGAATCCACGGAGCTCTCTCAGCGGAGTAGAGCAGGTAGGTGCCGCGGCTGACTCTGTAAGGCTCCCAGATGTGGGCAAAATTCGATGCGTCGAGACAATCTTGGTGGAGTCTGATGACTTCCGCCTTCCGCTCAAGAACGGTGCCGCGCTGATTTGGGGCAAGCTTGGGGCGGGAGCAAAACAAGCTCGCAAACGCTCTCCTGATCCGCCTGACAGGGCCAGGTAACGGCGCGACTCCGGGCTAGAGGGCGACGGAGCTGAGTGATCTACGATCGTATGGAGGGTGACACTATCATGCGTGTTGTGGTGATTGGCGGAACGGGGCATGTGGGCACCTACATGGTGCCACGGCTGGTGAACCAAGGTCATGACGTGGTCGTGGTGAGTCGCGGCCAGCGCAAGCCTTACCAGTCCAGCCGCGCCTGGGATCGCGTGTCGCTTGTAGAAATCGACAGGGCTGTGGCGGAAGAGGCAGGCGATTTTGGCGAGCGCATTCGCCGTCTCGAACCGGACGTGGCAATAGATATGATTTGTTTCACGCTGGAGAGCGCGCAGCATCTCGTTGAGGCGCTTCGCGGACGGGTGCAACACTTCTTGCACTGCGGAACGATCTGGGCACATGGGCCAAGTGTGATTGTGCCGACGACGGAAGAGCAGGCACGTCGGGCCTTCGGCGCCTATGGCATCCAGAAAGCAGCGATCGAGGGCTATCTGCTGCGCGAAGCACGTCTGAGCGGCTTCCCGGCCACAGTGCTGATGCCAGGGCACATTGTAGGACCGGGGTGGGTGCCACTCAACCCAGCTGGGCATTTCAATCCGGCTGTGTTTGAGACCCTGGCTCGCGGCGAGGAACTCCTGCTGCCGAATCTGGGCATGGAGACTGTTCACCACGTGCATGCCGACGACATTGCTCTGGCGTTTCTCCAGGCAATGGCGCATTGGAGCACGTCGGTCGGTCAGAACTTCCATGTTGTCTCGCCCGCAGCCATCACCTTGCGCGGTTACGCGGAAGCTGTGGCAAGCTGGTTTGGCCGGGAAGCTCGCCTTCGGTTCCTACCGTGGGATGAGTGGGTTGAGACGGTGACGCCCGAAGAAGCGCAAGCGACCTGGGACCACATCGCTCACAGTCCCAATTGCAGCATTGCCAAGGCACAGCGATTGATCAACTACCAACCCCGCTATTCATCACTACAAGCCGTTCAGGAGGCGGTGACGTGGTTGATAGAGCAGGAGCGTATCTCGGCCTGAACGTCCAGTTTATCGGGACGCGAGTCGCCCGCCTGGTCGGCACGCGCTGACCACTTTGCCAGTAGTATCTGCCGTCACCAGAACTTATTTCTTGAGATGAGCTGTCGCAAGTGAACACAGCCCGAGATGCGAGACTAGAGCATAAAGAACCCGGCCCGGAAGCGGTTCCAGATTCCCTTCACTGTCACCCAATTTGGCCCTCAAATAGCTTCTGATTATTAGGTCAAATCAGAAGCTATTCTCACTTCTGTCAGACTCTCAAGCCCCTATCCGTCAGCGTATTTGCCAGGCTTTCTTCGCAGCAACCTTTAGCACGGAGCCGCGTTCTGTGGTAAGATAAGCGTGCACGAATAGGGGTTCGGTTGACGCGCGATGAACCCTCCCCGGCTCCCCTACCACTTCGCCGTGCAGCTCGCCCGCAGCGCAAACGGTGCGCGCAGAGAGTGCTGCACTGCCCGCCCTAATCCATCACTCAGGAGTATCCCATGACCACTCACCAACGCCAGGATGAGCGAGCGTTCCATCACCGACCGGGTGCGGGTGCTGGGCAAGGAAGTGGGACTGGAGGGCTTAAGCGCGCACGACTGCCGCCACTACTGGGCGCGGAGGGTGGGCGTGCTGCGCCTGCAGGAAGCGGGAGGCTGGTCGAGTCTGGCCACGACACGGCGCTGTGCGGAGGACAGCGAAATCGCTAATGAGGGGATGGCGTGAACGGTAGATCCCGTAGCATTAGCAGGTGCGAATGGGCTTGTGATGCGCGAGGTTGCATCGCCGATCGCGGCACCTATTCGCCCAGCAATTGCCTTGTCTCAGGCTAGCAGACTTCGTCATACAATCGGGGTTAACGGGCAATAGCATTGTCGGCTCGAGTGCAACCAGCGATTTGCTCACATGCTCTGGGGCGTATATTCTGAGTAGGGATCTCTGAGGCGCAGAACGCCAGATGCTTGAACAGGCACGCCCTAGACATCTCAACTAATGCCTGCCTTGAGTGCCCTGATAGAGGACGCAGGTGGGCAGGTAAGCAGGGACTGATAGGTTCAGATAGGAGTAAGTACTGTGCAATCAAGGACTGCCTCAGGAGAGCAGAGGCATTCTATCTTCGGAGGTCATGAAAAGTTTGTCTTTCGCCAGGGATGGCTGAAAAAGGGAGTTGACCTCGCAACTGAGGACCCTACTATCTTCACTCATAGCGACGCATTGGTGAGGCTAGGCGTTGGCAAGAACATGGTTCGTTCCATAAGGCATTGGTGCTTGGCCACCGGAGTCTTGGAGTCTCCATCCTTTGGCCCCAAAGCAGCTCTCCAGCCCACCCCTCTAGGGACGCTGCTATTCGGTCGCGAAGGACGGGACCCCTATCTCGAAGACGTTGGAACGTTGTGGCTGCTTCACTGGCAGCTAGTCTCAGGTGCGTACAGCTATGTCTGGGAACTCGTCTTCACTACGTTTCTAGAGCGTGAGTTCACGCGACAACGCCTGGCCGATTTTGTTCGCCGGCAGTTCGACCGCGATGGCATTCGTACTACGTCACAGATGGCCGAGCGAGAGGTTGAGGTCTGCCTGCGCACATATGTCCCTGCAAAAACCAGAAACACTGCGTCTTCTGAGGATGGGCTAGACTGCCCGTTGGCGGAACTGGGTCTGATGCGTTCCAGCAGAGAGGAGCGGATTTACACCTTCATGATTGGCCCCAAACCCCTGTTGCCGGCAGAGATATTTGGCTACGCTCTCCTTCAATTCTTGGCTCAGATTGCCCAGCACAGGCGGGCAGTTGCAGTGGATGAGTGCCTCTACCGTCCTGGCAGTCCCGGCCAGGCCTTCAAACTCGACGAAAACAGCGTGGTGGCTTATCTGGAGACCCTGGAACAAAAGACGGCAGGAAGCATTCGCCTCCAAGAGACAGCCGGGCTTCGGCAGCTCTACTTGCACAGCCTGGCTCTCGATAATGTATCTGAACACGCCTTGGTCCTGCTGCGATCCTATTATGAATAAGGACTTTCCTTCCTTGCTTGCATCCGCTGTAGAGATTCGGCGGGCGGCCATCCGCGCCATCCGCCTGGAGAGTGACCTGCACCATGTAGGTCTGGCTCAGGGTTATGTGCTCACTTCCCAGGCACTCGCTTGTCTAGGGCGCATCGTTACAGGTCTCGACGAGAAGCGTCCAGCGCGCGCCTGGACGCTAACTGGCCCCTATGGGTCAGGCAAGTCGTACTTCGCTTTGTTCCTGCTGAATTTATTAGGCAACACGCAAGCCGATCATGCAGCAACTATGCGCGCACTAGAGCAGGTTGACCCCGTGCTGGCGCGTGAGGTGCACGAAGCGCAGCTAGATGGAAGCCGGAGTTTCTTCCCTATCCCGATCACCGGCTATCGTGCGCGTGAGAGTTGGCGTCAGCGTGACGGCTGCTGCCGCCAGGGTCGGCAGGCGCGCCACGCCAACGGGCGGCGCTGGCTGAGTTGGCTGCCGGGCCAGGCGGACGCCCATCGCCACCGCGCC
>Ga0067045_1030928_pt1 | contig 13670 bp, 13 predicted proteins | sample TerdegcTABiofilm_FD_59184 | JGI IMG/M metagenome (GOLD analysis project Ga0067045, IMG submission 59184) | Combined Assembly of (Gp0054472, Gp0054536) Wastewater bioreactor microbial communities from Singapore -Terephthalate degrading...
TCTGAAGCGCCCTATAGTTCGAATCTCTTGTCAAACACTTGAAAGCATGAATCATAACATAACCCTGTAATAACAATTACATAAATTAATACTATTTTAAAAATAGCATGGTTTTAGTGAAGTGATTAATTATGTTTTCATAAAAATAAATCTCGAAAAAAAATACAACTACCGTAAAAATATGAATAAAAATGTTGACAATTATCTGAAGCAAGAGCTAAATAGGCATCGCTGACAAGGTCAAGCCTAATTGCAAGGCCTGTGAGCGCCATTTGGTAGAGTCACGAGTGTTCAGCACTGGGCCAAAAGGAAAAATAAGAAGCGCAAAAAACACGAAAACGGCATCTAAATGGCCGTTTGCGTGTGTTCCACTGGGATGGAAAAGTAATGATAAGAAGCGTTACAGGTCTTATCACAGTGGAAAGCTGTGTCAATGAAAAAAAGCGTCTTTTGTGACGCTTTTTTTGTGTTTTTGTGATCAGGCGCTTTCCTGGTACTGTTTTTGGGCTTTCTTACGTAGGGATAGGGTGGCCCGTGCCTAGAAGTTAAGTATCTGATGCAATTTTATCCCGAATTTTCGGTCCAGGTAAATATTGATAAATTCCATTATGGTCGGTTTGAAAGGTTTTTTCACAAGGCTCATTCCTGCTTGCCGCGGCGTCCTTCCTCCCTTGTGAACATTGCAGCTTCGGCAACAAGCTACCACGTTTGTCCAATCATTTTTTCCACCTTGTACTTTAGGAATGATGTGATCGAGGGTCAATTCAGCGGAAGAGTGATCTTGGCCGCAATATTGACACGAAAAAGAATCCCTAATTAAGATATTCTTACGAGAGAATGGGACTTCTCTGCGGTAGATTTGGCGAATAAATTTTAGAAGTCTTATTACGGCTGGAACACGAAAAGTCTTGCTGACCGTTCTGACGACCCTATCCGATTCCTTCACTACTTCTACTTTACCGTTGAATAGCAGAAGCATGGCTCTCTGCCAGGAAACAAGGCCCACAAACTCGTAACCAGCGCTCAGCACTATGACCGCATCTAATGACGACATTGGTTGCCGGTCCCTCTCGGTATTGAATTTTTTCGAGAAATTTTCTCTTACAGCTACCCTTTAAATATCGCAATAAGACCATGTCAAGATCAAACGCATTACTCAAAAACAATAGGAATGAAAACCAATGATATTTTAGTTACCAAGTAAAATTTCATGACCGGTGAGATTCATTTCAATGATTTGCGCATTTACTTGAAGTGTTTCTCCAAAGATGCTTTTAAGAAAAACCCCATTATTTTCTGTTCGAACTAATCCGACGCTCTCCATCAAGAGTTCTTTTTTGCCATCTTTCAGGAGGTAGGCATTTGATTCGCACATATTTTTTCTCCTAGGCATTAAAGGTTAATCACAAGTGAAATTGGAGTAAATTTTTGGTCAATCCTTGAGATCATTCTGGACCGCCACAAAGTGAATATCTAATAAACTACCCCCAAAGTTTAACTGCATGAGTGGGGCATTTTTCACGGCAGTCAAGGCAGCTAATACATTCCTCCGGTTTTTTAACGAATACCCCAAAGTCTTTAGGATGGGGTGTGGTTTCCATAGGACAGAGTCGGTTACAGGAACCGCACTCAGAACATGTTTCTTGACGTTCCGGAAAAACTAGTGCAAATCGGTTGAATACGGACAGACAGGCCCCAAGCGGACAAAGGACCTTGCAGAAAAATCTTCGATGCCCCATTGCAAGAATTATTATGGAGAACAAGATCGCTAGCCTTAAAGCCAAATGTCCGGGATTAGTGGTGCCATTGATTATCGCCCACGGGATTGCGGATTCGATAGTGCCAACGGGGCAGAGTCGACAAAAATACAACGATGATTCGGGCGTTAAATATATTGGCACTGCGACGACTAATCCAGCAAACACGCCATATTTAATGAACCTAGTCCACGAAGGAATGTTGAACTTAAGGTATGGAATCTTGTAGAGAAGCTCCTGAACAAATCCGAAAGGACAGGCCCATCCACACAGGAACCTACCAATGGTCAGCCCGGCGATTGCCATGAGTCCAATGACTGTAAGTGGAATTAGTCCTATGCCCGCGAATTGTCCCAATATTCCCATCGGACATGCAAATATTGATGTTGGACATGAATGACAATTTAAGACAGGAAAACAAATATTGTGCCATTGGAAAAGACCAATATTGAAAAGGGCGGCAAATGCAAGTTGAACTTTTAGTCTTAATTTTTCCAATTAATTTTCCCCAGGATTAATATGATCTTGACGAGATTGATGTCTCCAGACTGAAGACCACTCTAAATTCAGGTTGGACAGGGCAAACGTCCTTTCAGCATCCTTAAGTCAGGGTAATTCGACGTAAGTTTGCCGTCCTTATATCTGCTGATCCCCTCAAAGGTCATGGCATTAACCACTTCAGGTTCGGTAAACCACTGTGACTGGACTTCAAATTTATTCTCTGTGCTTTCGTATCCAGGTATCTTAATTGTGATGCCGACATTTTTAAGTTTTTCAAATTTCTCCAAGTTGTCGTAAACAAGAAACTCTCTAAAAAAAGCCCCATAGATAGTTCCTGCGACGCTTAGGGAGAATATAATTACCCAAAAAATCTTTCGAATCCTCATCCTGTAATCCGTTTCAAAAAAATTCATTATTTTGCCAGTTAGTTTGGCGCTTCGCCTATGTTTAGCCTATATATTAAATCAATTTGACGTTCTGTAAACAATGGTGCAATTAAATCATCGAACTGTTGTCAGCGCGAACATTTTCACAAATCGACACAGGCCGGAGCCCAAAATGCCTATAAAGCCAACCCTCTTTGTAATATCTGCTCCATCTGGAGCCGGGAAAACTACTCTCATCAAACAAATAAAACCAATCTTCCCGGATATGAAGTATTCAATATCATGTACTACCAGAAATCCGAGAAGAGGAGAAATTGACTCAGTCAGTTATTACTTCATAAGTGAATCCAAATTCAAGAGCATGTCGAAGGCTGGCGAGTTTCTCGAGTGGAAAAATGTGCATGGGAACCTATATGGCACACCGGCCAAGCCAGTATTAGATGCTCTCAAATCGGGCCAAAGAATGATCATGGACATTGATGTGGAAGGAGCAAAGGAAGTCTTTTCCAAAATGCCCCAGGCCATAGGAATTTTCATAAACGCACCCAGTCTGGAGGTCCTAGAGAAAAGACTCAGGATGAGAAAATCAGATTCAGAGGAATCTATAAGGATTAGAATGCTAAATGCTTTTCATGAAATAAGGATGTCTGATCTGTTCAAACACCGCATCGTAAACGATGATTTGAAAGAAGCTGCGAAGGAATTGGTTGAAATCATCAGGAAAGAGTCACAGATTGAATGAGGTTTTGATATCATTGAGGCACTGGTTCCACGATCACTTCGAGTTCGTGTTGTTTGTCTTGACGTAGTACTGTCATTCGCAGTCTATTTCCCGGTTTGATCTTTGACACTATCAAGGAAAGATCCTGTCGGCATTCAATAGCTTTTTCATCGGCCCTGATAACCAGATCGCCTTTTCGTAATCCTGCCTTATGGGCTGGAGTTGACCCCATCACTTGATCTATGACCGCTCCCCTTGAGTTCTTCAAGCCTAATGATTTGGCCTTTTCTTCATCAACATCGTCAACGTAAATTCCGAGCCAACCTCGTTCTTGGTCAGCGAGACTCACCGCCGAGCGCATCAAATCACGGATGAAATTGGAAGGTATCGAAAAACCGATGCCTTTGCCAGTAGATATTATGGCAGTGTTTACGCCAATGACTTCACCAGCCATGTTGAACAACGGGCCACCGGAGTTTCCGGGATTGATTGAAGCGTCGGTTTGGATAAAGTTGTCATCAGGGCTGAAACCCAGAAATCTACCTTTGCCGCTGACAATTCCAATGGTCACCGTCCTTCCGAGTCCGAATGGATTGCCAACAGCCAAGACCCATTCCCCTACCTGAATATTGTCTGGGCTGCCCAGTGAAACAGCTTCTATCGGGGAAGGGAGATTAACCTTCAAGAGAGCCAAATCAACCTTTGGGTGCAGAGCCACTACTTTGGCGTTCAGAACCTTTCCCGAGGACAGGGTCACCGATATTCTATCGGCGTTTTCAACTACGTGGGCGTTGGTGACTATGTGACCGACTCCATCGCAAAAAAAACCACTCCCGATGCTGTCGGTTTCAAAATCTTCCAAGGTCTTCGGATGTTTGGGGAGTGTTTTGAGAGAAGTTTTGTCAGGGGAGCGTCCCTCGGTTCCACCATTGGCGCTATCGCGTTCTATGGAAATACTGACCACCAATGGAGTTAATTTCTTTATGAGATCAACTAAATCCGGACAACCGTTTCTGGGAAATTCACTCCCGATGCCCGAAACAGCATGAGACAAGCCTATCAAACTTAAAATTATGAAGACAGTAAATGCGAGTAGATGTTTTCCGGGGTAATTCAATTTGTGAATCTCGAGGCAAGATTTTGATAATCCATCATGACGCTGGATCTATCAAAACATTACCGCGATGTCAATAGTTGTTGTTTCAGCAAGTTAAAGCTATATATTAATATAATGGATTAATAATATTTCTGGTGGTTTTACTATATTATGAGGAGCAGTTCACGAACTATTGTCGCTGCCATGATGGAACTTGCTCCTGATGAATCGAGTACGGGATTCAATTCTACTACATCAGCTCCAATGATATTTTGAGATGTCATGATGTTAAACAAGCGATCGAGGTCGTGAAAAAACCATCCGCCGGTCTCAGGATTTCCTGTGCCAGGCAGGCATGCTGGATCCATAACGTCCAAATCAAGCGTTAGATAAACCTTTTTGTTACTGAGACGTTTAAGAAGATAACGCTCCGAACCCTTGCCCCATTCATACAGGGTCTTATTTGATCTCATCCATTCAAATTCAGGTTTAGTCCCTGATCTAATGCCCAACTGTATCAAACGGCTCGGTCCCATGATTTCAGCGACGCGTCTGATTACCGTTGAATGATTCAGCTCTTGCCCATCGTATTCTTGTCGCAAGTCCGAGTGTGCATCGATGTGAATAACTAAAAAGTCATCAAAGTATTGATTGAGCGCTCTTATTATGGGTAAAGTTACGGTGTGTTCCCCTCCGAGCGCAACAGGTTTGGCGCCTTGGGTCAGGATGTTGATGCACATTGATTCTATTATTTTGAGAGCCTGTTCCAAATCTTTGTGAACCAAGTCCAGGTCTCCCAGATCAGAAAATTTAAGATCCATTAAGTCTCGGTCTCGATAAGGAGAATAAGTTTCAATTGAATCTGATGCTTGCCGTATAGCGTTGGGAGCTTTGTCTGATCCAGATCGATAGGTTGAGGTGCGATCAAGGGGGCAGCCAAAGATTGAGGGTCTATTCTTGATGGGAGTAGAAGCATGGCTTTCAAGGAACTGAATGGATTTCATTTGCAAATAACTCCGACGGCTTAATGCAAAAGAGGCGGATTGAGCTGCAGGGATTACAAGCCTGAAGATCAACAATCCGCCTTTGGCGTATGATATGATTTAGGAAGGTCTTCTCAAATAATATTTGAATCAATCATTATGTGTGACCAATTCCTCTACAAACTGCGGGAGGCAGAAAGCAGCCTTATGAGTCTTGTGATTGAAATATTTTAGTCCCTTTAAGGTATCTTGGGTTAGATTTGAATCGCAAATAGTTAACCGATCCGGCGCCTTGGAGCACATTGTAAAGGACCACAAAGCTCCAGGATAACTCGGGATAACCGCCAAGTATGGTAAAACATTAGCAGATCCGAACACGGTTTTTAATTTATTAACCGTTTCCGAGAAAACCTTCGGCATGAATATGGGGCTCTCAGTCTGGAATACAGCTAGTCCTCCTTCTCGCAGGCTATCCTTGATGTCATTGTAAAAAGAAACCTGGTACAATGCTTTTCCAGGTCCGACAGGATCGGTTGAATCTACAAATATCCCATCAAAATGGTCCTTGTGTCTGGCCACATAAGCTGCGCCATCCCCAAAAGCGCTTGTTGAACGAGGGTCATCCAGGCCACGAGAAACTTCTGGGAAAAATTTCTGGCACGATCTTGTTACCATTTCGTCAATTTCACAAAGTGTAATCGATTCTAATTGAGGGTATTTTACTAACTCTGTGACTGACCCACCATCACCACCTCCAATAACCAGTGTCTTTTTAGGACTCTTTAGCTGGGCCATCGCAGGATGAATTAACATCTCATGGTAAATAAAAGTGTCCTTCTCAGTCACCATGAAACATCCGTCCAGAATTAGTATTTTACCCATAGCCTCTGTGTCAAAAATTTCAATCTTTTGGTAGGGACTTTGGGCCTCATAAAGTTTTTTCGAATACTTTAATCCAAAGGCCGACAAGCCCTCATAAGTTTCTATGAACCATCCTTCATGATTTATTGACATAGCACCACCGCCGCAAATACTGCTCCGATTTTCTTAACTTTGATCGAAACTGAAATGCTTTTAATTTCCTTAATTTTTCTTTTCCGAATGTTTTCCATTCCTTCTATGACCATGTTTCTGGCCGATTTCTCGCATTCTTCAGGGGGGCCAATGCGAGAGCATTCCATTATCAAGCCTGATTCGAGTGGTTCCTCAGGTATTCCTACAGCCACTGCTGCAGATATGATCTGTCCTGGAACGTCAGAGACACGATCCCCGTAAGCCAAAGGCACGAAAGCTCCCCTGACCAGTGGGTGCTTTTCCACGAGAGTGGCGCCTGGGGGTAATATGCTACTCATTTTGATCAAATTTGTATCGCCAACTCCCGCATCCAGCAAAGCCGCATCGAAAGCGTTGAGCTCTGTCGAAGCTTCTCCACTTCCAGCGGTCAAGAAATATCGGGTAGGTAGGGGACCGAACATATAACTTACTCCTCAAACAGTTGTATGGTTCAAGGCAAAACCTAGACCCTCAAATATAACAACGCATCAGATATTAGTCAATCTATAGATGTGACCGCGGTTCATTTAAGAGTCATATGATGTTGGATGATATTTACTGTCGGAATGAGTGGGTTATCTCTGACTCGAAGAAAATGGTCTAATGAGAAATGAGGTTTCAAAAAATAGAAAGCTTAAACGAGGACTAATCAGTGTCTGACTGTTTGCCAGTTTGCCTGAAAACCTCTTCCTTTATTAGGTCGAGTTCTTCTCTGATAGCTTCACGGCTGCCGTGAATGAACATTTCGCTCTTTGCAAGCCTGTCTTCTAACACCTGGATTCTAGGTAGGAGAAAAAACGCCCCAAACCCCACAACTGCTAGAAGGGCGATCAAATTCAATATAATGATCACCCATGCAATCGTGGAACTAATAGCGGAAGATCCCTGTTGTGAAGCCGGCGTCATAGTTCTAACCTCAGGAGAGGTAGAAGAACGGTCCAAGTCTTTGGTATCTTGTTTTTCGGCAACCGGTTTAGGTTTGCTGCCAGATATATCTTGAACCTGAATTCCGCCTTGTAGAGTTTCTGTGGATCTGTCTTCGGAATCAGAAGCGGTTTTTATGGGCACCCTGAGAGTCTCGCGTATTCTGTCTCCCTGATAGACTTTAATGAGAATTTCTTTTCCGTTCAAGGCGGCTAGTTGATTTGGATCCGCATCTGGTATGAGAACCACGAAAATTCCGGAGTCCGTAGGAATGTTAAACCTTTCCCAGTTTTCTCTTGGAACTTTAGTCTGTTCAGGTTTGCGTACTATTTGATAATAAAGAAGAGATTTTTCGGGTAATTCAATCCCAACTATCTGATCGAGACCCGAACGGTTATCGAGATTGATAATTTCCCCTTTCTTTATATTACTCTCATCAAACTGTATGGAGGTCTTGTCTAAATTCAATGATACATCTCTTCCAGAGCCGAACCTAACAGGGCTATCAGGTTCTGAAGAGGATTCGGAAGCAACCAGGGTGTTTTGGTCAATCTGTATTGTAAACAGATCCCCCAGACTTTTTGCAGCTAAAACATTCTTACCACTCTTGTCAGTCAACTTAAACGTTGCTGATCGAGTCATTGGTTCCTCGAATCTGAGTTTGGTAGCATCGTAAGAGGGACCAACGAAAGAAGTCGGTTTACCGCCTTTGTTTTCGGCATTTAGCCATTCTACGCTTAACTGGTTGAGGTTTTTGATCAGATTGATGTTTTTCTTGTTAACAATTAAGGCAAAGGACTTGAATTTTTCCTGAGAGTCAATTTTCGAAATTACCAATTCTTTTTTACCCAGTGATACAGTAACCTTGGGTAAGAAATTTCCCTTTGAGTCTCTGTAGCCGTAAATGGCTCCAAAACTTAATTCTGTCAGAACAAGACACAGGGATGCGCTGATTACAAGGGCGATCAGATATCTATATGAAGAAGAGCGGTTATTTTTGTTCATATTACTTTGCGCCATGTGTAAAATGCGTTTGTTGGCTACTGAGAAATTGTAACAAACATATTCACTAAAATCAATCAACAACTTTTTGAAAGACTTATAGTTTTTTATTCATGAGAACATGAAATTAGCAATCATTAGTGGAGCTTGAATGTATGAATAAGTTCGACCGATTCGTATCGAAACGATCCATTGAAATACCGCCGTTTCTAGTCATGGATGTTCTTGAAAGAGCCTTGGACATAAGCGCTAGTGGTGACGATGTTATACATTTAGAAGTTGGTGAGCCGGATTTCGATACTCCCGCCAACATTACGGAAGCTGGAATAATGGCCTTAAGGGCAGGCAGGACCCACTACACGTCTAGCACAGGCATCCCAGAATTAAAAACTGCGATTTCGAAGAATTTTGAGGCGAACTACGGTGTGGAGGTTGATCCCCAACGTATAATAGTAACTTCTGGATCATCTCCTGCGATACTTTTGGCTTTGGCTGCTCTTTTAGACCATGGCGATGAAATTATTTTGTCGAATCCCCATTATGCTTGTTATCCCAATTTTGTGCGTTTCCTTGGTGGGACGCCTGTTTTCATAAACGTCTATCCGGAGGAGGGATTTCAGTTGAGCCCTCATAAGGTTAGACAGGCCATAACCAGACGCACCAAAGCGATAATGATCAATTCGCCATCCAATCCTACGGGCACGATAATTGATCCTGAGCATATGCGAGAGTTAGCGGATCTTGAAATTCCAATAATATCCGATGAAATCTACCACGGACTGGTTTACGAGGGTAAGGAGAATACCATTCTTGAATTTACGGACAAGGCATTTGTGATCAATGGTTTTTCCAAACTATTTGCTATGACTGGCTGGCGTCTGGGCTATGTTATCAGTTTACCTGAATTTGTCCGTCCAATCCAGAAGATGAGTCAGAATTTTTTTATAAGCGCCGCCGATTTTGTTCAGTACGCCGGAGTCGAGGCTCTCACCAATTCTTCTGACGAAACTTCCAAAATGAGGCAAGTGTTTAATCAAAGGCGTCTTCTGATGCTTGAACGGCTGCCCAAAATAGGTTTTGAGATAAGAAGCGCTCCAGTTGGCGCATTTTATATTCTGGCAGACGCTCGACAGTTCTCCAATGATTCGTATAAATTCGCCTTTGAAATACTCGAAGACGCCAAAGTGGGAGTAGCTCCTGGGATAGATTTTGGCTCCAACGCCGAAGGTTTCATAAGATTCTCATACACCAATTCAATGGAAAAGATAGACGAAGGGTTAAACCGTTTAGAAAGGTACATTCAAAAACGGTTCAGTTAAATCAAAGGCGAGCGCTTATGCCGAGGCTCAGAACCATATTTGTTGACAGCGAGGATTTTAAGGGAGATCGAATACGTCTCTCTGATAAGAATAAGAATTATCTTTTCAATGTCTTGCGCATGAAAAGTGGTGACCAGATCATGGTCTCTGATGGTAGAAGTAGCTATTTGGCAAGATTAACAGAGGAGTCTGATTCAGATCTCGGCGCAACAATGGAAAAACAAATAGAGACCGGAGATTTTTTGGCCCTGGATATAACTCTGGTTTTTGGGTGTGTGCGTCCTGATCCGATCGAACAAATATTGAGGCATTGCACGGAATTGGGGGTTCGGAGTTTTGTTCCCATGCTGTTCGAGAGGAATACCCGCAAACCTCAGGAGAAAAAACGCAGGTGGGAAAATATCGTTGCGGCTGCTTGCGCGCAATCTCTAAGACTTGTTCCTCCCACAGTACATGAACCAATGTTCCTTAAAGATTTCATTTCTGGATTGCATGATGAATGCTTGAGAATATTTCTTGACCGGTATGCCTCTAATGGTCTGATTTCGGTCCTTGATTCTTCAAGATCCGATCATGTGATCATGCTTGTAGGGCCTGAGGGAGGTTTGACGAAGAACGAAGCTGAACTGTTGGAAGAAAATCAGTTTATTAAGGTGTCCCTCGGAAATACGATTTTGAGGACTGAAACCGCATCTATTGCATCGGTAAGTGTGGCTATTTGCTGGGCCAAGGAGAATATGACGCTCAAAAGAGTTGAAAATCATGGGCCATGAAAACAGCAATATGTCCTAGGCATAAGTTCTGCCCCAACACGCTTTAGCCATTAACATGCGGGCGAATCGGAAAAATCCAAGTGGCTACTAATTGCCTCAGGCGAACTAATTGACGTCAAAACCTCTTCATGGTATTTTTTTGTAAATGTTTTTGATGGTTGGGGTTGAGTGCGCAGTCTTCCGACAGGAACCCTGAGTCATATCCCAAAACATTTCTAATGTAATTAAGAGGGTCAGGGATGGCATTCAAGGTTGAAGATACTTCATTTGGAATAGAGTCATCCGATCAAATAAAAATCGATCATCATCTTCCTGATTTTCCTACACAGGAACAAATCAAGAGTCAGTTTCCTGAGCTTTTTGGGGTCTCGAGTTTTTTGGGTAAAAGTTATTTTGACCCATGGGTTGAGTTTACTCTGGAGCATCCTGATGAAATTTGGGAGAAAGAAGAGCCGGAGCCAGAACTAAGGGTCTATTATTATATTACTTTCTTCGGTCTCCATCTGAAAGCTCCGGTCTTTGTTGTCGAAGTTTCGATGGTCGATGATTTCATGGAGCTTACTGATTATTCATTACTTCTAGATGAATTCGACATAGAATATGCGAGAAGTGGTGTTCTTGTTTATTCTGCAGTCAGGGAATATGCTCGTGAAAAACAGATTAGATCACTGAACGATAAGGCCCTCAAAAAATACGAAGAAAACAAGCTAGAAGAGGCTCGTGACTATATTGATAGCGCCATTCGATTGAGTGGCCCGAGTTCAGCCTATCTATTTAATAACCGTGGTTTAATATGTTGGAAAATGGGAAGAATTGAACAAGCCAAGCAGGACTTTCTTGCGTCAATTGGGCTTGATCGAGAAAACGCCGATCCTTATTTTAACATTGGACTGATATATTTGGACGAGGCGGAATACAGAAAGGCTTTGCTTTATCTGAAGAGCGCCGTGGAACTTAACCCATCCGACAGCCAGTTCTTGACTGAATTAGGTCACCTCTACTTGGAAATGGATCGAGAACAGGAAGCGCTTCAGCTTTTTAGAAGGGCTCATGAAACGAATCCGAATGACGCTCAGGTGGATTTTCATCTAGGTTATTATTTTCTCTATAAAAAACGTGAGCCAGGTCAGGCCGTGAAACATTATAAGATGGGTCTAAAAAAGGACCCGCACGACCAGTTTGCATTGGCCGATCTTGCAGTCGCCTATTGGATAAACGGGGCTAGAAAGAAGACCGAAGAAGTCCAAGAGAAACTTAGGTCAATGAAAGGGCTGGCTCCATACACGGTCAGTAGGCTTGTTTATCTCAATATGGAAATGGGCGCGTATGAACAGGCTCTGAATTATTACCATCAGGCTATGCACGAGAATGACCCGTTTGAACCCGAGTGGCTTCATTATAATGCGGCTTTGGTTTACGCCAGAACTGGAAGGGACAAGCTCGCCCTGGATGTTCTAGGCCTGGCTGTGAGAGCCGGAGGGCACGCGGTAATTGAAAAAGCAATGTCAGAAAGATGTCTAAGTCGTTTCAAACAGTCACCGGATTTCAAAAAATTATTGCGATTTTCAAAAAGGCGCCACCAGTTATAGAAGGCTATTCTTATCTACATGAGCGTGTGTTTGGGTGTCTGGATCAATGTATTAATTCGGTTCATACCAGACAGCCCAGACCAACATGATTTTACAGGCGCCAGGATCTCGGAAGAATTTCACTTTTTCAATTCATCTACTCAACTCAAGGTTTTAGAATACGCCGATTATTTTCTTGTCTTCCCAATACATTAAAATTCGTCATATTTATCTGATGCCCTGAATTCAGTCTCGGGGTTTTGTGTTCATCTAAAAGGGGGATAGGGTAACAATGTTCAACGCTTCAAATTGTGTCCTTTAATGTCATATATTGATTGTTCAGGCTTAAATTTCCAAGTCTCAAAATGGCTTTTTTCTCAGATAGTCCGTTTCTTATCATGTGGCTTTGGTTGACACGTTTTGCCTTACGTGATAAGTAAACAGGCCGTACGCAAATGGCTGGCGCAGTGAACTCTTGTCAATACAAAACAAGATATGCTCTGTAGAGACTCCAGGCATTAAGCCTTCCGATGCGTATTGAGTTTTGGTCCTTCCTATCGAACGACTTTTTTGCAGGCCATGTAATCGCTCTTAACTGCAATTTTTCAAGTTTAGCCAGGAGTCTTGAGACAGAACCAATGACTCAGATTCGTTGAATCGGATCTGTAGTGGGGGCAAGGCTCATGCACGGTTTATACTGCAGGAATCTAGACTCTAGCCCGTTGAAATTACTATTCTCGATTGTATTAATAATTAGTGTTTTTCAAACAGGAACATGTTGGGGCGCCGTTGGGTCTGCATCCGTCAAGGTCTTACCTGATTGGAATATCATTGCTCAAAAGAATCCGACCTTAAAGACACTTGTAGTTGTAGAAGCAGCCAACGGTTTAACTCTCCGGGATTTGGCCATTCTCGCCGACCAGGGACTGGTTCCAGCTGATCGCGACCCGGGTTTGATAGTTGGAATGAAGAAAGCTGTTTTCTCGACTACTGCGGAACGCTGGATCAACAGCAACTTACCTCGCCATATATCGGCCAGAGTGGCGCCAAAATTCTTAATGAGTGGCATTTACAGGGTTAGCTTTCGTGTAGATGCGAAGAATTATGATGGGCCATTAAATTTAGAAGTCACCGCTCCACGCGAGGACGTTGGCAAAAGGCTTATTTCTTATGATGTCGTGGTGCGACCCACTCGAGATCTTCTCAAACATCAAGATTCGGCGGGCAATCGTTGGGTGAGCGTAAAGATTCCGCGCGTTAGATATGGAGATGAAATAAAGTTTCATTTTTCGTTCACATACGAGGTCGATGTAGCTCGTGTGATAGATCATGATTTAATGATGTCAGACAAACCAGAATCTGAAGAGCTCAACGAGGAATTGAAGGAATTCCTTAAAAGCGGTTACAAGATTGATCCGGAAATTCCTGAAGCTTCTAAATGGGCATCTGTCAGTAGATCATTTCCGGTGGATGCAAGACATGAATATAGACGTCTTGACAAGTTTTTGAAGGGAAAAGTGGTCTACGACGATGCCAAACGAGCAGCTTATTTTGGGGGGAGATCAGTTTATTCAGACCTGGATCACA
>Ga0067045_1030930_pt1 | contig 13668 bp, 10 predicted proteins | sample TerdegcTABiofilm_FD_59184 | JGI IMG/M metagenome (GOLD analysis project Ga0067045, IMG submission 59184) | Combined Assembly of (Gp0054472, Gp0054536) Wastewater bioreactor microbial communities from Singapore -Terephthalate degrading...
ATAGGGATCTATCAGTTCCAGGGTTTCCGGTTTTTCATACCCAGAGGAGTTCCATACTACAGGTAATTCCAGGCCTCTTTGCCTGGCCAGACGGAGCCCGGCTGCCAAGGCAGGTATCAAATGTGAGGGGGTTACAAGATTTATATTTGTAGCCTTTCTCTCTTGAAGAGTCAGGCACAGATCCGCAAAGTCAGGAATAGTTATCTCCCTGCCCAGGGAACACTGGCTGATCTGATAATTCTGGCAGAAGGGACATTTCAAGGTGCATCCGGAAAAGAAAAAGGCTCCGGATCCTGTTTCGCCGGTTATTGGCGGCTCCTCCCCCTTGTGAAGGGTAACGCAGGCAAGAACCAAATTCGCGCCTGTATCACAGAAACCTCTTTCTCCCGCAATCCTGTCAATACCACAGTTTCTGGGACAAAGGCTGCACCTCTTATAGGCGTCATATTCCTTGCTGATAAAATAGGCTTGGGTCATGACAACAGTATACTAAAAGGTTTAAAAAGTAGAATAGCTGAAATCTTTAAGAAGGTGTATAATAATCCTGCGCGATTGTTTCGCCTCAATCTTACAGCCGCCATGGTTTGACGGAAGGAGGAGAAGTATGACAGGGTGGGATATATCCTGTTATGTTTTTGGAGCAATTGCCATTGTCGGGCCCTTATTTATTATTGTTTGGTATTTCCAGGCAGCTCACAAAAGAATCCGGGAATTAAACCAGAAAGCAAATAAATAATCCCGACAGACAGCCAATCCAAAATCCTGGCTTTAAAAAGCCCCGGCGGGGTGCTTTAACCTTCAGGTTTCAGCCCCCGCTGGAAAGTGGTTCTAACTAACAGTCGCATTGACAAATACGATAAAGCTATGTATCTTCTTACCGAGTTTTAATTTCTGCCGGCGTGATGGAATTGGTAGACGTGCCAGACTCAAAATCTGGTGACCGCAAGGTCGTGTGGGTTCGATTCCCACTGCCGGCACTATCCTCTTTTTATAAATAAAATTAAACCCTCAAAAAGAGCAGGCGGCACGGAGATTCCCTGCCGCCATAGCATAACAGAATCCGTTATTTGCCCGGACTTTTAAGGGCATGGACAAAGATAAGGTTGAGAATTATAGCTATAACTACCGTTGAACCTATCGGATTTCCAACGAAAAAGCTGAAGAAAAGGGGAAATCTCTGATACACCTCGGCAGGAATGAAGGAAAAGGCTATACCCATGAAACTGGAAAATCCTACGATGAGCTTATTGGTTTCCGTCATAGGCATGGATATTACCATCTGAATCCCCACCACCAGAATGGTTCCGAAAAGCACAACTAGAGCGCCGCCGTAGATTGCCCAGGGCACCACGGAAAAGAACACCCCTATCTTATAAAACAATCCGACAAAAATCATTATTATACCACCGGAGACCATAATCGATTTTGCGCCGACCCGGGATAGGGAGAGTACTCCAAGATTCTGACTAAAGGAAGTACAAGGGATATTGCCAAAGATTGTGGATACAAAGGAGGCCAGGGTTTCTACGAACAATCCACGGTTTGCCCTTTCCGTGGTCATCTCCTGTCCCACCAGACCTGCCGTTGCCTGGTAACAGCCCATGGTATCCAGAACATTGCTCAACTCTGCAATAAACAGGATCAATACCACCGGGATAAAACTCCAGCTTATTGTTAAAGGCCTTCCCATATTATCCTTAAAAAGAACCCAAAAACCCTTGGGAGATACAAACCAGGGAGCCTCGGCTACTCTGGCAAAATCGATCCTTCCCATGAAGGCTGCTACTATAATTGCCACCAGAACACCCCAGAGAACACTGGCATACCGGAGAATACCCTTAGGTAGGAAAAAAGAGATAATCAAAGGTATGATTATTGCGATACCCGCAAGGATAAGATTCCCCGAATCCACCACAAACCCACCGTTTACATAATCCGGAGGAAAGATCAGATCCACACAGCTTGCCTTAGCCAGACTGACAGCCATTACAATAAAGAGGGGGCCAAGAACAACCGGGGTTGCCACAAAGGGGAGAAATCTTCCTATCAACCCCTTTTTAAAAGGAATTACAAGTAGGATAGTGACAAAACTTACAATTAAAAGCCCAAGCCAGGTTATCACCGGACCTACCGTATATATTGCCGGAATCATGGCAGCGATAAAAACAATATGCTGCGCCTGAGCCACTGGCAGTTTTAATACCTTGGCTTGAACCAGAGTTTCCAGACCAGCACCTAAAAGCATTATCATCATCATATAGGCAGTAATGCTGATATCCCACTGGAAAACACTGGCAAAGATTATAGGAGTAACCAAAGGCGCCAACATTAGGACCAGAACATGTTGAAGCCCATAAAGAAAGTTTTCGCCCACGGAAATCTTATCATCCACCCCAATAACCAGGGCTGACAGAGAGCCAAAATTCTTATTCTCTTTTGTACCCTTTTCTTCCATTTAACTTCTCCTCCATTGAAGAATCTTTCATAATAAATAAATAGAACCACAGTTACCTTTGTAAGATCTTGACTTTTATCCATAGGATATCTTCATAACACCCCCGCTTCCCGTTTACCGGTAATAATTATTTTCAAAAGCCTCTTCTGGACAGATGTAGATGCAGCATCCACAGCCGTAACATTTACTTTCATCAATTACTGCCTTCTTATTACTGATGGTTATGGCATCGTAAATACAGGCTCTCTGGCATTTGGCGCATCCAGTACAAAGGTCTCTATGAAGGGTTGGCGGTATAGCTTTGGTTATGGCCAACCATCCCTTTTCTGACCTTTCTGCCACTTTTTTAATTGTAAGCCCTCTAATCTCCTCCAGAGTGATCCTATTCTTATCCAGATAATTCCCCAGTTCCCTGATCAATCTGGTATATCTTGCCCTTCCCTGGAGATGGCCCACAGTACAGACTCCGAAATAACTGGCTCCAGCCATGCAGTACTCTATGCAATCCTCTGCAGTTTCTATTCCTCCCGAGGCTATTATGGGGATGGAGAAATTCTGGGCTATTTCAAAAACCATCCTTAAGGCCAGGGGTTTTAGGGCACCGCCGGAAAGACCGCCAAAACCGCGGGGACCTCCAAGTTTTGGCTGGCCAGTTTTGATATCTATAAGCATTACAGGACCGATGGTATCTGTAACTTCCACTGCATCCAACCCGGCATCCACTCCAGCCTGAATCCAGGGAAGAATGGAAGAAAAATGGCAGGCTGAGACTTTTCCTATAATCGGGACTTTGACCTTCTTCCGTATAGCTGTAAGGGTGTGGAAAAAGGGTTCCGGATTATCCATTTCCGGTGGGGGTATTTTTAATCCTGGGAATTGTGCCTCCAGGTTCTCCGCCAGATGGGGACAATGGGTTGCTACCTCCACACAGTCCGCCCCTGCCTCGACAGCCTTAACAGCCAGAGCGGCAGCTTCCTCGGGAACCGCAGCAGCCAGATTAGCGATAATAGGAACTCCAGAAGTTTTTGCCAGAGGAATCTCCTTCTCAAACCACTGTTCACTGGGCATGATTGCAGCAAGAACACAGTTAAGAAATCCGTTTGGCATGGGAATGCAGCAAGGCCTGGGATCTGGAGCCGGTACCGGGACGATGGTCTTAGTGGTTATTGCCCCTACTCCGGTTTCTGCAACCCTAAGAATCTCTTCTCCATCCCTGCCATGCTCCCCTGCAGTAACAATAAAGGGATTCTTTAATTCGATCCCTCCAAGACTGGTTGTTAAATCCGCCATAACTTTCCTCCTGTTGTCTAAGATTGTCTATTTTCCTGGGGTATGGCTTAGCTCTGTCAGGTAAGCCTGGGAAACCCCAAAAGCTCAACAACCAAACAGCTTGTTAAGGAGAATCTTAACAAGGCAAAACAGAAACATGGCGGGGTGGGAGGATAATAAAAGGCTGTTATTCAATCTATTTTTACCTGATATCTGCAACTCTAAATTTTACAGGAACTTTACCTAATAACTATTCAGAATAAACCTTATTCCCGGAATCTTTCCCATCCTCAGAGCAGCGGGAGAAAAATCTACGGAATATGTTAAGAATATTAACATAATAAAGCTTTTCTAATTTTAAACTATCCCTTTTGTAAGATAAAAAGTTCTTTGGCACTTTTTTTGTTGGATAATGGCTTCTATAAGTTACCTCCTTTAATTTTATAATTATGATAGGGTAGGAATTTCCAGGTGTCAAGCAATTTGTTAAAAGCAAGGATATTTAAGGTCGGCACACCGCTAAACCTTCTAAATACTCAACTAGTTTTATTCTGCAAATACCTCCTCTATCCTAAACAATAAGAATTTATTATATTCCTATATATGTTTTATCTAATAAAGGAGAATCAGATGAAAAAGTCAATTCTTGTTTTTTTTATTCTTCTATTTCTTGGAGCATCCCTCCTCTTTGCGGGAAACGGGGATGATTCCTCCCTTTTAAATTCGCCGGAATCCTCTGTTAAGGTTTTCCTGGAAACAGAACAGGGGTTTCTCTCTGTTCTTTTCCACACCCTGCAGTTTGGGGAGGATGGAACCAATTTTGATTACAGAACCATGGGAGGACAGGAGATTCTATACCCCTTTGAACGGTATCTGGCCGGAGTGGAGATAAGGGATAAACACAGGATCTCCTTTCTCTATCAACCTCTAACCCTTACAACCTTTGTAAGATTCAAGGAGCAGGTGGTTATAGATGATGTAACCTTTCCCCAGGGAACACCGATGGAACTTACCTATGGTTTCCCCTTCTACAGGGTTACCTATGGCTTTGACTTTCTTAAGGATAAAGACCTAGATCTGGGAGTTGGAGGAGCTCTTCAGTTAAGGAATGCCTCTATACGCTTCCGGGACCTTTCCGGGGATAATCTTACGGTAAACCAGAATCTGGGACCAGTTCCTGCACTTTATTTCTTCGCAGCCTACAATTTCCCCTCTGGATTACACCTTTATGCCGAAGCCACGGGACTGTATGCCTCTTCCTCCATAATTAATGGCGCCAATTTCGAGTTTGAAGGTTCAATCCTGGATGCATCCTTAAGAATGGGATACCAATTGAAGCAGGGGTTGGTCATCTTCGGCAACCTCCGGTTCCTTGGAGGAAGCGCTATGGGGGTAAGTCAGTATCCGGACAGATTCTGGACCGAAGGAGTGGAAAATTATACTGCCAATTACCTTGGTGTTCTGACCTTCAGTCTAGGTGCAACCATAAACTAGAGACATTATTTACAGATAGTAGGAGATTAAAGGGGGAAGGAGACTCTAAAACTCGTTTCCCCTTCTCCAGAATAGGAGAAGGTTCCTTTTAGGCTTTCGGTAAGGATCTCTACTAGCTTAAACCCAAAACCCTGGGAACCCGCGAGGGTAAAATCGGCAGGCAAGCCAATGCCGTCGTCCGAGACAACTAGAAGAATAGTTTTCGCATCCTTTATCAATTCTACTCTTATCGTTCCTCCCCTGTTTCCAGGAAAGGCATATTTACAAGCATTAGTCAGTAATTCATTCAGTATCAGGCCAAGAGAGGTAGAACGACCGGAATCCAGAGGAATCTGATCGGAGACCGCCATATTGATTCTTATATTTGCAAGGGTAAGATTATCCTCAAGAACCTTGCAGATTTTTTCCAGGTAAAGGTTTAGGGTTATTTCGTTTTTCGTCTTTCCTTCATGCAGTAATCCATAAAGTTCAGATATAACAGAAATCCTACTCTCTAAATTTGTAAGAACCTCATAACCACTTTCCTCTGTTACCCTGCTTTTTTCAAGGGCTATCAGAGAGTTTATCATAGCAAGATTGTTCTTTACCCTATGCTGAAGCTCCTTAAAGAGGAGCTCCTTCTCCTCCACTGTTTTCTTTAATTCACCCTCCATTCTCTTTTGTTCCGTAATATCATGGAAATTACCGAAGGTGCCGATAAACTCCCCTTTCCTGTTGAATCTAGGTATGGCGGTGACAAAGAGATCTCTACATTCCCCGTCGGAACGGAGAATCCGGATTTCATAGGTGCTTTTCTCCCCCCTGCTTCGTTTTTCGGTCTCGCGTCTTATGGCGGCATACTGTTCTGGGTCCACGAACTCTGCAATATTCCTGCCGGCTAAGGCTTTGGGATCCATGCCGAAAATCTTCCCAGTGGCAGGATTCACAAAGAGAAACTTCTCTTCCGGATCCACAAAACTTATACCCTCCCCCTGGTTTTCTATGAGGGTTCTGTAATTCCGCTCGCTCTCCTGAAGTTTATCAAGCAACCTTTCCCTCTCCTTTAGAGCCCTGGCTAACCGGATGTTGCTGTATCCCAGGGTGGATAGGACCTCCGCCAATTTTGCATAGAAATTTATGGCCTTTTCTGCCTCCTTTCTGCTCCATCTGGGCACCTTCTCCAAGGCCCTTAGGTAGGCTTCTTCATCAAAACCATACCTTCTGGCCTGTTCCCGGAAAAGCTCCAGATCAACCTCTTCATCATCAAAAAAGAACTGGCCAAGAAATATATTCCCAAGATGTTTCTGATCTACAAAGATAGGGGTGGCCATATCGGTAAGATTGTTTTTACATCTATACAGTTTGTATTCTCCAAGTTTTATACCCTTGGAGAGAACGGTATCGCTTTCAAGACAGTTTTTATAGGTTTCAGGATTAACAAGGTGATAATTTAAACAGATCTCCTGGCCGGGAGTATTGCACAAAACCTTCCCAGAGAGATCAAGAAGGGAACTCCTCATCCCTGTGAATCTGTAGAATCCCTCCAAAAGGGACTGCACCTTTTCAATATCAAGGATATCTGTAAGCTCGATATCCCCAAGATCCCCCTTGGGGGAGAGGATGGTTTCCAGCTTTTTACGGACCCTCTCCTCGCTCTCCCTTAAGGCCTTCTCCTTTTCCTTTAACTTAACCTGGGCATTGTAAAGCCGGAAAGCCATTTTTATGGAAGCAATCAGAACCGTTTCCCCTGAATTCTTTACCACATATCCATAGGAGGTTATTTTTTCCGTCTTCTCCACCACCTCTGGTTCCGTATGGTTGGATAGAAAGACCACAGGGATATCCCGGTTCTGAAGGATTATGCTTGCCGCCTCCGGGCCATCCATTCCCCTTCCCAGATTTATATCCATTAAAATCAGATCAATCTCCGGATTTTTTAAACAACTCTCCACCGCCCCTTCCCCAGAAAAAATCTGGATCACCTCAAATCCATTTTTTTCGAGTATTCTTTTTTGCATAAGGGAGATTACGGCTTCATCCTCCACAAGAAGGATAGTCTTTCTTTTTAAATCATTCATGTAGGTTTCCATTTATTCTAGAGTATTTCAAAAGCCATTATAAGGTATATTCAGGTTTGTTGTCACTTAATTATTAGGGAATAATAGGAAGCTGGGACAGAAAAAGATTAAGCTCTCGCTGCATGCACTAAAGGCCCCCGCCCTCTGCCCCAGTCTTCCTTAATTGTTCAAAACTACATCATCCCTGGAAGCCAGGTAGATATCCCGGGAAAAAGAAGAAGAATAACAATCGTTAGGATAAGCATTATAAAGAAAGGCATAGACCCTGCAAAAACCTCTTCCACGGAAACCTCGTCCCCTACAGCACCCTTAACCACAAAAACAGACATTCCAAAGGGGGGTGTTATAAGCCCGGTTTCCACACAGATTGTGCACATTACTCCGAACCAGATAAGATCAAAGCCCAATTGACGGGCTACGGGTAGCATTATTGGCATGGATATCAAAAAGATGGAGGTAACATCCAAAAAGGTTCCGAGAATCATGATGATTATCATCATAAGAGCCATAATCAGTTTAGGATGGATCGCAAGGGAGACAGCAAAATTACTTAAAAGATCCACAAAACCGCTGATGGTAAGCATCCTGCTGAAGATCTGGGCCCCGATGATAAGCAGAAAAACGCTGGCAGTGGTCATACCGGTTTCCTTAAGGGCATACTGGATGTTCTTCCAGGTAAACTTTTTCTTAATGAGCATTATCAGGAGTGCGCCTATACATCCTACAGCCCCTGCCTCGGTGGGGGTAAAAACTCCTGCGTAGATTCCACCAAGAACCACCACTATCAGCCCAACAATGGAGGAGGATTTTCCAAGGGATCTGAATTTATCCTTCCGGGAGATCTTATCCGGCACTCTCGGATTTCCAAGAAGCTTAGGCCAAGCATAGGCAAGAATGATAATCGAAACCGAATAAGTAACGGCTAAAAGGAGACCTGGAACAATTCCGGCAATGAACATCTTTCCGATGGATTCGCTGGAAAGAAGCCCATACACAATGAACAACAGGCTTGGGGGGATGAGCATTCCCAGGGCAGAGCTTCCGGCCACACAGCCGGTGGAGAATTTCATGCTATAACCGAATCGCTTCATCTCCGGTACAGCAATCTTTCCGAAAACCGCAGCAGAGGCAATGCTTACTCCCGTAACAGCAGCAAAAACTGCATTGGCAAGAACGGTAACAATTCCGAGGCCTCCCTTAATTCTGCCTACCCAGTTGAATCCGGCATCGTAAAGATCCTTGCTGGCTCCAGAGGCATTGGCAAAGAGACCCATAAGAATAAAGAGGGGGATTACGGAGAACTCATAGTTAAAAACCGAATAAAAGGGCCCGGTCCCCAACACCCTTACAGCCCGGCCGAAATCTCCTATTATAAGGAACATCCCCAATACACCGGTAGAAAGAAGAGCAACCCCGATGTGTATTCCTGATACAATAAGAATGATAACCAGGATCAGCATAATAACCGCAACGAGTACAGGCGTCATAGGGACTCTCCTTTACTGGGACTTAAGATAGTGCACAGATTTTTAAAAAAATTGATCCCATACTGGATCACCAAAAGGGCGCTTCCCAGTACCATTATAAATCTGGAGGGATAGGTCGGCACCCTAAGCTGTACACCTTCGAATTCCTTAACCTCCAGGGCTTTAACAGCAGCCTCCCAGCCATAGATACACATAAGAACAAAGATGAAAATTCCCAGAAGAGCACCGCAGGCTTCTATTACTGCTGCAGCTTTTACGGGAATCCGCTTTATTAGCACAGTTGTGCGGATATGTCCCCCCTTATACAAGGTGTAGGCCACCCCAAGAAAGACAATCCCCAGAATCATGGTTTTTACCAGTTCAGTTGTGCCGGGGATAGGCTGATTGAAGAAAAAACGGCCCACCACATCGCCAAAGATCCATAGGGCCATAAGAAAAATTAATAATACGGATATGTAATTTAACACCGTAAGGAGCAAAACAAATACTCGTTTAAAAAAGGAAAGGACCATTCTTACACCTCCCGTAAAAACTCCCGGCGGCTTTATTAAAACCGCCGGGATTATTTAAATATCCTGGCTTTAAGGTAAAAGTATTTTGTAAAAACCCCAGGATAATCCTGTTCCTATAATTCAGGCCGGAAGGGGAAAGAATACCCGGAATCTTCCAGGGCTTTGATATAAGCCCTCAACACCTGGGTCCCAGGTACACCATTGCTATCTGCCTTCTGGGCTACAACTCTTGCCACACCAGCATCGGAAAGAATTTTTGCCCATCTCTGCTTTTCTGCTGCAGAAAGTTCTGTGATGGTGCATCCCGCAGCCTGCATAATGGACCTGGATTTTTCCAGATTAGCCATATTCAGCTCATATAGCTTCTGGGTATATTCGTAACCCACCTCGTCGAGAATCTTCTGGACCTCTGGCGGTAGGGATTTCCAGGTATCCAGGTTTATAGTGAGATACCCATTTACAAAGGATCCGAAGCCTACCAGAGTTATATACTTTGCTACCTCATGAACCTTGAAGGTCGTTGCCACATCGAGAGACATTGCCCAGCCCTGATAAACCCCGGTATCGATAGAGGTATAAGCATCTGTAAAGGTGGACTGAACTCCCACCGCTCCCAAAGCCTGCAGCCAGGGAATCATAGATCCGCCGTGGGCGATCTTCTTACCCTTAAGATCCTCAAGTTTTGTAACAGGGAAATTTGTAACAAGTTCAAAACTGGAGGCACTGTTGAAGGCTCTTCCGAGCTGTCGCTGGTTGTACTTGGCGAAAATCTGATCAAAAACAGGGTTTTCGTCCATAACCTTGGCATTGGCCTTTATAACCTTGGATAGATCCGGGCTTGTAAAGGGAGGCCACCAGTTGAAATTATGGATTTCCAGTTTAGCCTGTTCAAAGACATTGTTTACAAGACCTATATCCGCTGTCCCGCTTTCTACTGCTTCCAGAACCTCCCCAAGCTTGGCCAGGGAGCCCCCGAAGAAACCTTGGCAATTAAGCTCGTACTCCTTGGTTTCCGCCAAAACTCTTCTTGAAACCTCGGCCATGTAAAAATCCTGCAGGACCTGAACCCAGGCTGCCGCGGCATAGGGGTGTCCGGCAGTAAAGCGGAGGGTTATTACCTTTCTCTTTACCTCACCGGTGCCGGCGCTCTCCTGTCCCCCCGCAGCCGCAAGCTGTGTTATAGGTAGAAGCAGAATAAGCAGGGCTAGGACAACCATTAAAATCTTTGATCTTTCTCTCTTTGTTTCCTTCATTCCAAACCTCCTAAAATTTCAAAACCTTTATACATATTCCAGGAAAGAGAATCTCTCCCGGAGTTTACCAAAAGGTGATCTTAGCCCCTTCGGAAATGGGCTGTTTGAGATCTAAAACCGCTACAGGCACCTTCTCCTTATCCCCATAGTAGATCATGGTATTGATTCGCAGTTTTCCTGTAGCGGTATCGCAGAACATGCTCTTAAAACCTCTGTATTTTCTATCCAGCTCCTCAATCAGGCCGAGGAGTGTATCTGCCTGGGTAGAATAGTCTTCGTATAGTCTGCCGGTTAATGGATAGGCTGCAGCGACATAACGCAGATTTACTACTTTCATGACTCCACCTCTACTCCCTTTGAAACAAGATCCTCCGCAAGCTCTTCCATTCCCAGTTCCGAAAGTTTGGATCTTTTTGGAACCGTTGTGGACAGGCTCCAGCCGTTGGCGGAATAATACTCATCCAACATCCTGTCTAAGGTATCCTGATCAATCTTTTTATAACCAAATCCCTTAACATCCTCGTGGGACATTCTGTAGGGAACCCTATCATCCTTTCTTCCATACCCTTCCCGGACATTGAAAATTCTGTCCAGGTTCATTATTCTCTCCCCTGCCCGGACAAACTCCTGGTAATCCTGCTGAATCCCTGTGGCGGATTCAAAAAGCTTCCACCAGGTTCTAAGATCAAGCCCCAGGGAGTCCCTTACCAGGAATACACAACTTGGCAGGGCCTCGACAATTGCTCTGCTTATGGTAAACCATCTTAGAAGTTCACCTTTCTTGTCTGGATTCCTGGTTTCGAAGGCCAGCTTTAGATCAATATCCAAGCCTAATTCATCCAGTTCCGCCTTACTTAAAAGACTGGGATTGCAGGGATACGGAGGATACCAGCGGGTGTGGTCGGGTCCTACTTCGCTTACCGCAATGCCAAGTCCCACCATCAACAGGTTTCTCTCCGCAATTGCCTCCAGTTCCATTCCCTTTACACTAAGACAGTATTTCTCCGATCCCTTTCCTATCCTTTGCGCAGCCCCTTCGCACCCCAGAGAGAGAAGCTCTCCAAAGCCCTCCTTGTAAGCTATCTTTCTAACCAGGTTGATTAACTCATCCTGATCGAATCTTCCGAATCCAAGCTCCATTCCCTCTGTATCCGCCTTGGTAAGAATGCCCTTTTCAAAACATTCCATGGCCCACCCCAGGGTGTATCCCACATGGAAAATATCCAGGCCATAACGGTTGCAAAGCCCGGATAAAACCAGGAGCAAGTCAAGATCTCCATTGTCGATCAGGGATCCAAAGGTGATAGGCTGCCCAGCCCAGTAATTTCCCCCTTTGAAGCCTTGATACTTTCCCGAAGGAATGGTGTAGAGCTTCTGGCAAGAGGGCCAGGGGCAGCACCAGCAGGCCTTTGCCTTAGTAACGTAAGAATCCAGATATTTTTCGCTGGATATGGCCGTGGCTTTATCGTAATCCCAGGACATCTCCTGGGCATTTCTTGTCATAAGCTGACCCATATCTGGGAAGAGCCTGGAAAGCACTGGTGCGCCAAAGGTTGACCATACCGGCGTCCACATATCCCTGGAGGTTTCAAGGTCCAGCTTCTGACGGAAATCCTTATAGGCATCCAGGAAACCTTCGTAGTCGTACAGCTTGATGCCCCCATGACCCCGGACAGCCAGAGCTTTAAGCTTTTTGCTCCCCATAATTTCGCCGCAGCCGGCTCTGCCCCCAGCTTGGTTCAAATTACCAAAAAGCATGGCGGAGTGGACCAGGTTTTCTGCCGCAGGACCGATATAGCGGAACTGGAAATTGGGATCCTTCAGTTCCGCCCGTAAAGCTGCATCGGTCTCGTAGGTGGTTTTCCCCCAAAGATGGGTGGCATCTTTTATCTCAACCTTTTCATCCTGAATAAGAAGGTAAACAGGTTTTTCTGAGATACCTTCGACAGCAATGAAATCGTATCCTGCCCTCCGCAGCTCTGGTCCGAAGAATCCGCCGGAGCTTCCCTCGGCAATGCATCCCCGGGGAGACTTAGTGGCAATGGAGAGCCTGCCCATGCCTATGGGCACTCCGTCCATAGGACCTGTGCCGATATAGAGGATATTCTCCGGGCCATAGGGATCTATCCCGTTTTTAATCTCCTTAAGGAGGAGTCGGGAATTGATTCCCCGGGCGCCCAGATACATCTCTGTCCATTCCTCTGGTATTGGCTCCTTTTTTATGGATCCGCTACTAAGATCCACCCTTAACAGAATCTGTTCCTTAGCCTGACGAATCTTCATACATCCCCTCCAAGCTTTTTCTGCCCCTCGTTTTCCTCGGGATTCATCCAGGGGAAGGGCCACTTCCAGGGAGCAAGAACCTTAAATAGGCTGTGCGTCATCCTGGCCTTTTCATAGGCCAGACGTTTTTCCACAGCCTCCTCCTGATCCGCATAGTAAAGAGCCCCTGTGGGACAAAGGCTTACACAGGTTGGAAAACCCTTTTCCTTAATCGACCGGAGGCATTTACCATCGCAATCCAAAAGAGGTATATCCTTCTCTTCTCCCGGGACTTTTAACACCTTTATCCTTGTTCCGGCTTCGCTAAAAACCCCCTCCTTAAGGGAGGAACAGAAGGTCTCGCATAAACGACAACCATTGCAAAGATTTTCAATGACATAGATCCTTTTCACTTTAAGCACCTCGCTTTTCTACGGCAGTCAGTTTGTCGTAAAGAACAGCAACATTATGTTCATTAACATGTTCACCCATATATTCCTGCCCGATATCCACAGGGAAACGGTCAAGGAAGCTTATTCTCTTTATACACTCCTCCTTACTCCATCCCTTGGAGATTGCCACCTGAACAGCAGTAACCCATTCCATAAGAAAAGCCTTTTGTGCATCCAGCTCCCTCCTGCCACAGACTGCTCCATGACCTGGAATTATGTAGTCGAAATCCAGGGTTTTTATAAAATCGAGGCTTTCAATCCATTGATCTATATCCGAGGCATAATGCCAGGTCTGACAGCCATGAAAAACCGTATCCCCTACACAGACCGCCCGTTCCTCAGGCATAAGTACCGCCAGTTGACCAGGGGTATGACCCGGGGTACTGTAGATCTCAAAGGTGTGATCTCCAACCCTTAAAGTGAGGTT
>Ga0067045_1030931_pt1 | contig 13666 bp, 10 predicted proteins | sample TerdegcTABiofilm_FD_59184 | JGI IMG/M metagenome (GOLD analysis project Ga0067045, IMG submission 59184) | Combined Assembly of (Gp0054472, Gp0054536) Wastewater bioreactor microbial communities from Singapore -Terephthalate degrading...
AGCTATTTTCAGGGTAGGGTTTAATTTTTAAATGGTTGCTTTTGAATCCTAACTACCTGATTAACAAATAGGCATTTTTTGATTTTAAATTATTTTGGACAGCTGTGAATCGATGTCAATGTTTTAAAAAAAATCAGCCTGCTCATGCAACGAGGCACCAGCAGGCTGAATGATATATGAATAATAAGAAACTTTAATAATTAATTCTGGATATTAGGTTGTTCCAAACCGTAATTTTTACGCTTATCTTCTACACGGAGCAAGTAGCCAAATAACATAGCAAAAATGCCCAAAGAAGCGAAGACCAACATGGGAATGGTATAATTATATACAGCTGTTGCATCACGGGCAGCAATTCGCTCGGCAACCCCGGGGTTAACAGCATTCAAAACAACACCGATGAGGGCAGGTATAAGTCCAAGGCCCCAGTTTTGAATAAGGAAGATTACAGCGTAGGCAGAGCCAAGGTAACGATCTTCGACGACCTTGGGAACGGAAGGCCATAATGAGGCAGGCACCAGGGAGAAAGCTACTCCAAGGATAAGAATAGCAATGATATACAAGACCATACTTGGGGGAGCTATGGCGAAAATGAGATGTGAACCGGAAAGAAGCAATGCTCCCAGCATCATAACCGAAGCAGCTTTTCCTTTCCGGTCAACCATGTTTCCAAAAATGGGTGTAAGCAGGATGGTTCCTACAGGAAGCAAACCGGCAATCATCCCACCAAGCTCAGGAGATATTCCCAGCTTGCTTTGCATCATATTGACAGCATATTTAAGGAATGGAAAAACACCACTATAGAACAAAACACACAAGAGAGCTATATACCAAAATCCACGATTCGATACAATTTTCCCCAAATCGCTGATTCTAAACTCTTCTTCAGAGCTTTCCTGACCTTCGGCATTATCTTTTATCTGTTTGCTAAGCGGAATATCGAGAAATAGCACATAAACCAGGAAGGTAAGAAAACCAATGGTCAGCAATACTACTCCAAACAAAACACTACGATAGGGAATACCGGAGGCGATGATGGGCGAAAAGAAGAAAGCCACAGAGGCACCAATACGAGCGGTGGCCATCTCCATTCCCATTGCGAGTGCCAATTCTTTCCCTTTAAACCATTTTACGATGGTCTTTGAGACGGTTATCCCGCACATTTCAACACCAATACCAAAAAGTGCATAACCAATGGCAGCAAGTTTTGCAGAGGCAGGCATCCAGGTCATAAAAGAGTTGAAAGTGTTGAAACCTATTCCTCCGGCATTAAAGGAATCCGATAGGGCGTACAATTTAATGAGAGCCCCTGTGACCATAACACCTGTACTAAGTAAACCTGTAAAACGGATTCCAAGTTTGTCGAGGATGATTCCTGAGATAAGCAGGAAGCCAAACATGTTTAAGTAGTATTCAGAACCACTGAAAGTTCCATAAACTTCAGGATTCCATTTATAATTGACTTCCAGCAAGGCCTGCAACGGGGCAAGTGCATCGACAAAGAAATAAGCTGTTAGCATTGTAAATGCTATCAGCATAAGGGCAGTCCAACGGGCTGTCTTTGATTCAGAAAGCAAAACCTGCATTTTTTTTACCATTGTAGTTCAATTTTTAAGACTTAAATGTAAATTTGTAATTGATTCGCAACACCACCTAAAAAAAGGCGGCCAAATGTAAGAATTCTTTTTTTTCTTGTAGCTTTGCAACCCAATTGATACCCCACCTTTTTTAAACATTCTTTGTAAGAGCAGACTTAAGTTTTGAATTAAAAAATGAACAATGAGGATTTTACTTGTTACAGCCACCTGGCTTGAAGCCAAGCCTCTCATGGCGGGCTTTCATTTCTTACGTAAGTATTCGGGAAACAATTACTCTTTTCGTTTTGGAGAACATCGGGTTGACGTTCTCGTTACCGGTATGGGTATGGTTGCTACGGCGTATGGGGTGGGTAAAGCCCTTATGAATACTCGATACAACCTGGCCATCAATGCAGGAATTTGCGGTTCTTTTCGTACAGACCTCACACCCGGTACTGTATTGAATATTAAAGAACAATTCTTCCCGGAATTTGGAATGATGGATGATGCAGGTTTCAAATATATTCAGGAACTGGGTTTTGAAACTAACCTACCTTCAGCCTGTAAAAATACTTTGCTTGAAAATCCTCACTTCAATCAGGTGATTGGATTCAAAAACCTTCCTACCGCCAGGGGAGCAACCGTTAATTTGGTGGATCTTTCCGGAAAACGAAAACCAAACTATTTGTCTCCTTCCCTTGAAGCTGATGTGGAAACCCAGGAAGGCGGTGCATTCTTCTTTGCCTGCCTGGCAGGCGAGATTCCTTTTATAGAAATCAGGGCTGTTTCGAATTTTGTAGGGGCTCGCGAAGATGAAGCCTGGGATATAGAATCGGCACTCGAAAACCTTACTATTGCCGTGCATGCAGCCCTTGACGTTTTGCCACGATAGTACTTTACTACTTCTCTATCCTTATCATAATATATGATTGTCGTCACAGGTGCAGCAGGCTTCATCGGTAGTGTACTCATAAAACGACTCAACCAGATGGGTCGCAGCGACCTTGTTTTAGTGGACCATTTCGGAAACCCTGCTAAAGAAAAAAATATAGAAGGGAAAAGTTTTTCACATAAGGTCGAGCGGGAAGATTTTTTTCAGTGGGCCGAAAGCCATGCCTCTCAAATCGAAGTTATTTTTCATCTGGGGGCAAGAACAGACACAACCGAATTTGATACTGCAATTTTTGATCGGCTCAATGTAGCCTACTCGATTAGTATTTTTTCATTTTGCACCCGACACCAGATTCCTCTGCTTTATGCATCGAGTGCGGCAACCTATGGCAATGGCGAAAAAGGTTACAGCGACGACCCTGCGCTAATTCCCTTTCTTAAGCCTTTAAACCCTTACGGATGGTCGAAACAGGAATTTGACCGATGGGTAATGCAAAGGGAAGAAAAGCCACCTCACTGGTATGGTTTTAAGTTTTTTAATGTGTACGGCCCCAACGAGTACCACAAAGGCAGAATGGCCTCGGTAGTGTTTCATGCTTTCAACCAGATAATCACAACGGGGCGCGTAAAACTCTTCAAATCTCACAGGCCTGAATATGCTGATGGCATGCAACTCCGCGATTTTGTCTATGTTTTAGACGTGGTACAATTAATGCTCAACTTCTGGCAAAACCTGCCTGAATCAGGCATTTACAACGCAGGAACAGGAAAAGCTGAACCTTTTTTGCATTTGGCTGAAGCGGTCTTTGAGGCCCTTTCGATGGAACCTTCTATTGATTTTATTGATACACCTGCAGACATCCGGGATAAATACCAGTATTTTACTGAAGCCGACATGCGAAAGGCGTGTGCCACGGGTCTGTGTCCACAATTTCGCAGCCTCCGGGAAGGTGTTAAAGAATATGTGGGACAATATCTTGCAAAAGGGCTTTATCTTTAATCCAATTAATATTTAGTTCCCTTTGGTTTTCGCTGGTGTGAGAGGCTTCGAAAATTAACCACAATAGACCCCAGAGCTGCGACAGACAGCCCTCCTACAGTTATGTAATCAGCCAGGCGTGTGGATATATCCCATCCCAAAAAACGGTTAAGTATGAACTGTAAATAGGATGGAGGCAAGTGTTTGTGCCCTAATTTTTCCAAAATTTCAAAATGCAAATCTGTTAAAGGACAGTAACCCCACCCATACCAATAACCAAGAAATGTCCATGACCCAAAAGTAAGCAGCAAAGTGAACAGGTTGAGTCGCCGGGTGGCAGGGAACAACCATCCAATCAGGTTGAAAACCATTAGTAAGGAATGAAAAAACGTAAGAAAAACATCGGCAACATGAAACCAAAAGTTCATTGTGCTTAGAGGTTATCGCGTAAATGAAGCAAAAAATCTTTGACCTGTTTCAGCGTAGCTGCGATTTCCATGTCGCGCAAACCTTGATTTTTGTTAAGACGTATGTACTCGCGGGCCCCGGGGATAGTGTAGCGCTTGTCTTTTAATAAATAGTGGATAAGTTTTAAAAGTTCAACATCTTCGGGGTGATAATATCTATTTCCTTTTTTATTGCGATAGGGCTGAATTCCTTCAAATTCCTTTTCCCAAAACCGCAATGTACTTGGATTAACTCCCAGCAATCGACTAACCTCGCCGATAGTATAATAAACTTTTGGACTATTCTCCCCTTTTTTCATATATATACCTTATTCAGCAACAGGTGCTTTGGGTGTTTCTGTGAAGTAGGGCGATTGGTTGATCATATCCTGGAAAGTTGCAGGATCGATATCAAACATAAAGTAGGCAGGATTTACGGGTTTGTTATTATAAACCACTTCATAATGAAGATGAGGACCTGAAGATAGACCTGTGTTCCCAACATTGGCGATCCAATCTCCTCGTTTCACCTTCTGCCCGGGTCTAACCCTGAAAGACTGCAAATGGGCATACACAGTCTTATATCCAAATCCATGATTTATGATCACTTTTCGGCCATATCCATCCTTAATCACCTGAGAGGCTTCTTCTACAACCCCGTCACCAGTTGCAAAAACCTTAGCTCCGACGGGTGCGGTAAAGTCAAGGCCTGCATGGAACATAACCGTTTTATATATCGGATGAAGTCTATAACCAAAGTAGGAGGATATATATTTTAAATCACGCTTGTTAATAGGCTGAATAGCAGGTATAGCAGTAAGCATGGCCTCTTTTTGCTTGGCAAGTTTAAAAACTTCGTCGTATGACTTTGACTGCACATACATGCGGCTTTTAATCTTGTCCAATTTCATGGCAGTTTCTAACAGCAAGTCGCCTGTGGTCATATTGCGAAGAGACGTGTAGCGGTCGGCTCCGCCCAAAGCTCCTTCGCGGGCAGAAGCAGGAATAGGTTCGATCTCAAAGACCACCCGATATATATTGTTATCGCGTTGCTGCAGATTGTCAAGCACTTTATTCATGCGTTCAAGCTCCTGATTCAATGCCTGGAGTTGAGTCTTGTACAGATCAATCTCACGCAAAAGCATCCTCTCCTTAGGCGATGAAAAAAAACGATAGGCAAGAGTAATAACTATGGTACTGAAAACTAAGCCCGCTGCGAGGATATAGAGTACCCTTTTCAATTTATCCCTGAACCTTACGGGGATAAGTTGATAGGTAAGGGTTATTGGGTCAAAATAGTAACGATGTTTTTTTGACATCCTGTGGGTGACGTAATTCAAATTTCCGGCAGCACTCCCGTGCTTATGTCACGGAAAGGCAAAATTAATATTTTCCAGTAACTTTGCAGGCCTTTTTGGAAATGCATGAAGACTATATTAGAATTTTATCATATTATAAAACAGTTAGTTAAATGCATTGAACCGAAAAGGTTAAATTATGTTAAAACAATAGCATACGAAGATAATCAACATGAACTCAGCAGAAATCCGACAGACTTTTCTTGACTTTTTTGCTTCGAAAGGGCACCATATTGTTCCCTCAGCCCCAATGGTTATTAAAAACGACCCTACCTTGATGTTTACCAACGCCGGGATGAACCAGTTTAAAGATATTTTTCTGGGGCATGCCCCGGCCAAATTTCCAAGGGTGGCAGATACACAGAAATGCCTCAGAGTTTCCGGTAAACACAATGATTTAGAGGAAGTGGGCCACGATACTTACCATCACACAATGTTCGAAATGCTGGGCAATTGGTCGTTTGGCGACTATTTTAAAGAAGAAGCCATAGCCTGGGCCTGGGAATTGCTTACCGATGTTTACAAGATTGATAAAGATAAGCTATATGTTACCGTTTTCGGAGGTGACGAGGCGGATGGCATTCCGCGCGACATGGAGGCTTACAATATATGGAAAAAGTTCGTGCCCGAAGAAAGAATCCTGTTTGGTAGCAAAAAAGATAACTTCTGGGAAATGGGCGATACGGGTCCTTGCGGGCCATGCTCCGAAATTCACGTAGATATTCGGAATGATGAAGACCGCAAAAACCTGCCCGGTCGTGAAATGGTTAACAAAGGACATCCTCTGGTAATTGAGATTTGGAACCTTGTATTCATTGAATTCAACCGTCTTGCCAACGGAAGCCTACAAAAACTTCCTGCCCGCCATGTAGATACAGGTATGGGATTCGAACGCTTATGCATGGTTTTGCAGGGAAAACAAAGCAACTACGATACCGATGTTTTTCAGCCAATGATCAAAACCATTGCCACAATGGCGGGTCGGCGCTATGGCGACGACCCACGCGCGGATGTTGCCATGCGCGTGATTGCCGATCACCTCAGGGCAATTGCCTTTGCCATTGCCGACGGGCAATTACCTTCAAATAATAAAGGAGGATATGTTATTCGACGTATTCTGCGCAGGGCCGTCAGGTATGGCTATACCTTCCTGGGTTTCCGTCAACCTTTCATTTCGCTTCTAGTACCCCATCTCAGAGAGCAAATGGGTAACGTTTTCCCCGAACTTGTTGCTCAGGAAGAACTTATACGAAGAGTAGTTGCTGAAGAAGAAAGCAATTTCTTACGAACCCTTGAGTCAGGTATACAAAAATTTAATTTTTACCTGAATAATGCTCCAAAGCAAGGTACGATAGACGGAAATTTTGCCTTTGAGTTGTACGACACTTATGGCTTCCCCATTGATCTCACACAACTCATGGCTCGCGAACAGGGCTGGGAAGTGGATATGGAGGCTTTCCACACTAATCTTGAACAACAAAAAGAAAGATCGAGAGCAGCTGCTGCTGTTGATACTGACGACTGGGTAATTGTAAATAATGATGAATCGGAGACCACCTTCCTTGGATATGATACCCTCGAAGCCGAGGCTGAAATTGTGAAATTTAGAAAGGTTAAAACGGCAAAAAAAACTTTCTACCAGATTGTTTTCAACCGTACTCCCTTTTACGCTGAATCAGGCGGCCAGGTAGGTGATAGAGGATGGATGATTTCAGGAGAAGAAACCATTGAAATTGAAGATACCGTCAAAGAAAACAATTTAAGCGTTCATATAGTAACTAAGATACCTTCAGATATAACTTTACCCGTTGTTCTAAAGGTAGATTCTCGTAAACGATGGTTAACAGCCAATAACCATTCGGCTACACACCTCATGCATGCTGCCTTAAGAAGTGTTTTGGGCAATCATGTTGAACAGAAAGGTTCGCTGGTGGATGAAAAACGACTGCGATTCGACTTTTCGCATTTTGCCAGGCTTACCCCCGAAGAAATCCGTAAGGTAGAAGACCTTGTGAACGAAAAAATATGGGCAAATATACCTCGTGGCGAATGGAGAGAAATGCCCATGGATGAAGCCCGAAAAATGGGTGCAATGGCTTTGTTTGGTGAAAAATATGGAGATAAGGTCAGGGTAATTGCTTTTGATCCGGATTATTCGATTGAATTATGCGGGGGCACCCACGTTCCGGCTACCGGCCAAATAGGTCTTTTTAAAATTGTTTCGGAATCAGCCATTGCTGCCGGTGTTCGAAGAATTGAAGCCGTTACGGGTCCTGAGGCAATTCACTTTTTTAACAGTCATCTGGAAACCCTCGAAGAGGTGAAAACCCTTGTTAAAAATCCCGTTGATGCCATTAAAGGGGTACAAAACCTAATCGAAGAAAAAAACCGGCTTGAACAACAAATAGAAGAATTGAGAAAAGCCCTTACAGCAGGCTTGGTGGAAGAACTCAAATCCAAAATTGTTCACTTAAACGGATTCCATTTTCTGTCTGCCCGAATCGAAGGAGATGCGCAATTGGCCAAAGACATTCTTTTCAGACTTAAACAAAACATGATGCCTTTTGCCGGCATATTGGCTTATTTATCCAACGGCAAACCGGGCATTAGTTTAATCATTAGTGAAGAACTGGCGCAGAATAAAGGATGGAATGCAGGTCAGTTAGTTAAAGATTTTGCCAAAGAGATAAAAGGCGGAGGGGGTGGACAACCCCATTTTGCCACGGCCGGAGGCAGTTATCCTGAAGGCCTTGAAGCGGCACTTAACAAAGCCTTAGTCTTTTTTACTGCCTAAAGTAGCTCATCAAAATATCCCTCTTCTCTCACTGCATGGAAACGAATACTGCTTCCATGCAGTTTTTCTTTCCAGCGCTTGATGATGTATGCTGGAACATCAGGGCCCGCGATAACTGCCGAGGGTTGTAATGACTGAATGATAATAGAGGGATTCATTGAAACTTTACCCAATAAAAAAAGATAATCAGCCCTGCCCGTGAGAGGTTTGACAATGCTATCGCCATCAGCTACACAAATAATTCTCCCATTCCATTGAATGCATGAGTGTTTTTTAAGAACAGAAATATTATCAATTCCTTTATCGCCCAGCCAATCAAGCATCGCTTTATCGCCCAACATTTTAGCATCAGACAAGGCTACCGACCTGCCTTTCACAAGAATTAAACCATTTAAAGATTTAGACTGCGCTACAACAATTTGCCCTGCTTGATTTCTGCAAAAGAGCCATTGTGCAGGTTTTCTTGCCGAAATCGCCAGAATTAAAACCAATGCACTATAAAACAACCACTTACGCGAAAAATAAAAATAAAGCACAAGGAAAATTAAAAAACCATAAATACCCACACAAAGAAAAATATCTGGATACAGTCCTTTAATCACAGCCCCGGGTAAACCTTCAATTATGCTAACGCCAGTGTTCATAACTTTAAATCCCAAGGCCAGCACCCAACCTGTAATTTTCGCCAGAGGATAAATCCAGGAGGTAAGGAAAAACAATACTCCTAAAAACATACATACAAATGATACAGGAATAACCCACAGGTTGGTAAGCAAAAAATAGGAAGGAAACTGGTGGAAATAGAAAGTAGCCAAAGGGCCCGTTGCCAACTGAGCTGCAATTGAAACTGTGAGCAGAGCCCACACCTTGTCTAGAATTTTATTTTTAATATGAATGAGATGATAAAGACCTGGTTGTAAGCTCACAATACCCAAAACAGCCAGATACGATAATTGAAAACCAATCTCGAAAAGCAGGTAAGGATTAAAGAGGAGGATAAAAAAGGCAGATGCTGCAAGGGTATTATAAATACCTGTTCTTCGGCCTGCCATTTGTCCGATACTTAAAAACGAGAACATGGTTGCCGCCCTTATAACAGAAGCACTGAGGCCTGTAAGCATGGCATAAAACCAGATGATAACAATACAAAAAACACTCCGGATCAGTTTTCCTTTTTTCAATCGAAGCAGTGGAGTAAGAAGGACGCCTACAAACATGTAAATAATTCCTACATGCAATCCGGAAACGCACAATACATGCATAGCCCCTGAGCCAGAGTAAATCTGTCTGGTTTCGGAATCAAGAACGGAGGAATATCCCAGAAGCATCGCTGACGCAACTGCATATTCTTGTCCTTCAAGGCCATATTTCTTCATGACCCCAAGTAATTTTCCCCGCCACTTCGCAGCGGTCTGCCTCAAACTGAAACTTTCAGGAAAAGATACCTTTCTCCAAGTGCTATATTTTAAATATATTTGATAAAAAATCCCGCGGCGGTAGAGGTAATCCTTATAATTAAATCCTCCGGGCAGTGCCGGACCTGGTATAGTCAAAGGCGTTCCATAAAACAGAATTTTATCACCAGGTTGTAAAAGGACTGAAGCAGAATCTTTTTCGAGGTAAATAAGCAATTTTCCAGCATATGTTCTCCATTGTTGGCTATCTTGCCCGGCTATTATTTCAGCAACGTACTTCACCGAACGGGCTTTTTCTTGTCCATAATCCTCGATGCGTGCAAGCCAAACACTATCTCTCTCAATTCCTGAGGCAAAATGCCTATGATTCATTAGATAATCTCGAAAGGCCACTGCCCCCATTCCTGCAACTACCATCACACAGGCTATAACGAATGATGTAACCCATTGATTGTAAAAACTATAACGTTTGGAAAGTGAATAAATAATAATGAAACCCAATACCAAAAATGCAACCCAAAAAACAACAGGAATACCTGGAATAAAGCTGACATAAGCAAAAATTCCCGCAACGAAAGGAATTAATAATCGTACAATCGGATTTTCCCTTAGCATCTTTGGATAATTAGAATGCTAATTTAATTTGCCTTTTTATATTTTTCAATCAAAATAATAACTTCTGCAATGAAATACGAATCTGTTTTCCAATATTGCTAAAATATACGAGAATCTATATGAGAGGTTGAAATCAAAATAAGATTTACCTTTGCCGCCTTTTAATTACCCATCCATGTTTCCCTATCTCAAACAAAGACAGGTAGTGCACTTTAGGCGTTGGACAAGGAAACCCTATGCGGTTTTCAACAGCCTTGGCAGGGTAATTCGTATTGGAGTTTTGCTTTACACTTTAAGCATTTTAACAAAACCCAGCCGTGCACAGCAGACAGATAGTCTGCTTATTGTAAAAACCTTTCCAGATGACGAGGTGGTCATCACAGCCCAGCGTGTGCCTGTTCTGGCTTCACAGGCCTCGCGTCCACTTGGGATCATGGTTCCGGAAATTATACAGCCTTTGGCAATTAGTACTCCTGCTGAGGCGTTAGATATGATACCCGGAGCCGATGTCCGTCAACGTGGAGCTCCGGGTACGCAAGCCGATATAAGCCTCCGGGGAGGCTCATTCGATCAGAGTCTTGTACTTCTTAATGGAATCAACCTCACCAATCCCCAAACCGGCCATCACAGCTTCGACCTTCCTCTGAGCCCTTGGTGGATATCAAGAATCGAAGTTTTGCGCGGGCCTGCGGCCAGAGTATGGGGGTCTAATGCTTTTACAGGTGCTGTTAACGTTTCCACCCCTTATCCTACTCATAACCGAACGGAAATCAGAGTTCAGGGCGGGCAAAACAGTCTGTTCTCTTTTGATGGTTCACTTATGGGCCGCCGAAAAAAATGGGGGTGGTTTGCAGGATTAAACCATCAAAACCATAATGGATTTGCCCCTAATACGGACGCCAATCAGCAATTAGGCTTTGGTAGATTGATATATCAAGGAAAATCGGCAAGCTTCGAAATGCAGGGAGGGATTTCTCATCGTGCTTTTGGAGCAAATAGTTTTTATACACCCAAATATCCCGAACAATTCGAAGAGACCTTTTCAGGCTTTTTATCCGCGGGAGCATCTGTTTTTAAAAAAGGTTTCTCTTTAACTCCCAGAATTTATGTGCGCCGCCATTTCGATCGATTTGAACTTTTCCGGGATGAGGCACCTTCATGGTATAAAGGCCACAACTACCACACTTCTTTAACCGCGGGTATTCAGATTCCAGCTTCCCTTTCATGGAAAGGAGGAGTAAGCACTATGGGTTCAGAATGGAGATATGAGGGTATTCATAGTAACGTGTTGGGTGAGCCCATAATAACACCCATTAAGGTACCTTTTTCGGACAGTGCTTTATATACCTGTTCTGCATCGCGGCAACAATTGAATGTTTTTGGCGGGCACCTGGTCAGCATTCATCATTGGACATTCTCAGCGGGAACGATGTTAAGCTGGCTCAGTTCTCTTCATCGCTGGGAATTTTATCCCGGAGTAGATATTTCTTATTCTTTAAACCCGAATTCCAGCCTTTATTTTTCGATAAATCGCAGCCTGCGACTACCAACTTTCACCGACCTCTATTACACTGGAACCACTAATATTGCAAATCCCGGCTTAAAGCCCGAGAAAGCGATCTCATGGGAGGCTGGTTGGTCGCACAGCAACAAGCAAATAATCAGCAATATAGATGTGTTTCTAAGACAGGGCAAAGACCTTATTGACTGGATAAAATTTCCGGGAGAAGAAAAATGGAGAAGCATAAATCACACCAGAGTCGATGTTTACGGAGCTGAGTTTTCAATACGATTTGAACATGCCTTATTGAGAAAGGTCACCGACAACATCAAAGTACTGGGTCTGAGCTATTCGTGGCAGCACGCTACCAAAAAGGAAGATACCCTTGTATCCCGGTATGTCTTAGATCCCTTGAGGCATAAAGCAGTTCTGACCATAATTTTAGCTCCGGCTAAAAAACTACAAATAGGAGCAAGTGCAATGTACCATTATAGGGAAGGCATGTATACAACGTACGATGCATCAGGAAATGAGATGATGCAAACCTATGGTGGACATTTTACTTCCGATATCAAGATCTCCTACACACTAAAAATCATAGAACTCTCTGTTTCTGTTCAAAACATCACCAACACTCAATATTACGATCATGGAGGTGTGCCTCTTCCAGGCCGATGGATTACTATTGGATTGGCTTGGAAACAGGGATGGGACTAAATCCTTCTATTTTAGTTAAAGATTATGAATACGATACGATTTGAAGGCACGTACATAGGAAGAAAATCCCTACCTTTGCACGCTAAAATAATCTTCTAACCCAAAATACTATTGAAAATGGCAAAAGCAAAGATTGCAATTAACGGATTTGGGCGCATTGGTCGTTTAACTTTCCGCGCCTTACTCGAAAAAGAAAATGTTGAAGTAGTAGCAATCAACGATCTTACCGATTCCGCCACACTCGCTCATTTACTCAAATATGACTCTGTACACGGAAAATTTCCAGGTACCATTGCTGTAGAAGGAGAATACCTGGTAGTTAACGGACAGCGGATCCGGATTTTTGCAGAAAAAGATCCCGCCAATCTTCCATGGAAAGATTTTGCAATTGATGTAGTGGTTGAATCTACCGGCGTTTTCCGTACACGCGAGAAAATGTCGAAACATCTTGCAGCGGGTGCCAGAAAAGTTGCTCTCTCAGTTCCCTCCGACAACAAGGAAGATGTTGATATTACCGTTGTAATAGGTGTAAACGACAACCTCATTAAACCCGAACATCAACTGATTTCGAATGCAAGTTGCACCACCAACTGCCTTGCGCCCATTGCAAAGGTTCTCAACGATAAATTTGGTATTAAGCGTGGTCTGATGAATACCATTCATTCCTACACCAACGACCAAATTATTCTTGACGCTCCGCATAAAGACTTACGTAGGGCTCGTGCTGCAGCTATGAGCATCATTCCTACCAAGACGGGTGCTGCCAAAGCAGTGGGACTGGTTATTCCAGAACTTAAAGGCAAACTGGATGGTTTCGCTATGCGCGTGCCAACCCCTGATGGTTCAGTAGTTGACCTCACCTGCGAACTTAATGTTAACGTTACCAAAGAAGAAATCAACGCTGCAATGAAGGAAGCAGCAGAAGGCCCCATGAAAGGCGTTCTTGAATATTGCACCGACCCTGTTGTGAGCAGTGATATTATAGGTAACCGTCACTCATCGATTTTCGATAGTTTGCTTACCCAGGTAATGGATGGCAATTTTGTAAAGGTGGTTTCATGGTATGACAATGAGATGGGTTACTCTCAGCGTCTCGCCGACCTCGTAGTCAAGATGATTTAATCATTGTTTATAAAAAGAAAAAGCCGCTCCATTGGGGCGGTTTTTTTATTAATCAATGACTAAGAGATATGTTGCAGTTTTAAATAGTAAAATATCAGGGAAAATCAGGAAGAGTTATAAAACAAAAAAAGGCTGCCCGAAGTGGACAGCCTTTGATATAAGAGCTTGGCGGCGACCTACTTTCCCCTCCCTTTTGGGGCGAGTATCATCGGCGCTGGTGGGCTTAACTTCTCTGTTCGGAATGGGAAGAG
>Ga0067045_1030929_pt1 | contig 13663 bp, 12 predicted proteins | sample TerdegcTABiofilm_FD_59184 | JGI IMG/M metagenome (GOLD analysis project Ga0067045, IMG submission 59184) | Combined Assembly of (Gp0054472, Gp0054536) Wastewater bioreactor microbial communities from Singapore -Terephthalate degrading...
CGGGATTCCATACGGGACTGGAAGGTGATGAAATTACGCCCCAGGTGGATGATGCCGTATTCGTTGGCGACGGTTATCTTGAACTTTTCCCCTTCCATGTTGCTGACCAGCAGTTCCCGCACCTTGCGCTTCTGAGGGGCATCTATGACGCTATAACCGAAATTATTGATATAAAGAATCCACTGGGTATTCCCTTCCAGGACGAACTGATCGAAGATGGTTTCGTTACGGACGTTGGCAACGGAAAATTTGGTTTCGAAGCCCTTGAAAATTTTCTGGGCTTCTCCCCATATAACGTAGAAGAAATCGGGGGATATGTTCCACACAAAGGAGTGGGGAATCTTTCTGTCCACGTTGAACTTATAGAAGATGCTCTGCTTTCTGCTGGAGATCTCATAAAACACCAGTTCGTGAAGGGCGAAGCTTTTCTCCGATTTGGAGGTGGAGGAAAGGAAACTGAAAATTTTCTCGCTCAGTTTGCTTTTAAAAGATATTTTTTCGATACATAGCCGCTCCCCCGTGTTATCCTGAACCACCTTCCCTACCGTTGCCATATCCCTCTGTAAAATACTTTTTTCGAAGTCGGGCAGGATATATTCCTCTTCATGGGGCGAAGCCGGATAAACGACAATGCCCTCGTCGGCTTTTATCACCGCCTTGCCGTTGTTCCCCACACCGATAATCTCGTAATTGGCGTAGGGAATGGATTTATGCCATATTTCCCTGCCCATGCTCTGAAGAAAGAGCTCTCTTCCTTCCACGCCCAGCAAAAATCTTGTATTCTGACTCCCATAAAATGTGGTGTTCATTCTAAACTCCTGCCTCTGGATTATTCTATCAATTTTCTATATATCCCGAAAAACATCCTTCTTACCGGAGACCGTCCTCCAAGTAATTTTAAATCCTATTGATCATGCAGGGTTCATACACCGATAACGGCTATTTTTATTACCCGAACTCATCATGGAGGTTTTTTAAAGGATTTACCACATCGGGCAAAAAATATAAACTCCGAATAAATACAGACGCCAAAAAGGGAGTATTATTTATGGAAATCTATTTTTTTTATGTCCTGTCGGGACTGATAGTCCTGCTTATTCTTTTTGGGATTTTCTTTCATTTATTGAGAAAAAAAGTGGGAGACTGTTCCCTGGAATGGGCCGACGGCTATCTTCAGAACGAACCTATCGAGTTTCTATATAACAACCAGGCGGTAATAAAATTCGCCATACCAGTCAAAAGCACCGGCAAACAACAATGCCTGGTCATTGATATGGTCGGCAGGATTCAACCCGAGGGGGATAAATTCACACAGGTGGAAAACAGCGTAAAAATCTATTCCAAAGGAAACAAAAGAGGGGACGATTACTGGGAGGCAGTCCCGGTAAAACCAGGCAACACCCTGATTGTGGCGGGAGAAATCCGGCTGAAAACCGGAGAGGAATCCATAGAGAAAGTTCTGAAAAACTTCAAACATATATATATAGATATTTACTATAAATACTATTGTCGATCTCTTATGGAATATCACCGCAAGGTAATCAAGATAGACCTGCTGAAAGCCCTGGGTATGCCTGTCGTGACGGAAGAAGAATGCGTAACCGTCGATGAGGGTAAACCGGTACTTCCCATCCGTACTCCCTTGCTGACTCCTCACAACGACATTTACGAGGTCTATGAGAAATATGTGAAGAAACATCAGAAACCGGGCGACGTGCTGGCTATATGCGAATCGGCCCTGGCCATCATGGAAGGCAGAGCCTATTACGTGGAAGACATAAAACCGGGGTTTCTGGCCACTCATCTGAATCTGCTCTTCAAAATGGATTCCTCCCTCTCCTCCCCCTACAGTCTGGAAATGGCCATCAGGGAAGTGGGAACTCCCAAAATCCTCTTCGCCTTCCTCATGGGAATTCTGGGCAGAATCATAGGAAGAGCGGGAGACTTCTATCTTTTTGCGGGAAGAGCTGTAGCCACCATTGACGATTGTACCGGAACCCTGCCCCCCTTCGACAAATACGTGGTCATGGGGCCCAGAGACCCCAAAAAAACCGCCGAAGAATTCAAACAAAAAACAGGACTGGATCTCACCGTGGTGGACGTCAACGACCTGGGCAAAGTGGACGTCCTGGCCCTTACCGATCCTTCCGCCAGGGAACGGGTGATAGCAGGGTTAAAGTCCAATCCCCAGGGGAACGCCAACGAACAAACCCCCATCGCCCTCATACGCAAGGAAGCGGGAGGTTAGAGGCTGGAGGTCTTTTGATGACCTCCAACTTCCATGTTCTGTCTTCTTACTTTCTGTCCATGCCGAACATCATGTTTTCGTAGGTGTCGGCCATTTTGATGATATATTGTATGGATTCCAGCACCTTGTCCGCATCCAGGGCGCTTTCGCAGTGAACGGTGTCGATGATGCCCACCTGTCCCTGATAGATGGCGAAGGCTCCGAATTTCAGCGAGGGGTTCATCTCCAGGAGAGAAATCAACTGATTGGAACTGAATTCCTTCTTGTTGCCGATGTAGGTGATAACCCGGATCATATTCATTTCTCCCTCTTCGAAGGGATAGATGACCACATTCTGCTGCCTTTCCTCTTCCATATCGAAGGTCAGGGTATATTCCGTTTCCTCGTCCTCGGCGGAGGTTTTTTTGGACTTGCAATTGGTTTTTTCCACTAAACCCTGTATAAGTCTTTCAAAATCCATATTATCACGCTTCCTTTTATTTTATTTTTAAAAAGTTTCTACTACCCACCTGGAGGATCTTTCCTTCTCCCATTTCATCTGCTATTTCGATTTCCGTCATGGGATCCGACAGTTTAACTCCGTCCAGTTTAACCGCACCCTGTTCCACCAGTCGTTTGGCGTTTCGTTTACTATCGGAAAGTTTGGCAAGGATGAGAAGGTTCACCAGTTTTATCTTCCCTTCCTGGAGGTGTTGGGGTTCCACTTTGAATTCAGCGATATCCGTAGGGAGTTCTTTTCGGGAGAAAATCTTTAAAAATTCTTCTCTGGCGTTGGTGGCGGCTTCATCTCCGTGATATATCTTCACAATTTCGTAACCCAACCGGAGTTTTATATCTCTGGGATTGACGCCCTCTTTCAGTTCCGCTTCCAGTTTATTCACCTCGTGGGGGGGGACGTCGGTACAGAGCCAGAAATATTTTATTATGAGGTTATCAGGCAGAGACATGACCTTGCCGAACATCTCTCCCGGAGGTTCCGTAATTCCTATATAATTGCCGTAGGACTTGCTCATCTTTAAAACGCCGTCGGTGCCTTCCAGAATGGGCATCAGGAATACCACCTGGGGCGGTTGTCCGTATTCCCTCTGTAAATCCCTTCCCACCAGGATATTGAACTTCTGATCCGTGCCTCCCATTTCCACATCGGATTTTAAGGCCACCGAATCGTATCCCTGCATCAGAGGATAGAGGAATTCGTGCATACCGATGGGCTTACCGGTGGAATATCGTTTGAAGAAGTCGTCTCTTTCCAGTATCCGGGCTACGGTATATTTGGAGGTCAGTTGGAGAAGATCGGCAAAATTCATGGGTTCCAGCCAGTGGGAATTAAAATGGACATCGGTCTTTTCCGGATCCAGAATCAGAGACAGCTGCTGTTTGTAGGTACGGGCGTTCTCTTCGATCTGTTCCGGGGTCAGCACTTTCCGGGTTTCGCTTCTGCCTGTGGGATCCCCCACTCTGGCGGTAAAGTCGCCGATGAGCAGCTGTATCCGGTGTCCCAGATCCTGAAAGAGTCTCATCTTCCTCAGAACCACTGCAAATCCCAGGTGGATATGAGGGGCGGTGGGATCGATGCCCAGTTTCACCTTGAGGGGAATACCGGTTTCCCTGCTTTTTTTGATCTTTTCCCTGAGATCCTCTATATTTATGATCTCCGCAGTCCCTCTTGACAAAAGATCGATTTCCTCTTCTATAGATATCGAATATTTTTTTGCTTCACTCATCTTTATCTTATTTTTTTCCTTTCTTTTCTATTTGCGGACAGCCGGCTGGTATTTCCTCCTACCAACCTCTTCCTTCCAGCTTCCCTCCGACTTCTAATCTCTAATTTCCAACTTCCATTTAGGGTGATACGGATTCCTTCTGGTATTCCGCTTTATACTTTTGGGCTCTGTCCTTGTAGTCGTTGAGGATTTCGGTAAGATTATACTGTACCCCGTATTTTTTATCAATATCATCATATATTTTGAGAGCTTTATCGGGATCCCGTTCCACGGCGCAAATTTCGTATTCGATGTAGGAGAGAGCCCGGTAAGCCCATATACTGTCGGGATAGCGGTCAATAAAGTTCAACATCTCCCCGACCACCAGTTGTTTGTTCATGGCTTCCGCCCGGTTGTAATTATCGTCCAGATAGTTCTCTTCATCGAAATAGGAGGGATCCATGAGGCGGACTTCTATGATATAGAAATCCTGTTTGGCTTTTCGGTCAATGGGGCGAACTTCCTCGATATATTCTTTGTTTCCGTAGGTTTGTTTGGATTCGATATAAAGGGGCATTCCCAGGGTTTCGGTTTTAATGGATGCCAGATCGGTCATGGTCTCATAATCGGTGGAATAGATGTCTTCCTGGATGAAGACGTCGGATTCGTTCTCGTCGGTGAGTACCAGATACCCTTCATCCACCAGAGCCTGCAGGTTTCTTTCGAAGAGTTTTTTCTCCTGGGGCTGTTCTGTCGGTTTATCATCCTGGCAACCGGGAGAAAAAGGTAAAACCGTCAGGAATAAAAATAATGACACTACGGATAAAATGATTTTCTTAAAGGGAAATAAGCCGAACCCGCCTCGAAGTCGTTCCATCATCACAAAACCCCTCATAAGTCTAAAACTGCCTCAAATTTCCCCTATTCTTCTTTTTTTCCGTAAAAAAACCTCCTTTCCCCATGAGATAATGTCGCAACCTTATGGAAATAAAAGAGTATTTCAATCTCCCCGTATAAAATAAGACGTTACAGGACTTACGCTCAAAATCGGGGAAAACGGCATGAAATCGTCATCCTGAATCCTGAAACCAGTTCAGGACAGGCTTTGTTTCAGGATCTGTTGGAACCGGCATAAAATCTGGGTTTTGGTAATAAAAGGCGTAACTCCTGACGTTATTGTAGTTGTGTAAAAGGAAGAAAAGATCGTGAAACTGGAAGAATTTGATTATCACCTGCCCGAAGAACTCATCGCCCAGACACCCGCCGAAAAGAGAGAAGATTCCCGCCTGATGGTGGTGGACATAAAAAGCCAAAGTGTATATAATCGTAAATTTAAGGATATTACCCGTATTCTCACCGAAAGGGACTTTCTCATTTTCAACGATACCAGGGTAATCCCCGCCCGTCTGTGGGGAACCAAGGAAGGCACCGGAGGAAAGGTGGAAGTCCTCCTGCTGAATCAGTGCGGGGATTCTGCTTGGAGTTGTCTGGTACAACCCGGCAGAAGGGTCCAGAAGGGGCATACAATTATATTCTCCAACGGAGAGACCCGGTTTAAAGGAGAAGTCATCGAGAGGGGAGAGATGGGAACCCGGATTATCCGGTTCGATTCGACAAATTTCAGCGAAGATCTGAAAAAAGTAGGAGTGGTTCCTCTGCCTCCATACATAAAGGAAACCCTGAAGGATCCCGAAAGGTATCAGACGGTGTATGCCCAGAAGGAAGGATCCTCCGCCGCTCCCACCGCAGGACTTCATTTCACGAAAGAAATACTTGACGATCTGAAAGAAAAAGGCGTTGATTCCACCTTCGTAACCCTTCATATAGGTCCCGGAACCTTCATGCCGGTGAAGACGGAGAATATCGAGGATCATCCCATGCACGGCGAGTTTTTTCATGTCCCTTCCGAAAATCTGCAAAAGATCGTACAGGCTAAAAAAGAGGGCAAGCGGATTATCCCCGTGGGAACCACCTCCTGCAGAACCCTTGAATCGGTCTTCGATTATGAAGGAAATCCCGTAATGGAGGAAGGTTGTACCCACATATTCATCTATCCCGGATATAAATTTAAAATGACCCAGGCTCTTATAACCAACTTCCATCTTCCCAAATCCACCCTGTTGATGCTGATTTCCGCCCTGGCAGGAAGGGAGCTGATAAAAAAAGCCTATAAACAGGCTGTGGAGGAACGGTATCGTTTCTTCAGTTTCGGCGACTGCATGATTATCATATAACAGGGCTTACGCCATTTCCTGCCAAAGCCCAGAATTTACAGTGGTTTTCACAGTTCCTGAAATAAAGCCTGTCCTCTGGCGGAGAACCACGTCATCCTGAATCCTGAAACCAGTTCAGGACAGGCTTTGTTTCAGGATCTCTGGCAATCGGCATGGAATCAGGGTTTTGGTATAAAATGGCGTAAGTCCTGAGGTTCTCAATCGCTTATCGGCTTCTGAAAAAACCTCTTACAGAAAGGGAACTCTTTGGCTCAAGTCAGGCCGGTTCCTCATTTTCGGGATACGATTTGCCGGCTTTCTTCTTTTCTCCGGTATTTTTTTTCTTTTCCGCTTTTACGGTAAGCCGGCTAAACCTTTTCTCCAGCAGAGCCCGATCTCTGGAATAGGCTTCTCTGGAGGAGATGAATCGCCGCTCCATGATCAGTTCCAGAGCTTCCTTCACTATATCGAGAGCAGTAGGGAAATCTTTTTTCTGATGTTCGTAATATTTGGCCAGTTCGATGTGAGGATAGACGTCCCATTTAAACTCGTCTTTCATCTGTTCCCACAGGGGTATGGCGGACTGGTAATCCTTTTCCTGTTTATAGATATTCGCCAGACGTTCCAGGGCTTTTTGTCGCAGGAGGTGGTGTTTGTCGGATTTTATCGCTTTTTTGTAATATTCGATAGCGTTTTGAATTTCATTCCTCGACTCCGCAATTCTCCCCAGACTGAAAAACTCCGATCCCCGCAGGTCTTCTCCTTCAGCCATTTCTATATGTTCCCAGGTTTTGGTTATGAGAGTGGTCATGCTTAAAATATCATAGAGGTTATGTTCGAAGACTTTTTCCAGATATTCGAACTTCCTGTCTTTCAGATATTGAAAGTAGATGGAGGGAATCAATGCCCCCGGTATATCGTCCACTCTGTGGAAATTCAATATATTTTCCTCCAGGGATTTAAGAGAGCAGGAATCCAGGCTATTACGCCAGAACCGACGGCATCCCGGCAGAAGATCCAGGTGGATATAGTCGTCATATTCCCATATCAGCCGATTCATCCGCATACGGGTATATATCAACGGAAGATCAAAAGTTCTGCCATTAAAAGAAACAATACAGGAAAAATCCGCCATAAGAGATTTAAAATGATTTAAAAGGGCATGTTCATCGGGATAATCAGGCATAAAATATTGACGCAAAACAAAATGGGTATCGGTAAAAAAACCCACACCGATCAGAAAGGCTACGGTTCCTGTTCCTCCCGCCAGTCCTGTGGTTTCCGTGTCCAGGAAGGCGGTTTTCTTTATATCCATATCCTGATAAAGTTCATCATTGCCCACATAAATCAGGACATCCTGCGGAACTTCCAGGCACTCCCGCAGATAAATCTCCCCGTGTTTATGATTTAAGGGATACCTCTCCTCCCGGAAATAGGCTCCCTGTTCGGTTACAAACCCCGGCAGTCCCCCTTCTTCCTTCCTGCTCTTTTTCTTTTTGGTGGATGGCGAACGTTTTTCGATCTCTTTGACCGCTTTTTTCAGTATTGCCAGTTTATCCTTTATATCCAGAACGACCACCGACTTCCTTTACCGATGAAAATAAAAAAATTCATCTCTTCTTAACCAATTAAATTACATCCGCCAAAGGTATTCCCCTTTCTTTAATTCCATTAAATTTTCCTCTTCCTGCGTCGGTAAGCGGAGTTTGAAGAGAGGGGGAACAGGAAGGAAGTCGAGAAGGAATCCCCACCGCAGAAGGAGTTTGAAGAGATTGAGAAAAAGAGGAACGCGTTGAAAAAAGAAGGGGAAGGTGGTATAATAGACAGGAGTTACGCTCAAATTCGAGGAAACGGGCATGAAATCGTCATCCTGAACTTGTTTCAGGTTCTTTGGGAATCGGCATAAAATCTGGATTTTGGCAATAAAAGGCGTAACTCCTGAATAGACTTACCCAGTGCAATAACACCCGGACTACCGGAGAAAGACGTGATTATAAAACAAGACCCCGATTTGGATGTTGACGCGAACCTGAACAAATTGACTGTTGACGTCGGTAAAGAACCCCATGCCGGAGTTTTAATCAGCCAATATGGCTTTAATCAGGAAGAGATTGATGAACTACAATTCGCCTGGAGCGAAGTTCCCGCAGGGCATTTCAAAAAATTGAAAAACGTGGAAATCTCAAACTCCGTTCTGCAATATCAAAATAGCCAACGGGCGGTTAACGGTTTTTACGGAACCGATACCAGAATAATAACCCTGACCAGAGAAATCGGAGGAACAATATTAGATAAGTTTGCCGGTAATGTTACTAAGTCTATGGCAAGTGTTTCGTTGCACGAATTAGGACATCATTACTATGAATATTTATTCGATGATAAATCCGAAGAATACAAGCAATTTGATGTTATATTTAGGGACTTAAATAACAATGGATTAATGTTAGATGAATCGTGGTATTACAAGAAAGAATTTTTTGCAGATTTATACAGGAGTTATTTGGCTGACAAAGAATTCATAGAATATGTAGAAGGGATAAAAAGTATCGGTTTGCCTTCGATAAAGAAAATTTTCGAATCAATATTTAAGGAGGAATAAAATGGAAAAGATTTATGCCATTTATAAGAGAATCGGTGAAAATCCTCCTGATAACTTTGATAATGTTTATTATTCGATTCGGATGAAGAGATTTTTTTACCTATCATGCAATCTCATCATTGAAGGTGATAAATTTAGCGTTGAGGGTTCTGATAAAATTATAACAGAAAAATTACAAAAACGATTAGAAAAAAATACTTCTCTGGGATTCGATATAAGTGGATCTTTTATCAATGAGGATGGAGGAACTGTTTTCTGGGATGGATATGACTATGCTTCTTTTGACCATCCCGAATTTCAACGTGCATTAACCATGACCGTGTTACATTGGGGGTATATGACCAACCCCAAAGATATTGATCTTCAATTTGTCAGAGTCCACAATAAACAAGAGGCAGAAGACCTAATGTATGGACGGAAGGCGGCGTGAAAACCCATGTACAGGAAATTCGGGGCTTATGCTTTTTATTGCCAAAGCCCGGATTTTATGCCGAATTTCCCGGATCCCGTCCTGAACTGGTTTCCGGATGACGATTTTATGCCGATTTCATCTGATTTGAGCGTAACTCCCGAGAGCATAACCCTGGACTTTTTCTATTCCTTCTGTTCTTCCGGGGGGAAGAGGTACACCAGGGCTTTATCGATGCGCTGAGACCATGACCACTCGTTATGGCTGGCTCCGGGATCCTCGAAATAGAAGAGTTCCTTGCCGAAAACATATCCCTTTTTAAGGAGAGTTTCGCCCATTTCACGGGTATCCTCCACCGCATCGCAGATTCCGTTCTGATTGTCGTCTCTGGGGGATTCCTCGGTTCCTATGTCCATCCATATTTTCGATGGACCTTTGGCTTGAGGATCCTGTTCGATCCTCTGAACTATATCCTTGCCCGCCCACCAGATAGAAGGAGAAATGGCTCCCACCAGAGAAAACACCTGGGGATTCTGCCATCCCAGATAGAGAGAACTCAATCCCCCCAGAGAAGAGCCCGCAATTCCAGTGTCTTCGGCTTTTAAGGATGTTCTGTAGGTATCATCTATAAAGGGTTTCAGTTCTTTTGTGAGAAATTGGGAGTATTTATCAAAATTTCCTCCGCCGTATTCGGGATCCTTCACATGGGTATATTCGCTCATGCGATCCGGGGTGTTGGAGATGCCCACTATGATTACGTCTTTCATCTGTCCGGTGCTGATGAGTTTTTCCGCAGTTTCATCCACACCCCATTCCACTCCCCCGTAGGAGGTATTTCTGTCGAAGAGGTTCTGTCCGTCAGCCATATAGAGAACGGGGTATTTTTTATTCTGATTCTCCTCATCCCAATAGCCCGGCGGGAGATAGACGTAAACATTCCGGTCGTTCCCCAGGATTTCCGAGTGAAAGTTTTCATGGATCCTGACATCGCCCGTAATGGAATCGCCGGTTAAAGGTTCTCCCACATTCTCATTCCTCTTGACTCCCGAATGGGATCTCAGGGACATGCGCTCCAGTTGTTTCATATCTACCATATCGGGAACTTTTTTTTCTCCCGACAGCGACACCGAATCCCGGACAGCAGACCGCTCTTCCTTATACCTTCCCGATTCCGGCATTACACCGGGCATAACCGGTTTATTGAAGGAAATCTCCATAAATACCTCTCCTCTCCCGTTCAGATTCTTTTTTTAACCGCCACTCCAACCGCTTCCCCTGTTCTTCTATATCGGCTTCCGACCTCTGCGTGTGTAAAAACCCTTAAAACCGAACCTCATCATAGCACCGGTTGTGGTCGAGATTGAGAGGGAATACCATATAGGCTGGTTTTAAGAAGGACTAAAGTCCTTCGCTACCGCTTTCCACACAGTCTGACTTCTGACCGCCGATTTCCGACCTCTAAACCGGTTATCCCTCTTTTTATAAAAGAATAAAGTTTTTTTCTTTCTTTTTTTACTACTTTTGGGGGTTCGGTATAAATACCTCTCCTCTTTTGCCCTGAATCTGGACTTCCAGATAATCCCCTTTGACCCGCAGGTAATTGGCGGGGGTTATCCGGGAGGGGATCATATTGCCGTATCGGTTTTGCGAGATTATGTCTTTGATCCGGGTGGGGATATTGCGGTTCTGTTTAAAAGGTATCTCAATAGGGGCTGTCATGGGGTATCTGCCGTTGTTGAAACCAGCAATGACCACGTTGTCCTCCGCATATCTTAAAAAGACCATGACAAAATCGTCCACCCATAAGGTGATGAGGGAGCCGTACTCCAGAGCGGGATTGGCTTTTCTTATTTCTATCAGTTTCTTTGTGTGATCAAATATCTCTCCCGATTCGGGGTATTTATCCCCATGGGGTTCATTGCCGTCAAAAATATCCCAGGGCATATCCTTGCGATTATCGGGATCCACCCAGCCTTCCAGACCGATCTCGTCGCCGTAGTAGAGTTGAGGAATACCGCGACAGGTGAAGAGAAAGGTCATGGCGGTTCTATAGGCGTTAATGCTCCGGAATCTTCCGTCGCCGTCATCTCCGAATCGGCGGAATATCTGGGTTATGAACCGGGGGAAATCGTGGTTGTCCAGAAATGTTATCAACCGATAAGGATTGTTATATTTTAGATCCATATCCAGAGTTCCGGGGGTCTCGTTATCGGATATTCTCCGGCGGGCGATTTTGAGAAATGACTTTTCCTCCACAAACACTTCGTAAAAAGCCTGCTTTAAGGGAAAATCCAGCATGGAGTCAAAATCGTAGTAGTTCTGATAATGAGAGACTTCTCCCGGATCATAATAAAAAGCCTCGCCGAAAATACTTATATCAGGACAGGCTCCCCTCAAAGACGCCTTCAAGTGGTACCAGAAAGACCGATCCACATGTTTGACCGAATCCATCCGGATGCCGTCGATACCGCATTCCCTCACCCATTGAATTATATTATTCACCAGATAGTCTGTGGGATCGGGATGAGCCAGATCCAGATCGGGCAGTCCGTAAATATACCGTCGAATATCATCCTCATAGCCCGGCGGATTGAACCAGTGAGGACGCTCCTTCTGCCAGGGATGATCGTATCCGGTATGATTCACCACCATGTCCAGAATAAGTTTTATGCCGTTTTGGTGCAGGATGTCAGCCAGTTTTTTCAGATATATCCGGCTACCCGGTTCAATCCCCTCCTCATGGGAATAGAGATGGGGATCCACCCGCTCAAAATCCAGGGGCCAGTAACCGTGATAACCCCCATGAGCATTACCGCCCATTTCTATGTTGTGGTAAACCGGCGTGATCCATAAAGCGGTTATACCCAGATTTTTAAAATAAGGGATCTTCTGAATTATCCCGGCAAAATCTCCGCCGTGATAAGCCCTGGGATCCCTTTTATCCACATTGAAATTATTCTTATCATCACCGTCGCAGAACCGGTCGGTCATAATAAAGTATATAATATCCCTCTGGGTTAACATATAACTACCTCCCCTTATTCAATCTATTCGTCCTTCCACCATGAGGAGAGCAGAAGCAGGTTATACCTCATCATTTCTATGGTACACAGCCCAATTCTTTTTAATATAAAATAACCCTGGGGAGTAATAACCTTTTCCGTAAAGAACTCTTCCCACAAAGATTCCAGATCCGTTATTCTCCTGGACAGAAGCAGAAGGTAACGGCATGGGCATTGAACGGCCTCCCCTTCTTCCCGCATGGAATTGTCGGCGGGGTTTTCCTCCTGTAGGGGGTTATCGGCGGGGGGGGTCTCTATGACGGAGCGGCCTGAGAACCTTTTCATCCCTTCGGTCAGTATTTTTTCTTTTTCTCCTTCGCCGATAGGCAGAGAGTCGGAGAAAGGTTGTATCCTCTGTTCTTCCTTGAGGGAGAGGCAGAGGTTATATTCGGTTCTCAGGTATGGGAAGGCGGAGATAAACAGCGACAGTCCCTCTTCCATTCTTTTCAGGTTGGAACCCAGTCCCTGTTTCAGACAACGGAAAATATCCCTTAATTCCTCTTCCTCTCCCTCCTGTGATGAAAAGAGTTCAATCAAATGTTCTATTATGTGATTGATATTAACTCCCGATTTGAGAATTTTTTCCACTCCATAGAGGGTATCATTGAAAAGTACCTCCCCCTCGGATGAGATGGGCGGATGTTTTCTTTCCTTTTCTGCAGTGAATTCTCCTTCGACGGCGGAATAAGTCCATTGGGGAGCCAGATTATTAAAAAAAGCCGTCAGTTCTGAAATAGCCGATTGACTTTTATTCCTGTTCATCTGGTCTTGGGTGAAATCCAGATCACACCAGAAGTTTCGCTTGAGATTCAATCCTATATGGCTTTTATATATCTTTTCGTAATAATCCCGGTCGGTAAGCAGTTTGAGAGAAAGAGCAGAAGCGTTGCGGACTTCGAAATTATCATCATCCAGACTCTTTTCCAGAAAAGGAACCACTTTCGGGTCTTCTATGGCGGTAATAAGACGGAGAAGTCTGACCCTTGCCCCCGCATCTGGGATTTGAGAAAAAGATTCCGTGAGAAGAGTCAGTATTTCTCTTCCTCTCTCTTCCGTCATTTTTACCAGAGTCCGATAATCCTCATCCCTGCCTGAGAGTAAAAGATTTATTATCTCATCATTTCTATTCATTTCATTATTTTCCATTTTTATCTTCCTTCATTATAGTAAGAGGGGGATAGGAGGGTTGCCGTAGAAACCTTCTCCCAAAGCCGATTCCCACCTACAGATAGGTTGTCTGTTCTATTATAGCAATCTCTTCTCCTGCTTTCAACAACAACTCCCCCCTTGAAGAAAACTTTCCCTAAGAGACGAATAAATTTCTTGAGGGTGCATTTACTTTTGGTTAAAAGTTCTCAAAGAAATCTCTCAGGAATCTCAAAATAACAAAATAATACCCTACCTTATATGCTATAATCAATGTACACAA
>Ga0067045_1030933_pt1 | contig 13663 bp, 9 predicted proteins | sample TerdegcTABiofilm_FD_59184 | JGI IMG/M metagenome (GOLD analysis project Ga0067045, IMG submission 59184) | Combined Assembly of (Gp0054472, Gp0054536) Wastewater bioreactor microbial communities from Singapore -Terephthalate degrading...
ACCGCCAGTGATAGGCAGTCCCGGCGCTCAGGCTGCTCACCCCCTGGGTCAGCGGCACCCCGGCGGTCAGCGGGCCCAATGGTAGGGTTTTAACAAAACAAACCATTCACGATATGTGTCAGCAGCGTCCCTGAGTTGCCCCAGAAGCAGCCCTTTGGGCAAAAATTTGGCCCCCGGGATCTTTAAGCCCTGACGGGCTCCTGCTACCGTCAGGATGACTTCATTACTCAATCGTACGAAACGTCCCTCACAATCCTCATGAAACCACCAATTGTCACCACCCCCACCTTCACGTTGGCATTCATCCATTGTCCCAAGACAATAATGCATTTCTGCTAAATGCAGATAAAAACCACCACTGGCTCGCGGCTCTAAGTACCAGGCATTCCATGGACTGGTGTAATAGTAATCCATTTCGTCATCTTCGTAGATTTGTTGGTAAGTATGATCAGGCAGCAATATCAAAGTATCGGTCACGTGACCGATGTAATATCGGGCTTGCCACGTTCCCCACAAATCCTTTTCCTGGAAGCCTGCCGGTACTGGTTGGCAATGCCAGGTAGTTTTCTTGGCGGTCAGCGTACAAGCCAGGGTCAAACCAAACACCAGACTCAATACGATGGTCCCGGCGAGCCCTACTTTTCGCATCTCCTCTCCTCGGCCTCTGTTTTAAAGTCAGCGCCGGTAGGTTTCAGTGCTGTTTTCTATCTGGAGCGGCAGCAGTACATACCCACAGCCGCTGACTGGTTCTTGCCAGATAAAGGTTTGGAACATGGTGCCACCTCCCAAACCGGTCAAGGTAGTGGAATCTCGCGACTTTTTGGGTCTGAGGATAGAAATCACTTTATGTTCCAGGATAATCTGGAGCAGGGATTGGTTGGCCAACGGGGGATTGTCCAGGATCAATTGTTCCACACTGGTTACATCCGCCTCTTCAGCTCGGCTTACCGGCACCCCGAAAGGTGGGGGCGGTCTGGTGCCAGACACCAGATCGGTTTGGTTGTCTACCTGAAACCGGACCTGCTCTGCCCCCTGGGACCAACGGCGTTCAATGTGGTAATCAAATGTGCCCAGAAAATGGGTGATGTTCAGTCGCGGGAGCTCCCAGCCATAAAGTCTTATATTTTCCTTCAAGTGAGGAACAGGCCGCCTACGCCATCTCCTCCCAGTTGGGGCCGACTTCCACATCCACCTTGAGTGGCGCGGCCAGCGTAAAGGCTCGCTCCATTGCCTCGCGGATCAGCGGGATCACGCTCTCCACTTCTTCGCGCGGGGCTTCCAGCACCAGCTCGTCGTGTACCTGCAGGATCATCCGGGCGCGCAGGCCGGCCTGGCGCAGGCCGGCCCGTAAACGCAGCATCGCCAGCTTGATCAGATCCGCCGCTGTCCCCTGGATCGGCGCATTGATGGCCATGCGGAGCGCCGCCTGGCGCTGCTGCGCGGGCAGCCGGCTTCCCGGCGCCAGCTCCGGGAAATAACGGCGGCGGCCCAACAGCGTCTCCACGTAACCGCGCTCCTCCGCCTCGCGCTGCAAGCGCTCCATGTAGGCGCGCGCCTGGGGGAAACGTTCAAAGTAGCGGCGGATGAAGCTGTCGGCCTCTTCCGGCGTGACGCCGATCTGGGCAGCCAGCCCGTAGGCCCCCTGCCCGTAGATCAGCCCGAAGTTGACCGCCTTCGCCACCCGGCGCATCTCTGAAGTCACCTCTGCCAGCGGCACCGCGTAGACCGCGGCGGCGGTCGTGGCGTGAATGTCCTCGCCCCGGGCGAAGGCCGCCAGCAGCCCCTCGTCGCCGGAAACGTGCGCCATGATGCGCAGCTCCACCTGCGAGTAGTCGGCCCCCACCAGCACCCAGCCCTCCTCCGCAATGAAGGCCCGGCGCACCCGCCGGCCCTCCTCGGTGCGGATCGGGATATTCTGCAGGTTGGGATCAGAAGACGAAATCCGCCCGGTCACCGTTCCCGTCTGGTTGTACGAGGTGTGCACGCGCCCGGTCGCCGGATTGACCAGCTGCGGCAGCGCGTCCACATACGTGGACTTGAGTTTGGAGAGCGACCGGTGCTCCAGGATGAGGTCCACTACCGGATGCATACCGCGCAGCCGCTCCAGCACCTCGGCGTCGGTGGAATAGTGCCCTGATTGGGTCTTGCGGATGCCGCGTGTGGAAAGGCCCAGCCGGGTGAAGAGGACCGTGGAAAGCTGCTGGGTGGAGTTGACGTTAAACGGGCCACCCGCGAGGCGGTAAATCTCCTGCTCCAGCGCGGCCAGACGGCCGGCCAGCTCGCCGGAAAGGCGCTCCAGATAAGGCAGGTCCAGTTTGACGCCGGTCAGCTCTATCTCGGCCAGCACGGGAATGAGCGGCAGTTCCAGGTCACGGAAGAGTGCGGTTTGCTGGTGCTGTTCCAGTTCGGCCTTGAGCGGCGCTACCAGGCGGCGGGTCATGTCGGCGTCGGCGCCGGCGTAGGGGACCACTTGCTTGAGCGGGACGGCATCCATGCGCCGCTGCTCTTTGCCCCGCCCGATCAGCTCGTGGATCTCGGTCATCTTGACGCCGAGGCGGGCCCAGGCCAGGTTTTTCAGCCCCAGGTTGGGCGAGGCCGGGTTGAGCACCCACTCGGCGATCAGCGGATCAAACGCCAATCCGGCCAGCGGGAGGCCCGCCCGTTGCAAAACTTTGAGGTCAAACTTGAGGTTGTGCCCCGCTTTGGGCAGCGCTGGATCGGCCAGCAGCGGCCCCAGGTGCTGACGCACCGCCTCCAACGGCAGCACCGGCTCGCCGGCCGGCGCGCGCAGCGGGAGGTACCACGCCACGCCCTCGCGGTCGCTCAAGGAGATTCCCACCAGCTCCGCCTGGGTGGAATCGGTGCTCGTCGTCTCGGTATCCACCGCCAATAACGCTCCGGGCAGAGCAGCGGAAACGCGCAAGGTAGCGACGAGCGCCGCTAAATCCGCCTCGGTCCCGACCAGACGGTAGTCGCCCAGCCCCGCGCCCGGGGCAGGTGCAGCGGGTGGCGTGGCGAGCAGCTCCTCGCCAAAGAGCGCCAGCTGTCCGGCTCCGGTCACTTCCCCGCCCTGCCGGGCCGTAGGTTCAGCGGGACGGGGGCCCGCCGGTTCACCCAACTCCGGCAAACGATTGAGCAGCGAGCGGAACTCCAGTTCGCGCAGGAGCGCCAGCAGCCGTTCCCGGTCGTAAGGCCCGCGCCGGGCCGCGGCCTGATCCAACGTCACCGGCACGTCGCGGACGATGCGGGCCAGGTGGCGGCTCAGCCACGCCGATTCGCGCCCCGCTTCCAACGCCTTGCGGTAACGGGGCGCGAGCTCGTCCAGATGTTCGTAAATCCCCTCCAACGTGCGGTACTGCTGGAGCAGGGCCACCGCCCCCTTTTCCCCCACCCCGGCGACACCGGGAATGGCATCGGAGGCGTCGCCCATCAGCGCCTTGAGGTCCACCAGCTGCGCCGGGACCAGGCCATATTTCTCCTTGACGGCGGCCGGCGTGTAGTAAATCTTGTCGTCAAAGCGGCGGCCGGAGGTGAGCACGGTAATGTGCTCGTCCACCAGCTGGAGGGCATCGCGGTCGCCGGTGACGATGAGCACGTCCAGCCCGGCCTCCTCGGCCTGGCGCGAGAGGGTCCCCAGCAGATCGTCAGCCTCGTAGTCGTCCAGATCTATGGCCGGGAGCGCGAGGGCCGCGACCAGCTCGCGCACCCGCGCCATCTGAGTCTGCATCTCCTCCGGCATCCGGGCACGGTGCGCTTTGTAGCCGGCGTAATCACGCACGCGGAATGAGGGGCCCTTATCAAACGTGACGACGGCGTACTCCGGCTTTTCGTCGGCCAGCACGCTGAGCAGCATGGAAGCGAAGCCGTAGACGGCGTTGGTCGGCTCGCCCTTAGAGGTTTTGAGGTCGGGCGGCAGCGCGTGGAAGGCCCGGTAGGCCAGCGAATGACCGTCTACGAGGACGATCCTGGGACGGGACATAGGGCCACCTCCTGTCAGGGGATTAAGAAGTAAGAAGTGAAGAGTAAAACACGACTTCACCCTTCACTTCTTAACTCCTACTACTCACTCCTTATTGCACTGCTCACGCCGTTACTTCTTGGCAATAATCAACCCGCTGGGGCGCTGCTCCTCGCCAGGACGGAGCGGGGCCGGCGCGGAGGGCGGCGGCGTGGGAGCCGCCGGACCGGTGGTCGGCGCTGGCGCTGGCGCCGGCGCGACAAAGGCCTGCGCCCGGGCACGGACCTCTGCCAACCGGGCCGCCACTTCCGGCTCGCCCTGCTCGCGGCTGTTCGCCTCCAGCGCCTCTAACAACTGGAAGAACGGTTCCCGTAACAGTCCGCGATTTTTATCCAACAGCTGGTTGAGCTGTTCTTCGGAAGCCGCCGCTAACAGCCGGCGGGCCAGAGCGACCTCGGGCGGTAACGTCTCCTCGGCCACCCGTTCCACCACCTGGCCTACCCCCTGCAGCGCCTGGAGCAGCTCCTGGTTGCCGGTCTGCGCGGCCTGTTCCATTTGGTCGCGCAGGACGGCGAAGAAGAGCTCGTCCAGTTCGGAGAGATGGCTGTGCGCCATCTTGAGCGGATCCTCGGAGTTGACCAACCGCTCCAGGAAAGCGAGCCGGGCTTCCACCGCATCCTTGCCCGCCTGCATCAGCTCCTCGCGCAATTCCAGCAAGCGGCGACGCAGCGCCGTGAGCCGCTCTTTTTCGGCCGGCGTCTCGGCGCGCTCAATCCGCTGGAGAAAGGCCTGGAAGAAAGCGTAATCCATCAGGTTGACGCCGGCCTGCAGCAAAATGGCCAGCGTCTCCTCATCGGGAGCCGCCAACACGGCCTCCAGCAGCGACCAGCGGTTCGGATCGGCCGCAAACTTCTGGATGATCTCGGTGCGTTGCGCCAGCTGCTGTCCCACCGGATGGTGCTCCACCAGGTAGCGGTAGAGTGCCTGCACGCGGGCGATGTCAGCCTGAGAATTAGAGGCCGCCACCAGACGCAGCGTATAATCCAGGAAGGCAAAGAGGTTTTCATCCACCAGGTCGCCCTTTTCCTGGAGCTTGCTCTCCCATTCTTCCTGGGGGGCCTGGAGCAGTTCCCCCACCAGCTCTTGCTGCTGGCGGTTGCGCTCCAGGTCGGCCTCCGTCACGCCGTCGGCCTCCAGCACCCGGCGGATCAGCGTATCCAGGTTGAAGAAGGTCTCCGGCTGCAACAGGTAGCCCTTGCGCTCCTCCAGGGGGAGGGAATCCACCAGCTCCCGCGTCAGCCGGCCGGCGAATTGCTGGCGCTCCACCTCGGTCTTGCCCAGCTCCATCGGCAGGTAGAGCAGGGCCATCTCATGCCCCGGATCGTGGTACAGGAACGGCACATTGAGCTTGCCGCCGGTCCCGCACGAAGGGCAAACGGCAACGTTGACCATCCCGCTGAGCAGCCGGCCTTTGGCCTCCGCATCCACCCGTACATCCAGGATTTGCTCAATCGGCGTCTGGAACCGGGTCCCACACGCCGGACAGTTTACAGCAGCATAGTATCGTGTCGACATGGTACTTCTCCTTAGGTAAAATTCCTTACTTCAGATAAGGTATAGCTGTTTTGACCCAGACGGCAGACCCAGACCACATAAGCCAGATCGCGGGCGACCCGAGGTCAATGGTCGGCGGCCGGCGGTCAGTGATCGGTCGTCGTTCGTAGCGCCAGTCCCGTCTCGCGCGGGATCGCCACATAGAAGGTCGCCCCCTGGCCCGGCGCGCTCTGCACCCAAATGCGCCCGCCGTGCGCCCGGACAATGGCCCGCGTGAGATAGAGCCCCAGACCGGTGCCGGCCACCGCGCGCGTCTCCGGCCCTTCCACCCGGTAGAACCGCTCAAAGATGCGCTCCTGCTCTTCCAGCGGGATGCCGACCCCCTGGTCGCTGACCGAGAGAGTCACCTCGGCCGGAGAGGCTGCCCCTTGGACCACCACGTCACCGCCGCGCGGCGAGTATTTGATGGCGTTGGAAACCAGATTGTCCAACACCTGTTCCAGCCGCCGGGCGTCGCCCCGCACGGTCGGGAACGGCTCGGGGAACTCCAGCCGCAGCGAGTGGCGCGTTGCCTGAGGCTGATACCGTTCCACCACCCGCCGGGCGATCTCGCGCAGGTCCACTTCCTCCACATCCTGGAAGGGCAGCCCGCCCGCTTGCAGGCGCGAGGCATCCAGCAGATCGTCCACCAGCCGGGCCAACCGGTCGCTCTCCTCCACAATCGTCGCCAGCAATTCGTGGGCCAGCGCCGGGTCGTTCAAGGCATCGGACCGGCTCAGCGTCTCCGCATAGCCTTTGATGACGGCCACCGGCGTCTTGAGCTCGTGCGAGACGATGGAGATAAAAGTGTCCTTCAGCGCATCGGCCTGGCGGAAACGGGTGATCTCGCGGACGTTGCCGATGATATTCAAGATACGCCCGGCCGCTAACAACGGCGCGTAGGTGATCCCAACGCTGACCAGGCTGCCGTTGCGCCGCCGCAGTTCTCCTTCCACATAAAGCGGGCGGCCTTCCCGGCCCGGCCAGCCCCCCGCCACCGCCTGGCTCAAGGGCTTGCCGGAATCCAGCCGTGCCAGCACCATGATGTCGTCATGCGGGCGGCCGACCACGTCCGCCGCCGGCCAGCCGGTCAACGTTGCCAGCGCGCTGTTGATCCGCTCAATGCTCAGATCGGGCCGCAGGACCAGCACGCCGTCGGCGATAGATTCTACCAGCGCGTCCAACCGGCGGCGCTCGGTGACCGCCGCCTCGTACAGCCGGGCGTTGTGGACGGCAATGGCGGCGTAATCGGCAAAACTGGCAAGGATCTGCCGGTCGTCCGGCGAGAAGAGGCCACTGTGCGACCGGAAAACGAAAATGACCCCCACCAGCGCGCGCTCTTCCACCAGCGGCAGGGCGACCACCTGCCGCAGCAACAACCCCGTCTCCTCAGCAATCCGCGCCACCTTGTCCGCCAGATTGGGAATGGCAAAGTTGGTCGGGTCGGCGGTCTCCGGCACCTCGGCCACCAGCGGATCAAACGCCTGGATCAGCGCCGGCGGCAGGCCGTAGCTGGCCCACGAGGAGAAAGTACCGTCCTCGTTCCGCAACGCGATCACCCCGACGCCCCCTTGCAGCAAATCCACCGCCGCTTGCAGGATCAGCTGCAACACGGCGCGCAAATTCAGCCGCGAGACCAACGCCCGGGCAATCGTCAGCAGGTAGTCGCGCTGACGGATGCGGAAATCAGTAAAGACCAGCGACATCGTTACACCCGGTCACGAGCCACAAACGCCATGGCTCACGCAGCCTCCATGGTTGACTCAACTTCTTCTATCACCCGCTCCAGAATTGCCAACCCCTCGTCGGCAATTTCCTGAGTCACGTTGAGCGGGGGGACGATCCGGATCGTGTTCGGCCCCGCGCCCAGCAGGAGCAGCTGCAGCTCAAAAGCGCGCTGGACGATGTGATTCCGCAGCTCGTGGGCGCGCTCTTTCGTAGTGCGGTCCTTCACGATCTCTACCCCGATCATCAGCCCGCGCCCGCGCACGTCGCCGATGATCGTATGGCGCTCCATCATCGCGCGCAGGCGGCCCATGATGTATTCGCCCATGTGCGTCGCGTTGTCCAGCAGCCCATTTTGCAGCAAGCGCAACGTCGCCAGCGCGGCCGCGCAGGAGACAGGGTTGCCGCCAAAGGTGCTGGCATGAGCGCCCGAAGGCCAGGTCATGAGCGACCGGCGGGCAATCATCGCCCCCAACGGCATCCCCGACGCGATCCCCTTCGCCACCGCAACGATGTCCGGCTCCACCTCCTCGTGCTGGATGGCAAACCATTGGCCGGTGCGCCCCATGCCACACTGGACCTCGTCCAGGATCAACAAGATGCCGTACCGGTCGCAGAGATTGCGCAGGGCCGGGAAGAAAGAGGGCGGCGGGACAATGTAACCGCCTTCACCTTGAATCGGCTCGACCAGAATGGCCGCCACTTCGTCGGCGGGGAGTTTCCGGGCCAGGACGATTTCTTCTATGTAACGCACGGCGGCCTTTCCCTCATCAGGGTCAAGTGCACAAAGCAACGGGCGATAAGGGTCAGGATAAGGCACGTGGACTACCGGGGGCGTGACCGGCCAGAAGCCGCTGCGCTGCACCGGTTTGCTCGCGGTGAAAGCCAGCGCCCCCAACGTCCGCCCGTGGAAACCGCCGTAAAAAGCAATAAAATACCGGCGTCCGGTCGCGTAAAGCGCCAGTTTGACCGCGGCTTCAATGGATTCCGCGCCGGAATTGGTGAAAAAGGTCTGCACCGGTTCATGCATCGGAGCAATCTCGTCCAGATATTCGGCCAGCTCAATCTGGACCGGATAATAGAAATCGGTGCCCGACATATGGATAAACTTTTCGGCCTGTTCGCGAATCGCCTCTACCACCTCCGGATGCGAATGGCCGGTGGATGTGACCGCTACGCCGCTGGTAAAATCCACGTAGCGATTGCCGTCAATATCCCAGACCTCGCTGCCGCGCCCCCGCGCCATCACGAAGGGATAAGAACGAGTGTAAGAAGGTGAGACCACCTCATGATCTCGCGCCACGTAGGCCTGCGCTTTCGGCCCTGGAATTTGAACCATACCACCTCCTGTTTATTGTGTGAAGTAAGGATCGGGAGTAAGAAGCAGGGAAAAGGCCAGGGAAACCATCTCCTACGCCCTGTCCCCCCTTTCATACTCCCCACCCCATTGTTTCGTATCACGGGGCAAAGAACGGATAGCCCTCCGCCATCTGGATCCCCAGCTGGCTGACCAGCTGCGGGAAAAAGCCCAGGATAAATGTCGCCCCAATCAGCAGAATAATCAATATCACGACAATACGATCTTCTTTGAGCCCCGGCTGCGGTTTGGTCGGCCGCTTCGCCGGGGTCAACAGCGCGCGGACGCAGCTGACCAGCCCCATCATCACGCCCGCGCTCCCGCCCAGCGCTAACATGGCCTGGAAAAAACTGGTGTCGGCCACCAGGCGATAGAGTCCCCAGCGGGCCGCAAAGCCCAGGGAGAGCGGGAATCCGGCCAGCGCCATGCCGCCCACCAGGAAAGCGCCGGTCCGCCAGGGCGCGCGCCAGGCCGCCCCGATCAATACCTGCCGGTCATCGTTCCCTTCCCCCAACCGCCGCAGCCCGTCCAAGCCGAGCGTCATCAATCCCAACGCCAGAGGGCGCGCCACCAGCAACATCGCGGCCAACGCCAGCCCCGCTTTCTGCTGCGAGCCCAACGCTAACAACAAAGCCCCATTATCCACCAGCGTGGCGTACCCTACCAACCGGCCCAGGCGTTGCTGGGCCGCCGCCAACAGCCCGCCGAGCGTCATCATCAGCAACCCTACGGTCGTGATCAGGGAGCTGAAAGCCGCCTGCTGCCACAGCCAGGCGTAGGATTGCAGGTAAGCCAGCAGCATGAACCAGACGGTTCCGATGTTGACCGTAAACAGGAAAGTGACGACCGGCGGCGCGCCGTCGGTAGCCACCGCCGAAAGCCAGGTCTGGAACGGCACCGCGCCCAACAGGATGCCGAAGGAGAGGCTGAGCAGAATCGCCGAAGTCCCCAGCAGTCCTTGATCGTTCGGGAAACTGGCGTAGAGGTCCAACAGCAGCTGCGTGATCATCAGGCCCGGCAACGCTAAGGTCGTGTAGGCCATATAACGGACCCCGCCGACCGTCCGCCCGGCCGTCTCGTGCAGGGGAAAGACGGCCAGCAGCGCGGCCATCTCCACCAACAACGCCGCGTAGACCACCTGCTGCACCAACAGGGCGGACGCCAGCAGCGCCGTCATCCCCAAACCGACCGGGAAAAAGTTGGAATGCGGCATGAGCCGCCAGGCGACGATAAACAGCCCGGCCGCAGTGAAGAAGATAAACATCAGCCCCAGCCGGTCCACCGGCTGGACCACCAGCTCACGGCCCAGGATAATCAGCGGACTGCCCAATTCCAACTGGAAGCTGGCCAACCTGAACGGCTCGGTCAGGGGCAGGAAGGCCACCAGCGCACCGGTCAGGCCGGCCGCCGCTGCCGCCAGCCACGCCGAAGGCGTCGTCCAGCGGCGCAGCACCTGGAGGATCACGGCCATCCCCAGCGGGAGGCCGGCTATGAAGAGCGGTCCGGGCAGCGTCATTCAGCCACCTCGGCCACCGTCAGATAGGAGATCGCCAACCCGGCCAGCAACGTCACAATCACCATCAGCCCGGTCACCAGCAGCCCCGGGTCCCAGGCCGAGTAGAAAAGGTCCAGGCCAGAGAGCAGGTTCAGCACACCCAATCCCGCCACGCCGGCGTCCCCGTCGGTGCCGATAAACAGCACCGCCAGGACGAGCAAGAGGAAGCAGGCCGCGGAGAGATCGGCCGTCAAAAACGGCAGCGGATACCGTTGGGCCGCCAGGTAGGCCACCAACACCATCACCGTCAGCGTGATGATGCGAAACGGCAGGTCGGCCGCCCAATGGAAGTGAAGCGCCCCGCGGGTGGCCTCCTCGCGGGTGCGGGCACTGAGGAACAACGCGCCGCAGACCAGCCAACCCACCAGGGTCTTGAGCAAAGCCAGCTCCGGGCGCGTGTCAAAGAGGTGCGCAAAGAGAAGCCCCAGAGCGAAATACTGCCCCAACAGCGCCAGCAATCGGATGCGCCACTCGGCAATCAGATAAATCACCGCGCCGGCGAAGAAGACCCCCCACACGGCAGGCGTGGCAGCAAAAGAAGAGAGGCGGCTTAACCAGAGCACGAAAGGGGTCATCGGTTCATCACCACCCACAAGATCAGCAACAAGAACAACAACGACCAGAGCAAGGCGCCATTTCCCTCTATCACGTCGGCCAGTCCCCGCACCACCCCCAAGAGATTCTCCGCCCCGCGCCACAAGGCCCGGTAGAACCACTGCAAATCTAAAATCTCCCACAGGACCTGAACCCGGCGGAACCACGCTCGGTTAGCCGCCCCGTGCCAGTTAAGAGCACCGGCCAGGATCACCGTCACGACCCACAGGATCAGAGCCAGCCAGGAAAATCCGGCCGGCGTCACCGTGGCGGTCCCCACCAGCACCCCCAACGGCAGCACCAGGCCCACCGCTACGCAGGCCTGTTGCCAGGGGTGCGGCAGCGAGACCGCTCCCTGGGCCGGCCGGTGTAATCCTTGCAGCAATGCCGCGCCGGCGAACATGGCCCCTAACAAAAACACGATCCGCCAACCCCAACCTGAGGCCAGCAACGCGGCACGATAAAGCTCACCGAGGGGTGAAGGCGGTACTCCCAACAAAAAGAGCGTCACCCCCCAGGCGGGCCACGACCAGAGCGGAGCGCGACGGTCGCGCCCGCGCATCAGAGAGAGCACCGTTGTCGCCACCAGCCAGGTAGCCGCGCCGGCCATCAGGAGGGCGCCAGAGCCGGTTGCCACCGCCCCGGCCACCAAAACGCCCAGCAGCGCGTGGGTTGCCCACAAGACCGCGGTAGTCTCCTGCGCCGCCCAGGCGGCAAGCCCCCCCCAGAGCAACGCCAGGGCCCCCCAGGGCATCACCCAGGCGGGCAGTCGTTCCAACCCGGGCAGGGAGAGCAGCCGGTAAAGCAATCCGATCCCCAACAGCGGCCCCAGTGAGGCCAGCAAGTTCAGCAACCGGGGAACGCCAGGCCGCCGGGGTAAGACAAGGTGGAAGGGATATAACCCCACGCGCACCAGGGCTGTGATCACCAGCAGCACCAGCACCGCCGCCGAAGGGCGCATCAACCACCAAAGCAGGCTAACCCCCTGCAACTCCAGTAACAGGAAAATCCCCCACAGCAGCAGAGAGGCGATCCCCTGCAGCGCCGTCCCCAACGTCACGCGCTCGCCCTCGCCGCCGGCCATCAAGCCGGCCGCCGCCACCACCAGATCCAGGACCGCCCAGGTAGCCAGCGTCGCCAGCAACGAACCGCTGGCTAACCCCAACCAGGCGATCAGTAGCGCCAGCAGCGCCAGAAAACCCACCAACGGGATGGTGGAACGGCGGTCGGCCAGCTCGACCCAGGCCGTCGCACTCACAGCGACGCCCAGGGCCAGCCCCAGCCACCAGACCGGCGGGGTCAGGTCCATGACAATGACGCCGGCCAGCACCGCCGAGGGAGACCAAAGCGAGATCATCCAACGCGCTGTGGTGGGCAACAACAGCCAGATGAGAGTCAACCCCGTCAGCCAGGCAGCCGTCAACGGTTTGCGCAAGGGATGGAGCTGGGGGATCAGCTCCACGCCCAATAGCAATAACAACCCGCCAAGGCCGGTATAAATGAGCAACGGGTAGAAGTATTCCATGCGGAACTCCAACGGGATATTCTAACACATAACCCACCTCTGACAAGCATCCCGTGAGACGGAGCAAAAATAGCGGGGCCTGGTGGCCGGCCCCGCGCAGCGGGAAGAAAAGCATTTTAAAAATCTCTGCTGCGATTGACTTGCACTCCTGTTGCGGTACAATGATCAAGATTTCAGAGGAGAACCCAACCATGGACCCTGTCATTCTAAACCATCGTTACCGCCTGGATCGGCTGGCCGGGACCGGCGGCATGGCCGTCGTTTACCGGGGCTACGACCTGTTGCTGGATCGCCCGGTCGCCGTCAAGGTCCTGCGCGAGCCGTATGACAGCGATCCGGCCTTCCGGGCGCGCTTCCTGGCCGAAGCCCGGGCCGCGGCACGCCTGGACCACCCCAACATCATCCATATCTACGACGTTGGCGAGGATCAAACGCGCCCTTACATCGTTATGGAATTGGTGGAAGGGGAAGACCTGAAAGCACTGATCCGCCGCGAGGGCCCGCTCAGTATCCAGCGGGCGCTGGCGTTGGGCCGGCAGCTCTGCGCCGGGGTGGGAAATGCCCACCGGGCCGGCATCGTCCACTGCGATCTCAAACCGCAGAACATCATCGTCACCCCCGCGGGGCAGGTCAAGGTAGCCGATTTCGGCATCGCGCGGGCTTTCAATGAAAGCAGCGCGCCCCGCCCTAAGGAGTCCGTGGTTTGGGGCAGCCCGCATTACATCGCGCCGGAACAGGCGGCCGGCGAGCCCCCCACGCCCGCCTCCGACGTTTACAGCATTGGGGTCATTCTCTACGAGCTGCTGACCGGCGTCCCGCCGTTCCACGACGAGGACGCCACCGCGCTGGTGCTCAAACACATGCAAGAGGAACCGGCCCCGTTAACCGCGCTGAATCCCCGCGTCCCGCCCCGGTTAGATGCCCTGGTGCGCAAAGTGCTCTCCAAGGACCCGGCAGCCCGTTTCCGCAATGCCGACCATCTCGGCGCTGTCCTGGACGAGTACCTACGCCAGGGGGCCGAGCTGACTGCGCCGCGCGCCCCTGTCTCCGCCGGGACAGTGACCCCACCGCCCCCAACCCGGTCCCAGCCGACGCCGCCGCCCGCCGCCCCTCTCGTTTCGGCACCGGCGATAGTAGAGGAGGATACCACCCCCATTGCGGCCGGTGGTTCTGATTGGCTCCTCTGGCTGCTGTGGGGCGTGGCTGCGATTGCAGTATTGGGACTGCTTCCCCTCTGGTTCTCGGTCTACCGGGCCTACAACCAGGCCGCCCCTTTGTTGACTCCCGCCGCCGCTACCGCTACCGTCACCCCAGCCGGCCCCCTGATCAACGTGCCCAACCTGATCGGCCTGCCGC
>Ga0067045_1004988_pt1 | contig 13659 bp, 9 predicted proteins | sample TerdegcTABiofilm_FD_59184 | JGI IMG/M metagenome (GOLD analysis project Ga0067045, IMG submission 59184) | Combined Assembly of (Gp0054472, Gp0054536) Wastewater bioreactor microbial communities from Singapore -Terephthalate degrading...
CGAGCGACCAGGAGACGCTGGTCGCGTTGGGCGTGCCCGCCGCGCGCATCCCGTCGCGCATCCGCGAAGCAGCCGTCTACGATGAGGCCAGGCTCGCCTTCGGACGCGATCTCATCCGGCGCGGGCTTCATCACGAGGTCACGCCTCCCGAGCGCCCATCGTATCCGGCCTACGGCGCCGCCGCCGACACTCTCGAGGCCCGTCTCCGCGACGCGATGGATCGGAAAACGCTGCCGCTCATGCGGGCGCATGTAGGCCCCTACTCCGACCGGCGTGAGGAGGCCATTGCGCGAATGCTCGATTGGTGCCGCATGCTGGCGGCCTCGGGCTACCTCGACGTGCTCTCGCTCGGCACCTCGCAGCTCACTCAGTCGCACTTCGGCCAGGACTGGACCGGCCTGGCTAACGGCGGCGGCGTGCCGGTGCGAACCCCCGAGGAGTACCGGGCCTTGCGTGAGGCGGCTCGGCCCATGCTCGTGCGCACCTACTCAGGAACCCGCAACGTGCCGGCTATGGCGCGAATCCATGAGGAGCATGTGGAGATCGCATGGCATGCCCTCTCGCTCTGGTGGTTCTGCCAGCTGGACGGGCGCGGACCCAACGACCTCCTGACCAACCTGCGTGAGCATTTCGAGGCGATGCGCTATATCGCGCGAACCGGCAAGCCTTTCGAGCCCAACGTGCCGCACCACTTCATGTTTCGCGGCGCCGACGATGTGACCTATGTCGTCTCGGCGGTACTGGCAGCGCGAGCGGCCGCAGCGTGCGGCATCCAGCGGATGGTACTGCAGACCATGCTCAACACTCCCAGGCGCACCAGCGGCATCGCCGACCTAGCGCGCGTCCGCGCCATCCTCAGCCTGCTTCGATCGCCTCAGCTTGCAGCCCGCTGCCCCCAGCAGGTGTGGCTGCAGCCGCGAGCGGGCCTCGACTACTTCTCGCCCGACCTCGATCTCGCTCGCGTGCAACTGGCGGCCTCGACGGCCCTGATGGATGACATCGAGCCCGCCAATGATGCCAGCCCGCAGATCGTCCATGTGGTCAGCTACTGCGAGGCCGTGAGCCTCGCCACTCCGCCGGAAGTGGACGAGAGCATTCGCATCACCCGGGCCGCCCTGCGCGAGTATCGAAGACTCCGCAGGGCCGGCGACGTGGACGACATGGGCGCGCATGCCGACGTGAGACGCCGCACCAACGAGCTCATCGCCGATGCGCACGTTGTCCTTCAGGCCATCGAGGACTCGGTGCCCGATCCCTGCACGCCCGATGGTTTCTACCGCATCTATCAGGCGGGCTTCCTGCCAACGCCGGATCTGTGGCATTGCCGCGACGAGTTCCCGCACGCCATAGCGCGCCGAACCGCGATGGTGGATGGTCAGATGGTAGTCGTTGACCATGATGGAGCTCCGATCCCTGCGGCGGTGCGCGCTCAGGAGGCCGCCGAGGAGGCGCGCAAGATCGGCGGCAGTCCCGACGCGATCAGGCTCAGCGTGGGCCCGACAGGATGCTGAGCGCTTTCCGGATGAGGTCGGGCACGTCGGCATCGCCGCCAGCCTCCGTCAGCGCCCGCTCGGCAGCCTTGCGGGCGTCGGTCCGGTTGTACTGCAGGCTCACCAGCATCTCGACAACATCATCGAAGGCCTGCCCGCCCGGAGTTGGCGTCGCGCCTGCTACTCCCTCCACCTTCCTATCGAAGGCAAGGCGCGCCATGTGGTCGCCAAGTTCAAGCGCGATGCGCTGGGCCAGCTTGGGGCCCACGCCCGGCACCCGTGTTAGAGCCTTCGTATCGCCCGAGGCGATGGCCTGAGCCAGCGTCGGTCCTTCGAAGACGCTGAGGAGCGAGAGGGCCACCTTCGGTCCGACGCCTGCGACGCCGATGAGGGCCTGAAAGACATCCTGCTCCTCCTGCGTCCGGAAGCCGTAGAGCGTGATGTCGTCTTCGCGGACGATCATCGTCGTGAAGAGCGACACCTTGCCGCCCGCCGCCGGCAGCGACGAGAGCACGCTGAGCGGAACAAAGGCCCGGTAGCCGACGCCGTGGACATCCACGACGACGCTGTTGGCATCGGTGCGCAGAACCGAGCCCGTGAGCTGTGCGATCACGGAATGACCTTGTTCAGCCGATACTCAACGAGCCCCTCGGCGCCGGCGCGCTTGAGCGCGGGCAACAGGTCGCGCACCTGACGCTCCTCCACCACGGTTTCCAGCGCGACCCAATCAGGATCGGACAGCGGCGACACCGTCGGCCTGCGCATGGCAGGCAGCAGCGCTTCGACGGCTGCGAGATCGGAGCGGCGCACGTTCATCTTGAGGCCGGCCATTTGCTCGGCGTCGAGGGCTCCCCGCAGCAGCATGGCGATATTCTCGATCTTGCCCCGTTTCCACGGGTCCTCCCAGGCGCCCTTGTTGGCAATGAAGCGTGTGGTCGAGGTAAGGATCGTCTCTAGAATGCGGAGGTTGTGAGCCCTGATGGAGCTCCCCGTCTCGGTATTTACGACGATGGCATCCACAAGCTCCGGCGCCTTCACTTCGCACGCTCCCCACGAGAACTCAACCTCGGCATGGACGCCTCGCGAGGCGAGAAACCGCTCCGTAAGCCGGACGTACTCGGTGGCGATCCGCTTGCCTTCCAGGTCCTTCACCTCCTGGATCGCGGAAGCGTTGGGCACGGCAAGCACCACGCGGATGGGGTTGAGCGTCGCCTTGCTGTAGCGGAGCTCGGCGACCTCGACGACGTCCGAGCCATTGTCCTCGATCCAGTCCTTGCCGGTGATCCCGACGTCCAGGATGCCCGACTCGACGTAACGGGGTATCTCCTGCGGTCGGATCAAGAGCAGGGACAGCTCGGGATCGTCTACGCTCGGGTGATATGAACGTCCGCTGCTGAGCGTGAAGTCATAGCCGGCCTTGCGAAAGAAACCGAAGGTCGCCTCCTGCAGGCTCCCTTTGGGCAGGCCGATCCTGAGATTGTGTTCCACGTGGGGCGCTCCTTGTGTGGCTGATGAGAACTGTACGCTGCGCAGGACTGAGCAACTGCCTCCAGCCCTCAGCCCTCAGCCCTCAGCCTTCAGCCTTCAGCCTTCAGCCTTCAGCCTTCAGCCTTCAGCCCTCAGCCCTCAGCTCTCAGCTCTTAGCTCTCAGCTCTTAGCTCTCAGCCCTCAGCCTATTATATCCCTTCGCGCTCTGGCGACCTGTTCGACGGCTGCGAGGTGATGATCGCGGCACTCGGCGAGCGTGGGCTTCCAGGGGGTCTGGAGGAAACCGAGCAGGCGTTCGCGGCGGATGTTCTCCAGGCAATACGCAACGGTTGCGCGGAAGTTGTCCGGACTTGTCCAGTTGCTTCCCGTCGGTATCTGCTCGAAGCCGTTGTCGTCGAGATCGAGATAGGCCAGGAACGCCCGAGAGTAGGGATACGGCTCCAGCTTGCCGGATGTCCGCTCGCCGTCGAAGCTCGGTTCGTAGTACCAGTTGCTCTGGACGACGTTGCGCGGCATGAGGGCATAGAAGTCCGCCGGATGATGCCAGACGTAGTCCGACCATATCCAGGCGCGCGAGCCGCAATCCTCCACCTCGCGAACAAAGAAGTGCAGATCATGCCACCAGAGTTCGTGCTGCCGCATGGCGGCGTAGGCGAAGTTGCGCTGGTGCTCGGCGGTCTCTTCGTCCATGCCGAGATGGAAGAAGCGGGGCTGGTCGAAGAGCTGGCAGACCTCACGGATCAGGTCGCCGCAGACCTCATAGTACGGCTCGGTGGAGACCATGCGTGAATACCGGCCCAGCCACGCGTCGTGCGCCGTGCTGAAGTTCAGCTTGGGGATGGGCTCGATGCCCAGCTTGCGCAGGCGCCGCAGCTCAGATCGGAGCCGCTGGGGCGTCCATGCACCCTCCACGGCGATTTCGGGACAGCACTGATACCGCACCCCGTCGCCGAGATCCAGCACCACCATATTGATGCCGGCCTCGACCATAGCGACGACGATCTCGCTCCAGAGGCCGTCGTCGAAGCGAAGGTAGGGCTGAGCGACGATGTGGGGTGACGCGCCATCTATGGGCCGGTCGCACCACATGTTGTAGCTGAGGTGGATCAGATTGGCCCAGATCAGGCCGTCGGGTTGGTTGGTTGAGGCGCTCATGGGGGAACATTCCGCGATGGAGCCGCGTTGTCCTGCCGGGGTCACGCCGGCCTCCCGTGGTGTATCCTGACAGTNGTCTGCCAGGAGGCTGGGTGTCATGGATAGAAGTNCATTGCGACATCGAGGATCGAACCGCTACGAGATAGNCGCCGACGCGCGCCCGGGCATGCACGTGCCCGCGATCGTGTTCGCCGACGAGGAGCTGCTGGGGGCCATGACCGAGGGCCAGTCGCTCACGCAACTGACGAACGTGGCCACCCTGCCGGGAGTGCATCGTCATGTGTGCGGCATGCCAGATATGCACGAGGGCTATGGCTTCCCCGTGGGCGGAGTNGCCGCNACGGCGATGCCCGACGGCGTCGTGTCGCCGGGCGGAGTGGGATTCGACATCAACTGCGGCGTGCGCCTGCTCTCATCTCCNATAGACTATGCCGGCATACGAGCGCGGGCCGAGAGCCTTGTCGAGGAGACCGCCCGCTCCATTTCGGCCGGAATCGGCAAGAAGGACGGGCTGCACCTATCGGACGATGAGCTGGACCGCGTGATGGTCGAAGGCAGCGGCTACGCCGTGCGGCGCCGGGGTCTCGGCTTCGAGGCCGACCTCGAGCACACCGAGTCGCGGGGCTGCCTCCGCAACGCCGATCCGAGGCACGTATCCAACCGCGCACGCGAGCGGGGAGCCGATCAGCTCGGGACCATGGGCTCCGGCAACCACTTCATCGAGTTTCAGTGGGTGGACGAGGTCTACGATGAGGAGGCAGCCGCGGCCATGGGGCTGCATGAGGGCGTCGTCACCGTGCTGATCCACAGCGGATCGCGCGGCTTCGGGCATCAGATCTGCACCGACTACGTCCGGCGGCTCGATCAGTCCCTGCGGTCCTATGGCATCACGCTGCCCGATCGTCAGCTCTCGTGCGCTCCGGCAGCCTCGGACGATGGGAAGGCTTACCTCGCCGCCATGGCATGCGCCGCCAACTATGCGTGGGCCAACAGGCAGGCCATGGGGCATCAAGTGCGGAAGATACTGGCCAGGGTCTGCAAGGTGCAGGCGTCACAGATCACGGTGGTTTATGACGTGGCCCACAACATCGCGAAGATCGAGGAGCATGACGGCGTGAAGCTCTGCGTCCATCGCAAGGGAGCCACGCGCGCATTCGCTGCGGGGCACCCTGAGCTGCCCGCCGATTACCGTTCCATCGGTCAGCCGGTGTTCATTCCGGGCAGCATGGGCACGCGGTCCTATGTGCTGGCAGCCGATCCGCCTGCCATGCGTCTGTCGTTCGGCAGCACCTGCCACGGCGCGGGCCGCTCGCATAGCCGTACGGCGGTCAAACAGATGGTCACAGGGTCGGCCGTGCGCAAACGGCTCGAGGAGCAGGGTATCGTCGTGCGGTGCCCATCCAACCAGGGTCTTGCCGAAGAGGCGCCCGAGGCATACAAGGACGTGGATCGTGTCGTGGATGTGGTCGTCGGCGCCGGGCTTGCGCGGCGCGTCGCACGCCTGCGCCCGTTCGGCGTGGTCAAGGGGTAAACGACGGCCATGGGCCGACCTGCGGGCATGCGCCGTGCTCTTGCGGCGTGGTGAGAGGATTCTGAATGAACGACAAGCAAGTCCCGCCTCGGTCCGGCATGCATGCCCGGACCGAGCCGAACCTCACGGAACTCATGCCAGCCGCAGCGCGCGTCGAGCGCCTCCGGGAGAGGGCGCTCAAGCATGCGCATGAGCCCATGCCCCTGTTCGACGAGATCGAGCTTCTGACGGCGCGATCCTGGTTGGCGAGCGCGGGCGAGCCCGACCACATGGTGCGGCGGGGCATGCTTGCGGGCGACGTTCTTCGCAACGTGACGCCCCGCATTGATGACGACGAGCTGCTGGTTGGCAAGTTTTCGTGCCGCCCTCTGACCGAGGACGAGCGCGCCGAGGTCGAGGTCTGGCGTCGCGTCGGCGCTCCGGCCCTCAGCCGGGCCGAGGGACAGCGCGCCCATATGGCGGTGGACTACGAGCGTGTGCTGCGGCTGGGCGTGAAAGGGGTGCGGGAGCTCATCGCTCGCTATCGGGCGCGGCTGGACCTGTCACGTGCTGAGGACCTCGAAGCCGACCACTTCTACCGCGGCTGTCTCGCGGCGCTCGACGGGCTCGTGGCTCTGGCAAACCGGTATGCCGATCGAGCCGAGGAGATGGCCCGATCGGAGCAGGACGCCGGTCGGCGGGCGGAGCTGCTCGAGATTGCCGCCGTATGTCGTCGAGTGCCCGAACATCCGGCGGAGACGTTCCGGGAAGCCGTGCAGTCCGTCCACTTTGTCACGTGGGCCCTGTGCGCCGGCAATCGGTTCCTGCTCATGCAGCTTGGCCGTCCCGACCGCTATCTGTGGCCCTACTACGAGCGGGACATATCCTCCGGGGTCCTTACGCGCGAAGAGGCGGTCGAGCTGCTCGACTGCCTTGCGATCATGCTCAACGAGTACACGCCGCGCGGACTGGCCGTCGGCTGGATGGTGGGCGGCCGCGATGAGACGGGCCGCGACGTGACGAACGAGCTGACCTACCTCATGCTCCAGACGATTGACCACGTCCGCATGGCGTATCCCGGCATCGGGCTGTGTTGGAACCCCGATACGCCCGGCGAACTGATGGACCTTGCATGCCGTCTGCTGGCCCGAGGACGCAGCCATCCGGCCCTGTTCGCCGACGACGTGATCACGCGCGGGCTCCTGCAGCTCGGCCTGCCTCACCGCGATGCGTGCCAGTATATCCACTCGACATGCGTCGAGATCACGCCGATCGCCATCAGCAACGTCTACGTCGCCAGTCCCTACTATAACCTTGTGCAGGCGCTCCATGACGTTCTCGGCGTGCCGCCGGTCGGCGGCTCTCAGGGCGTAGAGCCCGTCCCGCAGCCCCCGACGTTCGATGCGCTCATGGAAGCCTGGAAGGCTCGCATCGGCGCGATGGTTGCCGAGGGAGTCGCCGAGCAGAACCGCGCCATGATGAGCCGCGTCCACAACGGCGGTTTCCCTCTCCTCTCGTGCTTCGTCAACGACTGCCTCGCGCGGGGCAAGGACATTGACCGGGGCGGAGCGCGCGCCAACTGGATCGAGTCGTCATTTGTCGGGCTGGCCAATCTTGTCGACTCGCTGGCCGCCATCCGAGAGCTTGTGTATGAACGCAAGACCATGTCGTTCGATCAACTGCGCGCCGGCCTCGCCTCCAACTTCGAGGGACATCCCGATCTGCAGGCTGCCATCCAGCGCACGCCGAAGTACGGCAATGACGATGACCGGGCCGATGAGATCGCCGTTCGGGTGACCGAGTACCTCCTCGAAGTGTGCGAGCGGCACAGGTCCTACTGGGGCGATGCGGTCGTGCCCGGGTTCTTCTGCTGGATCATGCATGAGCACCTCGGGCGCATGACGCTGGCATCCTGTGATGGAAGACCCGCCGGCTTCCCGCTGGCGGACGGTTCGGGACCGGCGCAGGGGCGCGAGCGACAGGGACCGACCGCCATGGTCCGGTCGGTGACGAAGTGGAATCACGCGCCCATGATCGGCGGCATCGCGGTGAACATGCGCTTCCAGCCGAGACCCGATCCCGACGACCTGGCGGCGACCATGCGGCCCGTGCTGGAGACGTTCCTGAAGCTGGGCGGCTTCGAGGCTCAGGTGAACGTCGTGGGAGCCGACATTCTGCGCGACGCTCAGGCCCATCCTGAGCGGCACCGTGATCTCGTGGTGCGGATCGCAGGCTACAGCGACTACTTTGTGGGCCTGTCGCCTGAGATGCAGGCAGAGGTGATCGCAAGGGCGGAGCTGGCGTAGCATGGCCGTGCCCGAGGTCTCGTTCGCGCCGTGGACGTTGACCGCAGCCGAGGCTGAGGCGCTGGACCATGCAGGCGAGCGCTTCGCCGCGGGCCTCCTGTCGCCCCTGCCAGCCGGCGGCTCCCATTGCCGGTCGATCACCGAAGATGCCGTGCTCCGCCATGCCATGGGCATCCGTCGGCACCTTCAGGGCTGCGCGCTGCGTCCCTACGCAGGCGAACCGCTCTACCCTGCAGGCGGGTCCATATGGTCGCCTGACCGCGAGATTCTCGGCGATCCAACCTTGCCTGAGCCGGTCCTCAACCTGACGGCCTACTATGTATCGCTCGACATCTGCCTGAACGCCGATGCAGCGCGGCGCCGGGCTGGCATGGCGAAAGAGGGAGACGAACGGTCGGCCTTCGAGAAACTGGCGGCTTTCTGCGACGGGATGCCGCGCGGCGGCGGATGGACCCACAGCATCATCCACTTCGAGCGGGTCCTTGCCGAAGGTCTCGAGGTCTATGAGGCGCGCGTTCGACGCCATGCCGCCGAGGCCGATGATCCCGGTCAGCGCAACCTCTACGAGGCGCTGCTCATCGTCCTTCAGGCCTTTCGGGACTACCGCGATAGAGTCGCCGAGCTTCTGCGGCACGCGAGAACCGCGAGCCCCGAGGCCGAGCGCAATCGCCTGCGCCTGCTCGAGGCCTATGCGGCAGGGATCCCGTTCCGAGCGCCGGCAGCGTTCTTCGAGGCGATGGCCGCGGTCGCGCTCCTGTACGCACTGGACGGAAGCGACGATCTGGGCCGGTTCGACCAGTACATGGCGCCCCACTATGCCCACGCCCTCGCTTCGGGCGAGATGACCCGTGACGAGGCGGTTGACCTCATCCGCGCTCTCTGGCGTTACGTGGATGCGTGCAGCGGATGGAACGTCGCCCTGGGCGGTTCTACGCGATCGGGAGAGGCGGCCTACTCGGATCTGACGGTCGCGTGCCTGGAAGCCGCGCGGGGCATGCGGCGGCCCAACCTCGCCCTGCGTCTGCGGCGCGACACGCCTGGATGCGTGTGGGAGGCTGCGCTCGATACGCTGGCATCGGGGGCAGGCCTGCCCGCGCTGTACTGCGAGGAGAACTACCTGGCGGCCATAGATGCGGCCCACCTGAACATCGCCGACGAAGACAAGCGCGATTTCGCGTTCGGCGGATGCACGGAACTGATGGTGCAGGGCTGTTCGAACGTCGGGTCGCTCGATGGGGATTTCAGCGTCATCAAGACCCTGGAAGAGACGCTGCATCGAAGCCTGGCATCGTGCGCGAGCTTCGCGGAGCTCATGAGCGCATATGAGGCGGATCTGCGGTGCGGCATAGCGGACCTCGCCGCGCGTGTGTGCCGCAATCAGGAAGCTCGAGCGCGCTGGCATCCGCAGCTCATCCGCACCCTGCTCATAGACGACTGCATCGAGCGTGGCCGCGAATACTACGACGGCGGCGCCCGGTGCAACTGGAGCGTCATCAACGTAGTTGGCCTGAGCAACGCGGCGGACTCGCTGGCCGCGGTCCGGCGCGCGGTGTTCGACGAGCGCCGTTTCAGCGCCGAGGAAATGCTGGCAGCCCTGCGCGATGACTTCGCGGGTCATGCGGACGTTCTGGCGTATGTGGAGCGATGTCCTCGATTCGGCAACGACGATCCCTATGTGGACGAGCTCGCGCACCGTCTCAGCGCCATCGTTTACGGCGAGTTCCAGCGCTATGCGCCGTGGCGCGGCGGGCGCTTCCTGTGCGGCACGCTCATGTTCGTGACCTATGGATGGTTCGGCAGGCCGGTCGGCGCGACGCCCGACGGTCGGCGCTCGGGCGCGCCGGTGGCGGACTCGGCAGGGCCGGTGCAGGGGCGCGACCGATCGGGGCCGACGGCGATGCTCCGATCGGTTGCGGGGCTCGCGCAGTTCATGGCGCCCGGTACGCTGGTCGTGAACCTCCGCTTGCTGCCCGACCTGCTGCGTTCGCCGAATGGCCGCGCGAGGGCGCGAGCGCTTGTGGAGACCTACTTCGCGCTCGGCGGCATGCAACTGCAGATCAACATGGTGGATCAGGCGACACTGGAGGATGCCATTGCGCATCCCGAGAGGCACGCGGACCTGATCGTGCGCGTCGGCGGATACTCCGAGTACTTCAACCGATTGGATGACGATCTCAAGCGGACTATACTGGAAAGAACGGTCCATGGTTAGGGCAGGCGAACGGCCCATGGCAAGGAGGAAGCACTAGTGGCGCACGCGGCTCCGGCCGAAGGCTGGGTGTTCAACATCCAGCGATTTTCCATACATGACGGTCCGGGCATCCGCACCACGGTGTTCCTCAAGGGCTGTCCGCTTCGGTGCGAGTGGTGCCACAACCCCGAAGGCTGGGAGCGGCGCGCTCAGATCCGTCTCGCCCCCGCTCTCTGCTCGCTGTGCGGGCGCTGCATGGCGGTTTGCGAGCACGGCGGCCATCAGGTCTCTCCGGACGGGCACGTGCTCACTACCGATGAGTGCGTTGCGTGCGGCCAATGCGTGGAAGTGTGTCCGGGCGGGGCGCTGGAACTCGTCGGCAAGCGCATGAGCGTCGAAGACGTACTGGCGGTGGTGCGCAGGGACATCCCGTTCTACGAGCAGTCGCACGGCGGCATGACGCTCTCCGGCGGCGAGCCGCTGGCGCAGGCGTCGTTCAGCGAAGCGCTCTTCAGGCAAGCCAGAGACGAGGGCATCCACAATGCCATCGAGACCAGCGCTTACGGACCGTGGGAGCGCATCGAGCCCTTCCTCGAACTGGTGGACATCTGGATGGTGGATCTCAAGCACACCGACGATGCGCGGCACCGAGCACTGACGGGTGTCTCGAATGAGACCATTCTGCGTAACATTCGTCAGCTCGCGCCGATCGTCCCCGAGCTCATCCTCAGGGTACCGTGGGTTCCCGAGCGCAACGTGGTGAAGGCCGCAGTGGGAGACGGCTTTCTGGACGACCTGATCGCCTATGTGCTCAATCTCAGCCCACGCCCGAGCGTTGAGCTCATGCCCTATCACCGCCTGGGTCTCGGCAAGTGGGAGTCCCTCGGCAAGCCGGCCACGATGCCCGCCGATCTGCCCGCGGCCACCGTCGAGGACGTGCAGCCGTGGCTCCGACGCCTGCGGGAGGCAGGCATCGAAGCATCGGTGACGTGATGAGCGCTGGAATGGCCGAGCCGACCCGATTTAAGGAAAGGACGCAACGTCATGGCCGCTGAAGTGAAGGCCGCTGTGTTCGAGCGGGCGCAAGAGCCCCTCGCGATTCGCACGTATCCGACGCCGGACGCTGAGCCGGATGGGGCGGTAGTTGACCTCGTCTCATCGGGCATCTGCGGTACGGATGTCCACATATGGGAGGGCGCCATCCCCTTCGTCGGTCCTCTGATCCTCGGCCACGAGTTTCTCGGACGTGTTCGCGCCCTCGGCCCGTGCGTGCGCGAGCCTGTGGCGAAGGACTGCATGGGACAACCGGTCAAGGTCGGCGATCTGGTCGCCGTGAACGTCATCGAGCCGTGCGGCGCATGTCGCCTGTGTCGGACCGGCGGAGCGGCCTCATGCCTGAATCTCATGGACTCGCTGACCTACACGCGGTCTCCCGATGAGCCGCCGCATCTCTTCGGCGGCTACGCCGAGATGACGGTGTGCCCGACCCGGTATCTTCATCGGATACCGGATGGACTGCCTCCCGACATCGCCGCGACATTCCTGTGCGCGGGCCCGACGGTCGTGCGCGGCATCGTCTACGCCGGCGGAATCGGCCCCGATGACCACGTGGTGGTGCAGGGCTCCGGCCCGGTCGGGTTGTTCGCGGCGCTCTACGCATCGAAGAGCGGCGCCGCATCCGTGACGCTCATCGGGTCCTCCTCGAGACCGTTGCGCCTTGAGCTTGCGAGCCTTCTGGGCGCCGGTCGGGTGCTCGACATACGGACAACCAGCCCCGAAGAGCGCGCCCGGGTCATCAAGGATGGGACCGGGGGCATCGGCGCAGACATAGTCATCGAAGGCAGCGGCTCGCCGGACGCGGTTCCAGAAGGCCTGAACCTCCTCCGGCCTCGCGGACGCTATGTGCTGGCAGGACAGTATTCCGACCGCGGCCCCGTGCCTCTGCCGGTCCATCAAATCACCTTCAGCGCTCTCCAGTTGCTGGGCAGCGCCCAGTTCACCGCCGAGGATCGGGAGACCTACTTCCGGTTCATGCTCGGTGTCCCTGAGGCCTGGGACGCCATCCGCCGGGCGATCACCCATCGCGTGACGGTCGAGCAGGCGGACCAGGGGCTGCGAGCGGTGAGGCTCGGCGAGGCGATCAAAGCGCTGCTCGTACCGTAAGGTGCGCCGTGGAGGAGCGCGCACGATTCTAGCAAGGAGCCAAGACAGTGACCCATCGGCGCTCAGCGTTCACGCTGATCGAGTTGCTCGTTGTCATCGCGATCATCGCAATCCTGGCGGCGATTCTGTTCCCCGTTTTCGCGCAGGCCCGCGACAAAGCCCGCCAGGCGATGTGTCAGTCCAACCTCAAGCAGCTCGGGACGGCGTTCGCCATGTATGCCACGGACTATGACGGCGTGTTCCCCAGTCCGGGCGGCACGTTCCAGGCCTACACGTGGCCCGGAGGCCGAACCATCCAGAGTGCGTGGCTGCTCAGCTCGGGCACCGGCCTCGGACAGGACATCGGCGGCATATGGCCCTACGTCAAGCAGCGCGGCAACGCCGGCCTCAGCAACGTCTACTCATGCCCGAAGGCGCTGCCGGGGCCCGACAATGCCTACTCCCCGGGCCAGAACTACGTCATGAATGACTACCTGCGGGGGTGCCATCCGGGCGAGGCCAACTACAACAGTCGCGACGCAATCTGCGGCTATCGTTGGGCCGACGGCATCAACCCCGATACGATGCGGAACCAGCCCGGGCAGGTGATCCTCCTGTACGAAGCGGCGCAGAACGCGACCTACAAGAACGTGAACCGCAACGGGTCGCCGTTCTTCAACACGGGTCCCAGCGCGACGCCTCCGCTCTGCGTCGGCATGCCCCAGAACTATCATGCGAGGAAGTCGAACTTCCTGTTCTGCGACACCCACGTGAAGCCGTTCACTCCCGGCGCAACATGGGAGCCGACCGATCAGGCAGCGTTCCTGTCATTCAATGCCAACTGCGCCACGCTCGCCAGCGTGGTGGCTACCGGCGACTACAACGGCGGCGCCGTGGAGAGCATGTGGAACCCGGGATTCACGCGCGGCGCGGGCTATCCCTGACACCTTGGCGGGGCATGTGATACGATAGACCGGATAGGGACCGCCCGCCCGCATCGGTCCCGTCCGGGAGGGATGTGCCATGCACGGCGTCTTGCAGTGTCTGGCTCTGCTGGCAGCCGGCCTTTCGGCCGGTCCGGTCTCCGCGCCGCATGCGCCCGAGCGCTTCGCCATCGGCGTGGAGTACATGCTGCCCGGTTTCGCCGAAGTCTACGCTCGAACCGGCGTGAAGTGGGCCAAGGCCATGGGCGCAGGGTTCACGTGGGGCGACATCGAGCCCAATCCGCCGTCGGGCGGCAAGCACGTCTACCGGTGGGACGACACGGACCGGCTGATTCTCGAGTACCAGCGGGCAGGCTTCCGGAACTTTCACATTTACGTGCGGTGCCTCAACCGCTGGGCATCGAGCCGTCCCATAAAGCCTATCGGCGGCGGG
>Ga0067045_1030935_pt1 | contig 13659 bp, 14 predicted proteins | sample TerdegcTABiofilm_FD_59184 | JGI IMG/M metagenome (GOLD analysis project Ga0067045, IMG submission 59184) | Combined Assembly of (Gp0054472, Gp0054536) Wastewater bioreactor microbial communities from Singapore -Terephthalate degrading...
GGTCACCAGCAGAGCAACGGCAAGCATCAGGCAGATCGTGAGCATCGGCACGTTCCCTCCGGTTCATTCAGCCATAGGTTTTCGGCGTAGCGCCTGCGCGGGACTCTTTCTACGGACCATCTCCCCCCGCCTCCTGCGCTTCCGAATCACCTTCATCATCACCGCACTCGCACTCGTCGTCCTCGAAGAGGGTCTCGTAACCCTCGCGGAACAGAAACCCGGCCACGATCAGTCCCGCCGCAGGGTCGGCCCACCACAGCCCGAACAGACTGTTCAGTCCAAGCCCCACGAGCAGCGCCGCCGACAGCCAAGCGCAGGCAAGGGTCTCCTTCGCATCCGCCATGAGGCTCCGGCTGCCGATGGCCTGCCCGACACGCCGCTTCGTGACGGCCAGCCAGGGCATGATGATCAGGGAGACCGCTGCGATGATGATCCCCATCAGGCTCGGATCGGGGGCCTCGCGCTTCAGCAGGCCCTCCGCGGACTCGTACAGCACGTACAGCCCCAGGATGAAGAACGTGATCCCGACCAGCCGCGCCGCCCTCTGCTCAAGCTGCTCCTCGCGCTCGGCTGAGACGCGCCCGTGCAGCCGGAACCGCCAGATCATGATGCCGCCGGAGAGAGACTCCACCGCGCTGTCCAGCCCGAACCCGATGAGCGCGATGCTCCCGGCCATCACCCCGGCCAGAATCGACACCACGCCCTCGAGAACGTTATAGGCGACGGTCAAGTACGAAAGCAGCAACGCCCGGCGGTGGAGGAGCGATCCTCCACCGCCGGGCGTCGATTCCTCCTTCGAACCGGGGCTCGGTGGCGCTACTCCCCGCCCAGCGCCGCGTGGGTTTCCTTCAGTTGCTCCATGATCGGGATGTTTTGCGGACATTTCTCTTCACACTTCCCGCACTCAATGCACGCGTCAGCCTGCAGAAGCCCCTCGCGATGGTTGGGCCCGAGCCTGCGGTACATGTGCTTCGCGTGTTCGGTGAGTCCCCACACCTTGTGCATGTTCATCGCCGCGAAAGCCTGCGGGATCCCCACCTTCTGCGGGCATGGCATGCAGTAATTGCAGCCGGTGCAGTACAACTCCGCCAGACGCTGGTTCTCACGCAGCGCCTGCTCGATGGACTCGAGTTCCTCCGCGCTCAAGGCATCCTCGCGCGACGCAGTTGCGCAGTTCTCCTCCACTTGCTCCATGTTGCTCATGCCGCTGAAGGCGACGGAGACGTTCGGGTTGGCCAGCACGAACCGCAGCGCAAGCTCCGGCGTGCTCTTGACGTCGCTCGCGAGGCTCTCCAGCTTCTCCGAACTCATCCCCAGCCTGCCGCCGCCTACCGGGCCCATGACCTCCACGCCCATGCCCATCTCCGCCGCGTGCGCGATGACGTCCTCATTCCGCCGATCTAGCAGGTTGTACTGCAGCAGTATGCCCTCGAAGAACCCCGTATCGATCAGCTTCATCATGTTTTCGGGGCTGTCGTGGCAGGAGAAGATCGGGTGATGATACAGGCCCTGATCTTTGGCTTCGATGATCGCCTCGATCATCCCGCCCGGCTTGTTGATGCGCTCCCAGGCTTCCCACGACAGCGCGTGGACAACTTTCAGGAAATCGATGTAGCTGGTATCCAGGTACTCCAGTGAGCGCTCCAGCCGCTTCCACCAGCCGTCCTTCGTGTCATCATGCATCGGGTTCTTCGTGGCGATGAAGACCTTGCCGCGCCCGAAGCGCTTCGCGGCCTTGCCCACCATCTTCTCGCTCCAGCCGTCATTGTACCCGTATGCGGTGTCGATGTAGTTGATGCCCAGCTCCAACCCGCGGACCATGCACGAGATCGCTTCCTCATCGTCCTTGGGCAAGCGCATGGCCCCGTACCCCAGCGCGGACACCTTGATCCCCGTCTTGCCATAGTCGCGATACTGCATGCGTGTGGCACCTCCTCGGCTCGGTTCTCGTATTGCCTCTGTAACGCCTATCGCACATGGGACAGCGCGCGGAGCAATTCCCGGTTCTGCGCGTGTCCCGTCCTGAAACCGTGGATCTCGCCGATCACCGGACGCCCCAGCAGGTACAGGTCGCCCAGCATATCCAGCACCTTGTGCCGCGCAAGCTCGTCGGGCAGTGTCGCGGGCTCGGAGACGCGGTCCCGGTAGATGATCCGGCAGTTCTCTTCGGACCCGGCTTTCAGCTCACCCGCGGCAAGTGCCGCGTCCAGCTCCTCTTTGAGCGCGAAGGTCCGGGCCGGCGCCAGCAGTCGGGCAAACCCATCCGCATCCATGCTGAACTGCGCGGTCTCGCACCTGATCATGGGGTGATCGTACTGCAGGTCGAAGCAGAACGTGGCCACATCAGCCGGTCGCGCTTCAATCCAGCGCTCATCTACGCCGACCCGCAGCTTCTCCGAGACCACCACCGGCTCTACGCTCCCCCCCAGCTCCTGCGTGCCTGCCTCGCACACCAGCGCGTTCCAGGGGGCCGCGCTTCCGTCGAGAAGCGGGATCTCCGGCCCGTCAAGCTCGACAGTCAAGTCCGTGATCCGGTGGACATGGAGCACCGCCATGAGGTGTTCCACGAACAGCGTGGCGTCCTGCGTACTTGTGCCCACCGCCGTGCAGGTCGGCAGGTTCAGTGTATTGTCCAGGTGCAATGGGTACTCGACGCCCAGGTCACTTCGCCGGACTGTCAGGCCGTGTCCGAAAGCCGCGGGCTCTAGCGTCACGGTGATGTCCCGTCCACTCCGTACACCGACGCCGCTGACCGGTGGTGCAGGCGCTGCGAGGGTGCGGCGCGCGATAGGCAGCTTACTCATCGCAACTCCCAGACAAGCTCAATGATCCTGCGGACGAAGCCAGGGATCAGCGGGTCACGCAGTGCTTCCGCGACGTCCTTCACCGTCGAGTACTCGCCGCCAATGGCGTAGTACCCCACGGCGCCGCCACCGATGGCAATATACCCCAGCGCGAACCCGCCAACAGCCAGCCCACCGATGGCAAGCCCCCCGAATGCCATCGCCCCTATGGCTACTCCCCCGAACGCCGCCAGCAGGCCCAGAGAAACGCCCGACAGCGTGATCAATCCCAGGCTGACGCCGCCGATGCATAGCCCTCCCGCAGCCAGTCCCCCAATCGCCACAATGCCGATGGCCACGTCCCCGATGGCAATGACTCCCCTTGCGACACCGGGCTTGCCAGTCTCCGGATCCGGGCCCTGGCAGATATGCACCAGCGGCAATCCCATCCAGGTGTTGGTTGACTTGTACTCACGCCGCCGCGCCTGGTAGCCCCGGCTGGTCCCGACCTGCGCCCGCAGGCTCTGGACTTCCGCCTGCAACTCGTCTACCTGCTCCTGCAGTTCCCTCTCGCGCCGGCTCTCCATTCCGCCCTCCCGCAGTCGGTGTATTCCAAAGTGCAGTATATCCCCTTGCTCACGGGACGGTCAAACTGCCCCAGCTGGCTCTGTCCCGCGGCAGGGAAGCATGCATTCCGTGTCGAATGGGTGTTATCAAGGGGGTGCGGTCCTGGAAAGACGGGAGATGAGCACCCATGGTCCACAGGTCCCTTACGCTTCTGACCCTTCTCTGCATCATCGCCCTTGCCTGCGGGTGCCAGCAGAGAGCGGTTATCTCCGGCGATCAGCGCCCTGTCGCCTCCCAGCCCGAAGACGCCGGACCCGTTGAGGAGACACCGGAAGCCGAGACCCCGGAAGAGCCCGAAGAGAGCAGTACCCAGGCCGTCAGCCCCCGGTACGCGAAGGAGGCCGAACGACTCGCAGCCCGGGGACAGGAAGCCCTGGACAATGGCGAATGGCTGGAAGCGAACGAGGCATTCAGCCGCGCGGTTGAGCTGGACCGCGGGAACATCGACGCCTGGATCGGGCGCGGGCGGGTGCTCACCGGCCTTGCGCAGCCCGAAGACGGATTGGTGGATCTGGACGTCATCGATGACGCTGTCAACAGTTTCTCCAACGCCATCGAGATCCAGAGCGACCTCGCGGATGCCTGGTTCGGCCGCGCACAGGCCGAGTCCGTCCTCGGACGCGCGTACTTCATGGAAGCGGGTTCGCTGGGCGAACGCGGCATGCAGGCCCTGGAGCGCGCCATCGACGACTTCACCCAGACGCTCGCCCTGGATGCCGAAAATGCCGAAGCCCTCCTCGGGCGCGCTGAAGTCTACGAGGCCCAGGGCGAGTATGAAGCCGCTATTGCGGACTTCAAACGGGTGCTTGTGCAGATTCCCGGCAATACCACCGCGCAGATGGGTATCGACCGCTGCCGGGATGAAATGTAGTCGCGCTGTGCTCGGCGGGAGTGTGACCCGCCAGACCCCAAGCCTTGACGCGCCGGCCCTGCATCTGACACTATAGGCAACGGTGCGCGGGCTATGACGCCCGCGTTGCCTGTCTTTCACCTGGTGGAATCGTGTGCGGGAGACGCAATGGCATTACCAATCGTCGCAATCGTCGGGCGCGTGAACGTCGGGAAATCCACTCTCTTCAACCGCTTCGTCGGCAAGAAGCTCGCAGTGGTGGAGGACTTCCCAGGCGTCACGCGTGACCGGCTCTATGCACAGGGCGAAGTGAACACCCGCAAGATCATTGCCGTGGACACCGGCGGTCTCGTGGGTGGCGAGGGCGATGTATTCGCCGAGAAGGTCAAGGAGCAGGCAATCGAGGCCCTGGGCGAGGCCGACCTGCTTGTGGTTCTCATGGACGGCCGTGAGGGCGTGACCGCCGGCGACCACGAGATCGCCGACATCGTTCGCCGCAGCGGCAAGCCTTATGTCCTGGCCATCAACAAGATGGAGAAGCCCTCCGCCGAAAGCTCCGAGTTCTACGAACTGCGCCTGGGTGAACCCATCGACATCTCCGCCGAACAGGGCCACGGCATCGTCTACCTCGAGGACGCCATCATCGACCTGCTTCCGCGGCCCGAGGAAGAGCCTCCGCGCGGCGACGAGATGGCGATCGCGGTGGTTGGCCGCCCGAACGCCGGGAAGTCCGCGCTCATAAACGCCATTCTTGGACAGGAACGCCTCATCGTCAGCGACGTCCCCGGAACCACCCGGGACGCGGTGGACACCTGGGCCGAGTTCGATGGCAAGCCAGTGCGTCTCGTGGACACCGCCGGCCTGCGTCGCAAGGGAAAGCGCAGCCAGGGTACCGAGTTCTACAGTGCCCTGCGCACCCTGCGCGCGGTACAGGAAGCGGATATCGGCGTCATTGTGGTCGATGCCCTGGAAGGGATCACCGCCCAGGATGCTCGCGTTGCCCTGGAAGTTCACGAGATGGGTCGCGCTGCCATCGTAGTCGCCAACAAGTGGGACACCATCGTGGAGAGCGCACTCGGGAGCGCCGATGAACTCGACGCCAAGGGACGCGCACACCAGATGAAGACCGTCTGGTCCGACTTCCAGCACCTCGCGGAACACGAGCTGCCCTTCCTCAACTATGCGCCGATCGTGCCCACCTGCGCGCTCACGGGCGAGGGCGTCGCCGACCTGCTCCCCCTATGCAAGCGCGTCCATGAACAGTTCACACGCCGCATCGACACCGGGCCGCTCAACCGCTGCATTCGCCGCGCCGTGGCAAGACACAACCCGCCCAGCAAAGGCGGGCGACCTCTGCGCATCTTGTACGCGACCCAGGTGCAGACACGCCCACCCACCATCGCCCTGTTCGTCAGCGATCCGAAGCTGATGCACTTCAGCTACGAGCGGTACCTAATGAACGCCCTGCGCAGCGAGTTCGGCTTCGAGGGCACGCCGGTCAAGCTGCTGATCCGCGCAAGACGCAAGGAAGATCGTTTTCCCGAAGACTGATGCCCACGCCCCCATCTCTCACCGCATTCCAGCGCAAGGCAGGCACACGATCCCGATGATCATCGTTGCCCTGGTATTCGGCTACTTCTTCGCGGGCATTCCCGTCGGTCTCCTGGTCGGGCGCATGTACGGCATCCCCGACATCCGCCAGCACGGGAGCGGGAACATCGGCGCCACCAATATCCTGCGAGTCATCGGCTGGAAAGCGGGCCTGGCGGTGTGGGTGATCGATCTGCTGAAAGGCCTCATCCCCGTGCTTCTCGCCCGCCATTTCCTTGGCCTGGAAGGTTGGGGCGTCGGAGCGGCCGGGCTCGCCGCGGCCATGGGCCACTGTTTCTCACCGTTTCTTGGCTTCACCGGCGGGCGCGGGGTCTCAACCAGTCTCGGCGTAGTCCTCGGCTTCTTCTGGCCGATCGGGCTCTTGGCCTTTGTCGTGTTCCTGCTGGTCGTCAAGTACACGCGTTACGTCTCCCTGGGCAGCATGCTCGGAGCCGCCAGCAGCCCCGTGTGGGTGCTGGTCTTCTCACCCATGGTTGCGCCCTACACGCTCTCCTATGCAGTGATGGCCGCGCTTTGCGCGGCGGTCATCATCTACCGCCACGGCCCCAACATCCGCAGGCTCATGAACGGAACGGAACGCAGAATCGGCGAGAAAGCCGAACCCGGATCGGGTAAGCCCAATGACGAAGACTGATCCGCCTGCGTTCCGCCGCACCGCGGTCATCGGGGCCGGAGCCTGGGGCACCACTCTGGCGTGGCTCACCGCGAACCAGAGCCGGCCCGTGCATCTCTGGGCACGCCGGGAGGCCCTCGCCCGGGCAATGCGCCAGCAGCGAGAGAACGCGGACCGTCTGCCCGGCGCCGTCCTGTCCGACAGCGTCCAGCCAACATCAGACCTTGCGGAAGCCCTCACCGGTGCAGACTTGGTCATCTGCGCCGTTCCCTCCGAACACCTGCGCGAAGTCATGGACCAGGCACGTGGGCATCTCGATCCAGGCGCTGTCATCATCAGCGCGACCAAGGGTCTGGAACTGTCCTCGGGCAAGCGGATGAGCCAGGTCATCGCCGAAGCAACCGGCTTCGACCCCGACCGCATCCTGGCGCTATCTGGCCCGAATCTGTCCGCGGAGATCGTCGCCGGCATGCCTGCGACGAGTGTGGTGGCGGGAAGGGTAGAGGAGACGGTGCGGAATTGTCAGGCCTTTTTGTCCACGCCCCTCTTCCGCATCTACGCCAACTATGATATACTCGGCGTGGAGATTTGCGGGGCCCTGAAGAACGTCCTGGCCATCGCAGCGGGCGTCAGCGACGGGATGGGCTTCGGGGCGAACGCGAAGGCGGCGCTCCTCACCAGGGGCCTTGCGGAGATCGGGCGTCTGGGAACAAAGTTGGGAGCGTCGCGAGCCACCTTCTGGGGGGTTGCGGGCGTCGGCGATATCCTCGCCACCTGCAACAGCCGCTTGAGCCGCAACTACCAGGTCGGGTTCCGCCTGGGACGCGGCGAGCGGATCGCGCAGATACTTGATACCCAGGGGGCAGTGGCCGAGGGCGTACCCACCACAGCCGCCGTTCGTGGCCTCGCAGCCCAGCTTTCCGTAGAACTGCCCATCGCCACAGTCCTTCACCAGATCCTTTTCGAGGACCGGGAACCATCCGACGCCGTTGCGGAACTGATGCGCCGCCAATGGCGTGCGGAAGCCGAAGCGTGGCAGTAATTCCAGAGCGTCTCAGGACGCCACACAGATCCAAGGGAGGGACGAGCGTGGCACGCAGCTGGAATAAGGCAGATCTCGTCGAGGCCGTGGCAAACAAGACCGGGCTCAGCAAGAAAGACGCCGGAGCTGCTCTTGATGCGGCGGTGGAGACCGTCACCAACGCACTCAAGAACGGCGACAAGGTCACTCTCGTGGGGTTTGGCACCTTCGAATCCCGCAAGCGCGGCGAGCGCAAGGCAAAGAACCCGCGCACCGGCGAGGAGATTATCGTCGCCGCCAGCAATGTTCCCGCATTTAAGGCTGGTAAAGCACTGAAAGATGCTGTAAAATAGCGCGGTTGGTTTCGGTCGGGGCGTGGCGCAGTTTGGTTAGCGCGTTAGACTGGGGGTCTAAAGGTCGCCGGTTCGAGTCCGGCCGCCCCGACCAATCACTGCCTCAAGCAGCACACTTCGCAGCCTGCGAGATCGGGCCGCCCGCAATGTTCATAGCGGCGGCCCGTTTTGCTGACTCGGGCCCGTTCCCGCAATCCCCGGTTACCCATGGAGGGCTCCACCTTGTCTGACACCGCGGCTGAGATCACGAACCAGACCATCGCCCGTTACGAGAAGTTCGTCAATCCAGGCATGGTTCAGCTTCTCAAGTTCATGGGCCTGGAATCCGTGGAAGAGGAAGCCGAAGGCTGCTTCGTCGTTGCCGCCGATGGCGAGCGCTACCTTGACTGTCTCGGTGGCCCCGGGGTCTTCACAGCCGGTCACCGACACCCGCGCATCATCGCCGCTCTGAAGGCCCAGGCCGACAGGATGCCCCTGAGCAGCCACATCCTCATGGACCCGGTCATGGCCGAACTCGCTGAGCGCATCGCCCAGATCACGCCGGGCGACCTTCAGTACAGCTTCTTCTGCAACTCTGGCGCGGAGGCCATCGAGGGTGCTCTCAAGGCCGCCCGAATGCACACTGGACGTCCAGGGTTCGTCGCCTGCCATGGAGCATTCCACGGGAAGACCTTCGGCGCTCTGAGTGCCTCTGGCCGCGACGTCTACAAGACCCCCTTCCTCCCGCTCGTCCCCGGGTTCACCCACGTGCCCTTCGATGACGCCGATGCTCTGAGCGCTGCTGTCGACGAGACCACCGCGGCGGTGATTGTCGAACCGATCCAGTGCGAGGGCGGCATCCGTGTCCCCGCCGATGGTTACCTCGCAGCCGCTCGCGACATCTGCGACCGCGCAGGCGCGCTACTTATCATCGACGAGATCCAGACCGGCCTGGGCCGCACCGGGAAAATGTGGGCCTGTGACTGGGACGGCGTCGCTCCAGACATCATGACCCTCGGCAAGGCCATCGGCGGCGGCGTCATGCCCATGGGAGCCTTCGTCGCCCGACCCGAAATATGGGACATCTTCGCCGAGAATCCCTACGTGCATACCTCCACCTTCGGGGGTAATCCGCTGGCCTGCGCCGTAGCTCTAGAGGCCCTAAGGGTCCTTGAGGAGGAGAACCTCACCGCCTGCTGCGCCGCGCGCGGCGCGCAACTGCTGGCAGGTGCGAAGGAACTCGGCCGCGAATTCACCGACTTGGTGACTGACGTGCGCGGACGGGGCCTTCTGGTGGGCATCGAGTTCCCGGACAGCGACATCGGCGGCCTGGTCATTTCGGGCCTCGTCCAGCACAAGATCCTGTCCGCGTTCAGCATGAACAACCCCGAAGTGCTGCGGCTGGAACCGCCGGCGGTCATCACCGAAGAGCAGATCGATCAGGTGATCGCGGCATTGAGGGAGGCCTTCGGGCATACCCGGGAACTGCTGGCCATGCTGAACGCCTGACCCCGGCCCTTATTCTGGGGCTGACCACGCGCCGCGAGGGCGTGTCTGGCCGCCGCCCGGGCCGCTGTTCCCGGCCACGAGTATTCTCGATGGTTCCTGTGAACGACGTCCAGATCAGCACAGCCTCACCCATCGCCAATCGCAGGCGGCGCATCGCTCAACAGCAGTCTCGCTGCTGCGGCTGCGCGCTTGCGCTCGCGTGCTTGGTTCTGGGCGCGGTGGCCCTCTGGACGCCCCTGAAGAACTGGCGCGCAAGCCGGCTCGAGTTCCGGCAGGCCCGAGAGCGCAACGCATCACAGTTCCCGCTGGACGTTGAGACCGACGAGCGCGTCTATCACCGTCACTCTCTGGTGAAGATGACTCTGCGACTCATCGACAAGTCCGGCTACCCGGTATACACAGAGAACCCTCCGCAGCTCTTTGTGCGCCGGGGAGAAGAACCAGTGGAGACAATCGGCGGGATGGAGCAGCTCGTCCCCCAGCCCGGCCTGACCCCCGGCGAGTACATTCTCTCCTGGCCAGTTCCCTGGAATGCGCCCACGGGTGAGTACACGGTTTCCGCGCGCGTGCGCATTCCGGTGGCCGCGGACTGGCCCTGGATGACCGCGGAGGAGGAGCTCGTCGCCCGTCGGAAGGCGGAGCGCGACGGCACGGAACTACCCGGTATCGGTGGCGATGCCTTCTGCGTGGCCTCAACCACCTTCCTCGTTGAACCCCGCAAGCCTCCGCCACTCACGAAGGGCATGTGCGCGGCAACCTGGGAGGAGGACCTCCCATGGCCCGGCATGACCCTCCACCGTCCCACGGGGAAGTCCGCCGATTGGCGAGCAATCTTCGACTGGTGTGAGTTCATCGGCGCCGATTCGCTCTGGGTCCGAGGCGCGCTCACGCGCTCGTCCAGCCCCGCGGCCACTCTAGAGACGCCTTTCGTGACATCGAACCTCGCCAAGATCCCGCAGCTCGCGGCTGAGGCTCACCGTCACGGGCTCAAATTCGGGGCCTGGGCCATCGCCTTCAACTCCCTGCCAGAAACCAGCAACTCGGGAAAGCCGCCTTACGAGTACGCCAGCGACATCTCACGCTCCACCGGCCAGGTCTCCCACAACAGTTTCATCTCGTTCCGCGACCAGCGCCGTCAGGACCATCTGGCCACGTTCCTCAAAGCAATGCAGGACGAACAGCATGTAGACCACGTTGGCCTGGACTACATGCGCACCGAACCGGGATACGAGCTTGCCGATGCCTTCGCCCGTGAGATGCCCGTCCCGCTTCCGAAGAACTGGAGCGACATGAGCCGGGAGCAGCGCTGGACGTACGTGGCCCGCCGCACGGAGCCCCCGGGCTGCTATGAGCACCCCGAGTTCTACGAGGCCTGGAATTGGTACCGGGCTCACCGGGGCGCGCAGATCATCGAGACCATCATCGAAAAATCCCAGCTCAAGAAGCCCCTGTGGATCTTCACCCTAAGCTGGAAGCATGGGGTGCAGCATGGACAGGACCCCATCATGTTCTCTGACGCGGGCGCATCCATGATCGCGCCCATGCTCTACCAGGTGGGCAGCCGCGAACACTACGAGTTCATCCTGAAGGACTGGAACGGCTATATCAAGCCCAATCAGGTGAACCTCGTCTGCGGTGACCAGGTAGACAACTACTGGCACCAGAACCAGGGCCCTGTCGAGTTGTACAGGCGGATGGTGGAGGCTCACCAGCAGTTCGTCAACGGCGGACGCACCATGGGCGCCTTCTGGCACGACATCAGCCGCGCCGCCCTGGTCGGCAATCTCGGACCGTTCTCCCCCACCGAATGGGGCCTTGCCGGAGGCGCCGCATTTAGCCGCCTGCGCGACACCTGGCGCTGCTACCCGCTCACAGCGGGTCTTGAGGCTCCGTCCACCGCGGGTGTAAGCTCAGCATTCGAAGCCCGGGTGAAGCTGGAGAACCTCTCCGAGCGGTCCGTCCGCCAGATTCGCATCCAGCCCGTGTCCACGCCGGGCATCAAGTACGCGGACGCGTCAACGCGCACAATCCAGGAACTGGGTGCGCGGCAGACCCTCACCGTGCCCTTCCGCGCCCAGATCACCGGGACCAACGCCGAGCGAAAGAACCGGTTCATGCTGGGCTTCCGAATCACCTGGCCCGAAGCACAGTACGGTGAGGAATACGACAACGACCTGCCCCGGGTCATCATTCTCATCACAGACCAGTACATTACCGTGAAGTAGGCGCCTGAACGATGCTTGGGAAGCTGTTCCAGAAGAAGCCACCCGCGCCCGAGGGTCCGGATCTGTCCGAACTGCGGCCCGGACGTGGCGAGTTCGAGGGTGTCGCGCCCTACTACGACCACCTCATGCGCGCGGTGCCCTACAGCCAGTGGGTGGACTACATCCAGTCACTCCTGCGCCACCATGACGCACGCCCGAAGCGGGTCCTCGACCTGTGCTGCGGCACGGGCAGGGCCGGCGAAGAGCTTGTGCGAAGGGGCTACGACACCGTGGGCGCCGACCTGTCCGAGCCCATGGTGCGTGAGTGCGCGAGTCGCACGCCGGCTCTGCCGGCGATTGTCTCCGACGCTTCCTGGCTCGCGATCCGGGATGAGAGCCTCGACCTCACCATCTCGGTATATGATAGCCTGAACTACATTCTCGAGCCGGACAATCTCGCGCGCTGTTTTCATGACGTATTCAGAGCCCTGCGGCCGGGCGCGCTTTTCGTCTTCGACGTGAACACTCCGCGCGCCCTGAGCTCCGGCCTGTTCACCCAGGACAACATGGGCTCCCAGGACCCTCTCCTCTATAGCTGGAAGGCCAACTGGGACCCGGGGTCGCGCATCTGCAGGGTGGACATGTGGTTCCAGTGGCGCGGGCAGTCGGGCGACCCGGTGGAGTTCCGTGAGACCCACTGCCAGTTCGCGTACAACAACACCGAGATCATAGGAATGCTCGAAGCCGCCGGTTTCGCGTGCGTGCATGCCTACCACGCCTACACCTTCCGTCCCCTGACCCGGTGGAGCGACCGGGCATACTACGTGGCCCGCAAGGAGTCCTGACCGATGCCCAACCGTCTCATGCCGACACTCGCGGCGCTGGCCCTCTGCGCATCAATTCCACTGCTTGCGGGCTGCGGGACCAAGGGCCTGGCAGGGACCACCGCCAAAGCAACGGCCGAGGGCTTCGCCGCCGCCCTCGCGAAACAGGACTTCGCCCTCGCTGCCACCGCTTTCGACTACACCACCAGTGCGCGACAGCAGAACGAGAACTGGGACGACATCCCCAAAGGCCAGCGCGATCTGATCATCGGCAAGCTGCAGGAGGAGCGTGCCGCGGCGCTCTCGGTGTATGCATCCAGGCTGGGGGGCAACGCGAGGGTGGGGTCTGAACAGGGCGATACCGTTGTGCTCCAGGGCGACGCCGGCTCGCTCAGTCTCAAGATGATGCAGAGCGGGGGCAAGTACTACATCGCTCAAGTCTGGTGATCCCGGGCGGCCGACGGCGCCTTCTCAAGCCCTACTCCGGCGCCTTGACCAGACGTATCACACGGTAGCCACCCTTGATGTCTACGGTCTCGACGGTCGCAAACAGCTCCGAGACGTCCCTGGCGAGGGTCTTGATCCCCTGCTTCGTCCGCCCGACGATCCAGAGACCGCCACCGGGCGAAAGCCTCGCGGCGGCGTCCGTGAGCATGGGCATGAACACCCTCTTGCCGGCGGCGTACGGCGGATTGCACATCACGAGATCGAACATGCGGTCGCCAAGGACAGCGGGGGCATCACCCGTGAGGAACTCAGCGCTCCGCAGGCCCAGGTGTTCCGCGTTGAGCTTGGCCAGACTCACTGCCCGCTGGTTGGTGTCCACGAAAGTCACCCGTGCATCCGGGCACTCCAGCCCGGCGACGATCCCAAGCAGGCCGTAGCCGCAGCCCAGATCCAGGATGCGTCTCGCCTCACCGAACTGCACCCTTGCGGCGAGAAGCAGCGTGCCCTTGTCCGCTTCGGCGTGAGAGAATACCCCGCGGTCGCTGGTGAGCGTGAGTGTGCGCTTGCGGACCTGAACTACCAGTTCGTGGGGTTCGGAGGGGCTGGTGGGCTCTTCGGTGAAATAGTGCTCATTCGTTGGCATGCGGTTAGGTTAGTGAATCGTCAGCGCGAAGGCAATACCTGTCCCCGGAACCGGCTGCTGCGGGGAGGGCGATGGGCCGTCGGCGTCGAATAGCACTCCAGCATCGCTCGTCTGAGGTGGCCCCATGCTGGTCACGCTGTGGGGGACGCGGGGCTCAGTACCGGCTCCCGGTCCCGCGACGGTGAGATACGGCGG
>Ga0067045_1030937_pt1 | contig 13649 bp, 13 predicted proteins | sample TerdegcTABiofilm_FD_59184 | JGI IMG/M metagenome (GOLD analysis project Ga0067045, IMG submission 59184) | Combined Assembly of (Gp0054472, Gp0054536) Wastewater bioreactor microbial communities from Singapore -Terephthalate degrading...
CCCGCCGGCATTGCCGCGCTCAAGGGCACCCAGGTCAGCTTCAACGGCCAGGCGGTGCTCGGCGACCTTGGTTTTCGGCGCGACAGCGCCAACGACTTTGCTGGCAACGAAGGCGGCAACCCCCTGCCCATGTTGCCGGGCAGCAGTTTTTTCATCAGTCATCAGATCGACGAGCGCGCCAGTGTCGGCTTCGGCCTGTACGGCAACTTCGGCCTGAGCGCGGACTATGACGATGACTGGGCCGGGCGCTATTTCACCCAGAAGTCGACGCTGCTCGGCATCTCGTTGCAGCCGACCTTTGCCTACGCGATCAATGACAAGGTGTCAGTGGGCATCGGTCCGCGCCTGGTGGTCGGTTACTACAACACCGAAATGGCCGTCGATAACAACGCGCTGCTGCCGGTCAGCCCGTTCAAGGAGGATGGGCAAGTGCAGTACAAGGACAGCACCACCGGGGTCGGCCTGAACCTGGGCCTGCGCTATCAACTGGACGCACGCACCACCCTGGGCCTGGCCTACACCAGCAAGGTCAAGCTCGACTTCGAGGACTCGCCGCAGGTCCAGGGCCTTCGAAATCCACTGCTCAATCAGGCACTGTCCGGCCTGCAAGGCAATGGGCTTGAGCTGCAGATGAGTATTCCGCAGACGCTGACCCTGAGCGTGGCCCACCAGCTCAATGAACAATGGACCCTGCTGGGCTCGGCGAACTGGCAGGACTGGAGCGACTTCGGCGATATCGGTGTCTCGCTGGACACGGCCGCCGGATCGGCCATCGGCACGGTAAGCCGCCAGTATCAAGACACCTGGCACCTGTCACTGGGTGCACAGCGCCTGCTCAGCCCGAAGCTGCGCTGGAACATGGGCGTGGCCTACGACAGCTCGGCGGTCAAGGACAAGGACCGCACCGTGGATAACCCGATGAACGAAACCTGGCGCCTGGCCACCGGCCTGCACTATGAACTCGCCGATGACATGGACCTCAACGTCAACTACTCGCTGGCCTGGCTCGGTGACATGGACGTGCATCAGAGCAAGCGCTCCGGTGAAACACTCTGCGGCCAATACCCCAACAGCGCTCTGCACATCATTGGCGGCGGGGTGACCTGGCGTTTCTGATTCAACCCTTGCAGGGGCTTGCCGGGCGCAATCGTTTTAACGCGGGATCGACGCGCGCCCCCGTTAAAATCGCTGGCAAGCCCCAGATAGGTTCGCCTCCAACCCCGCGATCGACTACCATGCCGCCGCCGGTTTCCACATGGGAATAATAGGGAATCCGTGATGCGCGCTCCGCATCAAACGGAACTGCCCCCGCAACTGTAGGTGCCGAGCCTGCTCCTGAACTGCCACTGGGATGACCCGGGAAGGCTGGAGCACGCCATGACGCACCAGTCAGGAGACCTGCCGGCAACGCAACAATCACTAACCGGCGGGGTGTCCGGGAGGGGCATCCTTGCGCGTGCGTCACTTTGGTGATCGACCCCTGCCCGGTTTCTCGGCAGCGCTCGTTGATGTGTTTCCAGGCCCGACACCCTCGCTCCGTGTACGGTTCAAATGGAGATTGCATCATGCTGCTGCCCCGCGTTGTCGCCCTCGCCACGGGTCTGGGTCTTTGTTCTGTGGCCCAGGCTGCGCCGACTCAGTACCCACTGACGCTGCAAAACTGTGGCAGCACGCAGACCTTCGCCCACGCGCCGGCTCGGGCCGTGACGATTGGCCAGGCCGGCACCGAAATGCTCTTTGCCTTGGGGCTGGGCGACAAACTGGTCGGCACCTCCCTGTGGTTCAACGATGTGTTGCCCCAGTACCAGGCGCAAAACGCCGGGATCGAACGCCTGGCCGACAACGAGCCGAGTTTCGAGTCGGTGATTGGCAAGCGCCCGGAGCTGGTCGCCGTCGAGCTGGAGTGGGTGGTTGGCCCGCAAGGGGTGGTGGCTACCCGCGAGCAGTTTGATGAGCTGAAGATTGCGACCTACCTGATGCCCTCGGACTGCGAGTCCAAGGACAATCTGGTGGGAGCCGACGGGACTCGCCTGGCGCCGTTCCGGATCGACAGCATCTATCAGAGCATCACCCAACTGGCGCAGATCTTTGATGTCCAGGAGCGTGCGCAGCAGCTCAACGCGCAGCTCCAGGCCAGCCTGGCCAAGTCCGTGGCCACGGTGCAGAACAAGGACTTGAAGGACACCAGCGCGTTGGTCTGGTTCTCCAGTGCCAGCCTGGATATCGATCCCTATGTCGCCGGTCACAAGGGCATTCCCGACTTCATGCTCAATACCCTGGGCGTGCGCAACGTGGTGGAGTCCGACGAAGAGTGGCCAAGCGTCGGCTGGGAAACCATCGCCAAGGCTAACCCGACCTTCCTGGTCATCGCGCGCATGGATCGCCGGCGTTTTCCGGCCGACGACTATCAAAAGAAACTGAAATTCCTGCGCAGCGACCCGGTGACCCGCAACATGGACGCGGTGAAACACAACCGCATCATTGTCCTCGACGCCATGGCCCTGCAGGCCAGTGTGAGGATGTTCGAGGGCCTTGAAACCCTGGCGACCGCCCTCAACAGCTACGACCTGGCGCAATGACGGCGATGCTACTGCACACCTCCGGGGCACTGGTGACCCTGCTGATCGCACTGATTGCCGGCGTGGCGATCGGCGAAACCCATATCGACCCCACGGTGGTGTTTCAGGTCCTGGCCAACAAACTCTGGGCCGCCGGTTACGCCCTGGACCCCATCGACGAGGGCATCGTCTGGAACTACCGCCTGACCCGTGCGCTGGTGGCCGCGGCGTGCGGTGCGGGCCTGGCGACGTGCGGGGTGATCCTGCAATCGCTGCTGCGCAACCCATTGGCCGATCCCTACTTGTTGGGGATTTCCGCGGGGGCTTCGACAGGCGCGGTGCTGGTGGCGCTGCTGGGCTTGGGCGCCGGCGCGATCTCAATGTCGGTCGGGGCGTTTGCCGGGGCGGTGGTGGCCTTCGCCGTGGTGGTGTTGCTCGGCCGTGCCAGCGGTGTACCGGGTGCAACCGGGCAGATCATCCTCGCCGGGATCGCCGGGTCACAACTGTTCAACGCGCTCACGGCGTTTTTGATCACCAAGTCCGCCAGCTCCGAACAGGCGCGCGGCATCATGTTCTGGTTGCTGGGCAATCTCAGTGGCGTGCGCTGGCCATCGGTGTGGCTGGCCGTACCGGTGGCGCTGGCCGGGCTCGCGGTGTGCCTGTGGCACCGCCGCGCGCTGGATGCCTTCACCTTTGGCGCCGACTCAGCGGCCTCCCTCGGGATTGCGGTGCGTCCCGTGCAGTTGCTGTTGATCAGTTGCGCCGCATTGGTCACGGCGGTGATGGTCTCGATTGTCGGCTCCATCGGTTTTGTCGGCCTGGTGATTCCCCACGCCGCCCGGCTGTTGCTCGGGACGGGGCATGCCCGCCTGCTGCCGGCCAGCGCGCTGGGGGGCGCGGTGTTTCTGATCGCCGCCGATGTGCTGTCCCGTACGCTGATCAAGGGCCAGGTGATTCCGGTCGGCGTGGTCACGGCGCTGGTCGGGGCGCCGGTGTTCGCGCTGATCCTGGTGGGTCGGAGGCATGCCCGATGACGGCGGCGGTGTCTGTTGCCGAGCCCTGTGTGCTGAGTTGTTCCGGCCTGGGCTTTGCCGTTCGCGATGCGCAGTTGCTGCACGACGTGCACCTGGCCATTCATCGCGGCGAGACCCTGGGCCTGGTCGGCCCCAACGGTTCCGGCAAGTCCACCCTGCTCAAGCTGCTGGCCGGCGTGCGCTCGCCGAGTCAGGGCGCCATCCACCTCAACGGCCAAGGCCTCAAGACCCTGTCGCGGCGCACCATCGCGCAAACCCTGGCGGTGGTCGAACAGCAGGCGGACACCCTGGATACGATCAGCGTGTTCGAGGCAGTGGCTTTGGGCCGCACACCCTGGCTGTCGGCCTTGAGCCCCTGGTCGGCGGCGGACACGGCGATCGTCGAGCAAGCGCTGCGTGACGTCGATGCGGCTCATCTGAGCCGCCGCACCTGGCGCAGCCTCTCCGGCGGCGAGCGCCAGCGCGTGCATATCGCCCGCGCCCTGGCGCAACGCCCGCAGATCCTGTTGCTGGACGAACCGACCAATCACCTGGATATCCAGCACCAACTGGCGATCCTGAACGTGATTCACGCCTTGCCCGTGACCACGGTGATTGCCCTGCACGACCTCAACCAGGCGCTGGGCTGTGATCGTTTGGCAGTGCTGGAACGGGGGCGCCTGGTCGCCCTGGGCACACCACTTGAAGTGTTGACCCCTGAGCGCCTGCTGCACACCTTCGGGGTCCACGGGCACTACCTCACGGACCCCTTTGACGGCTCGCAGATCCTGCGCTTGCGCGCCTCCTGATTCGCTCATGGGGTGATCGACGCGGCAGAGCGGGATAGACTGCGTTCGGCTCGCTAACGCCAGACATCCCGCGTGAAAAGGAAGATCATCAATGCCGGCACCCATCAACCACGAAGATTTTTCGCTGACTACGCCCTACGGTCAGGTATTCGCACGCTGCTGGTATCCGAACAATCAACCCCAGCCACTGGCCCCGATCATCCTGTTCCACGACTCGCTCGGCTGTGTTGAGCTGTGGCGTGACTTCCCTTCCCTGCTGGCACGTGCGACCCAGCGCACTGTCGTGGCGTATGACCGCTTGGGCTTTGGTCGTTCAGATCCCCATCCCGGCGATTGGTCCAATGACTTCATCCGCCAGGAAGCCCAGCGCTATGTGCCGCTCGTGCGCGCAAGCCTGGGTATCGACCGCTTCATCGCCTTTGGTCATAGCGTCGGTGGTGCCATGGCGACCCACTGCGCCGGGTTGTTTCCCCAGCACTGCCTGGCCCTGGTGACCGAGTCGGCCCAGGCCTTTGTCGAGGAGCGCACGGTCCTGGGCGTGCAGCTTGCCAAAGAGCAGTTCCAACAACCGGGACAGATCGAGCGTCTGCGCAAGTACCACGGTGAAAAGGCCCCGTGGGTGCTCAATGCCTGGACCCAAACCTGGCTTAGCCCGACCTACGCGGGTTGGGCCATTGAGCAGACGCTGCCGGCGATCAGTTGCCCGCACCTGGTGATCCACGGTGAAGACGACGAGTTTGGTTCGACCCAACATGCCTATCGATACGCCAGCCTGACAGGCGCACGCAGCGAGCTGCTGTTGATCAGAGATTGCCAGCACGTTCCCCACCGGGAACAGCCTCAAACCGTGATCGACGCCGTCTGCCGTCAACTTTCCAACGTGAACTAACCCCCCCCTTTACCACTGACGATAAGCGCCAGGCTGGTCTACCCTTGCGCAATCCGCCATAGCAGGAGCAGGAGATGGCATGAACAATTTCCCGATCGTGGCCACGGTACTCTCGATGATTCTGGGGCTGTCCGTCACTCGCCTGTTGCTGGGGCTGGTGACCGTGTTTCGCATCCGTCGTTCGGCGAAACCGGACTGGGTCCCGCTGGTGTGGGCCGTCATGTTGTTCACGATACAGCTGGATTTCTGGTGGGCGGTCAATTCGCTGCCGGCGGTGAAGCAGACGTTTTCCTTCCTGGAATTCCTGTTGCTGGTGCTGCTGGCGTTGTCGCTGTTTGTCGCGGCTGCCTTGTTGTTGCCCAGCCGCATTGAAGATGAAAAGAACGGCCTGCGCACCTACTTCGAAGAAGACGGCCGTTACGCGCTGCTGGCGCTGTCGGCTTATCTGGCGCTTGGGCTGCTCGTCAATGTGATGTTTTTCCAGGCATCGCCCATCGCGCTGTGGGGGGGCCTGGATGTGTTGATGATTGTGCTGCCGCTCTGCGCATTCAAAGCCAGGTCGCGCACGACCTACTCGGCGCTGACCCTGCTCTACATTCCCATCAGCGCGATCGACACGGTGATTTCACTGACCGACTAGACGGGTAGGTGTATGCGGATCACACCGCAGGAGCGAGCTTGCTCGCGATGGCCGTCAACGATGACGCGCCCATTCAGGATGGACGCGGCGCCCTGGAGACCATCGCGAGCAAGCTCGCTCCGACATACCCACCGTGTTGCGGTGCGGGTGGGGGTTAGCGTGCGGCCCAGGCATTGAAGCGTTGTTCCAACTCCTCGCCATGGTCGACCCAGAACTCGGCGTTCACCGCGCCGGCGCCGGCCAGGTTGGCCTCGGCGGTGGGCAGTTGCGCCTGCACCGATGCGGGCAACAAGGCCAGGGTCTGCCGGTGTACCGGCCCGTAAGGGATGTTTTGCGAGAACACTTTCTGCGCCTGGGGCTGGCTGGCGAAGGTGATGAATTTCTCGGCCAGGGCCTTGTTCGGCGTGCCCTTGACCACGGCCCAGTACTCCGGGTCGTACAGGCTTTGCGGCCAGACGATGCTCAGTTTCATGCCCTCCTCCTGAGCCGAAGCGATGCGCCCGTTGTAAGCGGCGCTCATCACCACGTCGCCGGCCACCAGCCATTGCGCCGGCTGGGCGCCCGCCTCCCACCACTGGATGCTGGACTTGATCTGGTCCAGCTTGGCAAAGGCCCGGGTCACGCCCTGTGGGGTGTTGAGGACCTGATACAGCTCGTCCATTTTCACCCCGTCGGCCAGCAAGGCGATTTCCAGGGTGTACTTGGCGCTCTTGCGCAGCCCGCGCTTGCCAGGAAACTCGCTGACGTTCCAGAAGTCCGCCCAGTTCTGCGGCGCCTTGGCCAACTTGCCCTGGTCAAAGGCCAGGACCATCGACCAGACATAGGTGGCGACCCCGCACTCGGTCAATGCCCCGGGGACAAATTGCCCCGGGTCGCCCAGGGCGCTCAGGTCGAGTTTCTCGAACAGGCCCTCCTCACAACCGCGCAGCAGGTCCGGGCTTTCCACTTCAACCACGTCCCAACTGGTGTGACCGGCGGCCACCATGGCCTTGATCTTCGACAGTTCGCCGTTGTACTCGCCGGCGACGATGTTGCCCGCACCGCTGGCGTTGAACGGCTGGAAATACGCCTTATCCTGGGCCAGCTTGGTGGCCCCGCCAAAGGAAATCACGGTAAGGCTCTGGGGCGCGGCGCACACAGCGCCGCTCAACAGGGCCAGGGCAAACGGAAGACTGCAACGCAAGGATCTGGACATGGATCTGTTCCTCGAGAATGCCGGTACGCACTGAGGCGGCGGCGGGACACACATGGGCGGCCGCAAGGCCTTGTTATTGTTCGTCGGGGGCGCTCAGCCAGGCCGCCAGCCGATCCATCAGGCGGTCACAGGCGTGCAACTGCTCGACGCTGACAAACTCGTCGGGCTTGTGTCCTTGCTCCATGCTGCCGGGACCACAGACCACGGTCGCGATACCGGCCGCATCGAATAACCCGCCTTCGGTGCCGAAGGCCACGGTGCTGAAGGCATCACTGCCACAGAGCTGGGCGATCAGGCGCGCGGCGGCGCTGTCCTGCGCAGTTGCCAGGCCCGGATAGGCCGACAGTTGTTCAAAGCGGATCGACGTCTCGGGCTTGATCGCCTGCATCGCCGGCAGCAGTGTGGTCTGGGCGTAGTGCTGCAACTCATCGACCACCGCTTGCGGGGCGAAGTCGGGCAAGGCGCGCACTTCGAAATCGAAACGGCAATCGGCCGGCACGATGTTCAGCGCCGTGCCGCCCTGGATCACCCCGACCTGCACGGTGGAGTAAGCCGGATCAAAACGTGGGTCCTGCAGTTCTGGCTCTGCCAGGGTGGCGCCGATCTCACCCAGCCGGCCGATCAGGCGCGCGGCCTGTTCGATGGCATTCACCCCAGAGGGGGCGTACGCCGAATGGCAGGCGGCACCGCGCACATGGCAACGCATCGCCAGCTTGCCCTTGTGGCCAAGCACCGGTTTGAGCTCGGTGGGCTCGCCGATCAGGCACAAGGCCGGCGCCGGGATTCGCTGGGGCAACCGTTCCAGCAGACTGCGCACGCCCAGGCAACCGACCTCCTCGTCATAGGACAGCGCCAGGTGTACCGGCCGGCGCAAGTCGCTTGCCAGGAACACCGGGACCGCCGCCAGGACGGAGGCCAGGTAGCCTTTCATGTCAGCGGTGCCGCGCCCGAACAGTTTGCCGTCGGCCTCACTCAGGCAAAACGGCTCGACCGTCCAGGCCTGGCCGTCCACCGGCACCACGTCGGTGTGCCCGGACAACACAATGCCGCCGGCCACCTGCGGGCCCATGGACGCCAGCAGGTTGGCCTTGCTGCGCTCGGCGTTGTAGATCAGTTCGCAGTCAACGCCAAGGCCCTGCAAGTAGTCGCGCACGAACTCGATCAGCGCCAGGTTGGAGTCGCGACTGACCGTGGCAAACCCCACCAGACTGGCCAATAAGGCGCGGCTGCGCGGCTCACTCATCACCCGGCACTCCATAGCTGGGGGCCTGTGTCGGGTCGAGGGCGCGGGTCAGGTAGTCCTGCAGTTGTGGCTGGTAGGCGCGCCACAATTTGCCCAGTTCGTCGATGGGCTGGTGTTCGGCCCAATCGACCCGCAGGTCGACGATCGGCCACGTCAGGTCGTCGACCACCGACAGCGCCGCCGAGTGCACCGTGCCGGCTTCGCCACCGGCCGCCTGGCCAGCTTGCAACGCGCTGAGCAAGCGGGCGGCAAGGCAGCCTTCGCTGTGTTCGAAGGCGCTGACCATGGCCTCGATCACCCCGGTGTTGGCTAACAGGTTGCCAGCGGCCACGCACTGTTCACCGGCCAGGGCGTTATGGGTCCCCAGGGCCTGGCTGCCGCTGAACACCGCCGTCCGGCCCTGGGCATCCACCACCGCCACCTGGCGGTACTGACTGTAGCCGTTGCGGGTCAGGGCCTGGTCCAGGGCCTGGGCCGGCGCGGCTCCGGCGGCCAGGCCGTCGAGGATCTGCGGGCCAAGGGCCGGCAGGGTAATGTTCTGGCTCGACACCGCGCCGACGCCGGCCCGCAGCCAGGGGCAACGGGCCCCGACGGCGATGCTCGAGGAGCTGATGGCGATGCCCAACTGGCCGGTCTCGGCGCAGCGTCCAACGATGGAAAAGGTCATGTTCGCTTCCTTACTCGGGGATCACGGCAATCACGTCGATTTCCATCAGCCACTGCGGCTGGCCGAGGGCGCTGACCACCAGGCCAGTGGAAATCGGGAACACCCCTTTGAGCCATTTGCCGACCTCCTGGTACACCGGCTCGCGGTAGCGCGGGTCGATCAGGTAGGTGGTGGTCTTGACGATGTGGCTCAGGTCGCTGCCGGCCTCTTCAAGCAGTTGCTTGACGTTGCGCATGGCTTGTTCGGCCTGGGCCCGGGGGTCGCCCAGGCCCACCAGTTGCCCATCGAAGTCGGTGCCGACCTGGCCCCGCACGTACACGGTATTGCCGGCGCGCACGGCCTGGCACAGGTCGTTGTCCAGCGTCTGGTTGGGGTAGGTGTCTTTGGTGTTGAACATGCGGATGCGGGTATGAGTAGGCATCAACGAACTCCCATGCAGCTGGCTGGTTGGAGCGGTGCCGCGCACGCCTGTTCGGCATCGGCCTGGCGTTGTGCGGCATCCCGGTAGGCGAAATAGGTGCGTTGTTTGACGATGTGATCGGCGACGTGTTTGGCGTCATGCCAAACCCCCCAGATGAATGCCGAGCCGCGCCGCGACTGCCACGGCAGGCCAACGAAATACACCCCCGGCTCGCTCGACACGCCGCGCTGATGCTGGGGTTTGCCGTTGTCCTTGAAGGCATTGACCTTCAACCAGCTGTAGTCGACCGTGTAACCGGTGGCCCAGATGATGGTGCCGACTCCGGCCTTGACCAGGTCCAGCTGCAGGATCGGCTGACTGACACACGCCGGATCGGGCAACAGGCTGCGGGCTTCGGGCTCCAGCGGCAGGTCGAGACCGTTGCGGGCGATGTAGGCATCCGCTGCATCCAGCAAGGCCAGGTAGTTCTCGTCGCCACGGGCGATGTTGTCGGCCAGGTTGGCGGCGAAATTCACCACTGCACCGTTGAAGGATTCGGTCAGGCCGACCAGGGTCATGCCTTGCTGGGCGAGCCGACGAAAATCGATGGTTTCACCCCCACGGGCACCGCTCACGGCAATGGTCACGTGCTCCTTGCCGGGTTGCATGGCCTCGGCATCCCACTCGCCCAGCACCCCCAACCACCAGCAGAAATCACGGTTGCGATAGGCACGTGGCGGCCGGTCGTGAGCTCCTACCGACAGGTACACCTGCTTGCCGGCGCGCTGCAGTTCATCGGCGATCTGCACCCCAGAGGATCCGGCGCCCACCACCAGCACCGCGCCCGCCGCCAGTTGCTGCGGGTTGCGATAGTCGGCCGAGTGAATTTGCTGGACGCCGCTGATGGCCGGCGCAATCGGTGGGATGACCGGGCGCTGGAACGGACCGGTGGCGACCACCACGTGCCGCGCTTCGATCAGCCCGGCACTGGTGTTGACCGTGAAGCCCGGGCGATCGCTATTGCGCTCCACGCTCTGCACTTCGACCCCGGTGCGGATCGGTGCATTGAATTTTTTCGCATAGGCTTCGAAGTAGTCCGCCACCTGCTCCTTGGGTGCAAAGGCGTCCGGGTCCAGGCCTGCGAATTCCAGGCCCGGAAAGCGGTCATGCCAGGCCGGCCCATTGGCGACCAGCGAATCCCAGCGCCCTGTGCGCCACGCTTCGGCGATACGGTTGCGCTCCAGCACCAGGTGCGGCACCCCAAGTTTGCTCAAGTGCTCACTCGTGGCCACGCCGGCCTGACCGGCACCCACAACAAGCGTATCAATTTGAATTTTTTCAACGGTCATGTCTGTGCACTTCTGAAAGTTGGACGGGTTCAGATCGGTCATGGCTGGCGCCTCTGATGCGGATGATCGTGGTGCTGCGAATACGGCTGACTGTGCGCGGGTGTTGGGCGCATTCTGTGATGCGCAGGGGATTAGCGAAATGATGTTTTATGTAGTCGTGGGCAAGGAAAAAGCGTGCCCGTACGCCCCCCCGTAGCCGCTGTTGAGCAGCGCGAGGCTGCGTCAACCGCCGGGGGCCGCTACGCAACCCAACGCGGCCTTCGGCAGCTGCTAAGGGAATTGGGTGGGGGGTTGGGACATTGCGTCCAGCCCCCGATCAACAGCGTCAGCTCAAACGATCGTGCAACCAGCCCTCGAACCGCCCCTCCTCGATGGCCGTGCGCAACGCTTGTTGGGGCTTGCCGTCCTGGCGATCCTGCTGGGTGTAGAACCTGGAAAAATGCGCACCGAGGATCTCGGCCTCGTCATAGCCTTTGATCCGCGCCGCAGCGGCATTCCAACTGGCGACGATAGCCTCGGGTTTGGCACGCTGCATGGGTTGTTCTGGATCTGTTGATCCTAGATGGCATCGGCACCGGGCAAAGCAGATTGAACTCCTTATATGCCGATCTCTCACAATGCTATGAAGGCGGCGGTACTCGCCATCCAGCGCAGGGAGTAGTCAGTGTGAACAGGTCGACAGCGCAGGACGGGGGGCGTTCGCTTGAGCAGATCCTCGAGGACTTTGGCCAGCGTGCCGCGCCGCTGGAGCTCGATCGCCAATTGCCCGAGGTCATGCGCCGCTGCCTGGCAGATGGCCAGGCCGACCTGCCGCTGCCCGGCCAGGGCCAGACGCTGCAACGCTGGCGCGCCCTGGCGCAGGTAGCGGGCAACGACCTGGCGCTGCTCAAGCTGTTCGAAGGCCACACCGATGCCAAGGCGATTCTTGCCGAACTGGGTGCCCTGCACTTGGACAGCCCGGGCATCTGGGGTGTATGGGCCGCCGAGCCGCCAACGGCCAGGGTGCGCATCGTCGGTCGGGAGCACGGGGCGGTGCAATTGAGCGGGACCAAAGCCTGGTGCTCCGGCGCCCTGCAGATCGACCATGCGTTGCTCACCGCCTGGAACGAAGACGACCGCCCGCAACTGGTGGCGCTGGCACTGACCCAAGGCGATCTGCGAATCGACAGTGACGACTGGCAGGCCCGCGGAATGGCGACCACCGCCAGCGTCAGTGTCCACCTCGACGGCGCCCGCGCTCACTGTGTGGGGCCCAGCGGTGCGTATGTGCAGCGCCCAGGTTTCTGGCATGGCGGTGCCGGCATCGCCGCCTGCTGGTACGGCGCCGCGCGGACCCTGGCCGAGACCTTGCGCCAAGCCTGCGCCGGACCGCGCAACGACCCCCATGCGCAGGCGCACCTGGGTGCCGTCGATGCCGCCCTGGCCAGCGCAGCGGCCGGGTTGCGCGAGTGCGCGGCGTGGATCGATGCCCACCCCCGGGCCGATGCCGAGTTTAACGTGCGCCGTACCCGCGCCCTGGTGGAGGCTGCAGTGGTCCAGGTGCAATGGCACGTCGGCCGGGCATTGGGCGCCACGCCCTTTTGCCGTGATCCACGGTTCGCCCGGCTGAGCGCGGACCTGCCAGTGTTTATCCGGCAGAGCCATGCCGAGCGCGACCTGGCCGAACTCGGCCGGCAATTGCACGGACGTGATCCGCAAGGCTGGTGTCTATGAGCCAGGACCCGGACCAACTGATTCAAGGTGCCGGCACCTCACTGGCCCAGTGGCAGGCATCGCGCGCCTTGCACGCCGTGCCGTCCTTGCCCCGGGAACTGATCCTGCCCATGGGCAGGCGCCTGGTGGTGGTCGCCCCGCACCCGGACGACGAGGTGCTGATGTGTGGCGGACTGTTGGCCAGCCTGGCCAGCGATTCGCCCTGCCTGCTGTTGATTTCGGTCACCGACGGTGAAGGCAGTCACCCGGGGTCCAGCCTCTGGCCCTCCGAGCGCTTGGGCGCCGAGCGGCCTCGGGAGAGTGCCCGGGCCCTGGCTTACCTGGGCCTGGATGCACAACGATTCGATTGGTTGCGCCTGGGGTTCGCCGACTCCGCGGTCGCCGACAGCGAAACACAGTTGGTGCGGCAACTCTGCGCGCAGATCCGCCCCGGCGACCAGGTGCTCACCACCTGGCGCCACGACGGTCATTGTGATCACGAAGCCGTTGGCCGCGCCTGTGCCAGTGCCTGCCGCGCGCGCCAGGCCCATCTGCTGGAGGTGCCCGTGTGGGCCTGGCATTGGGCTGAACCGGAGGATCGCCGCCTGCCGTGGTTGCGGGCACGCAAACTGCTGGTGGCGCCGCGTTTCCTGGTGCGCAAGCGCCGGGCGATTGCCGCGCACCAGAGCCAACTGTTGGCCGACCCGAGCACCGGTCAGCCGGCCATTCTCCCCCCGGCAGCGCTGGAACGCCTGCTGCAACCTTTTGAACTGGTGTTTCTATGAGCCTGTCCGCGCCCTACTTCGAACAACTGTTCAGTGCCAATCCGGACCCTTGGGCGTTCCGCAGCCGCTGGTACGAAAAACGCAAACGGGCACTGACCCTCGCCCTGTTGCCCCGCCAACGCTACGGGCGAATCTTCGAGCCGGCCTGCGCCAATGGCGAGCTGAGCCTGGGCCTGGCCGAGCGCGGCGAGCACTTGCTGTGCATGGACCTGAGCCCCACCGCCGTGGCCCTGGCCACTGAGCGCCTGGCCGGGTATCCCACAGTGCAGGTGGTGCAAGGCTGCTTGCCTGAAGAGTGGCCCGAAGGCCTGTTCGACCTGATTGTGCTCAGTGAACTGGGCTATTACCTGGACACTGACGACTGGCGTCAGGTGATCGACCAGGCCCGCGCGAGCCTCAGTCCCCAGGG
>Ga0067045_1005258_pt1 | contig 13644 bp, 16 predicted proteins | sample TerdegcTABiofilm_FD_59184 | JGI IMG/M metagenome (GOLD analysis project Ga0067045, IMG submission 59184) | Combined Assembly of (Gp0054472, Gp0054536) Wastewater bioreactor microbial communities from Singapore -Terephthalate degrading...
ATAGCGCAAGCCGCAAGGCATAAATCGACAAAGATTATTCAAAGGCGGGTTTACCCAGGGCGGTGGTAAACCCGCCTTTTTATAACGGCTATACGACGATACTTTTAACTTAAAAAGACTGAAAACAAGCGAACCAGTGAGGAGGTAAACGAGATGAAAGAAATGTGGAAAACATTAAAGGCGGATTTTACGGCGGTGAGGGAACGGGATCCTGCTCTACCGCGGGGCTTTTTGGGGGTTTTAGAGGCAATGACATGCTACCCCGGATTCCACGCCATCGTTTTTCATCGCCTAACGCACTTCCTGCACTCGAGGCTTCACATTCCCTTTCTGCCGCGCTTCTTATCCCAATTGGTCCGGTGGATAACGGGAATCGAGATTCATCCAGGAGCTAAGATCGGCAGGGGCGTGTTCATAGACCACGGTATGGGCGTGGTGATAGGTGAAACGGCTGTCGTAGGGGACAATGTTACGCTCTACCAGGGCGTGACATTGGGCGGCACCGGCAAAGACAAGGGCAAGCGCCACCCCACGCTGGAGGAGGGAGCCCTTGTGGGCAGCGGGGCCAAGATTTTAGGGAATATCGTGATAGGGGAAAACGCCAGGATCGGAGCCGGCAGTGTCGTGGTCCGCGACGTGCCGCCTGAAAGCACGGTGGTCGGCGTACCCGGCATCGTGGTAAGAGAGCGCGGAGCCAAACTAAGAAGTCCAAGGGAGAGGTTAAACCATGGAGACCTTCCCGAGCCTCTGGTTTTAAGACTCAAAGCGCTGGAGACAGAGGTCAAACTCCTCAAAGAGCGCCTTAGCTTGTTGGAAGACTTAGAGGAAGATGTAACGGGATCAAAGGAGGCGGTTTAGTTGGATTGCGCCGTCGATCGCATCGCCTTAAGAAAGCTCATAGGGAAGACCCCAATGATGAAGCTCGCCCTCGTGGGATCTCGTATATGGCTAAAACTCGAGGGTAACAACATCGGAGGCTCGGTGAAAGACAGAGCCGCCTGGGGGATGCTCCGCTTTGCTGAGATTGAGGGAAAGCTCCAAGAGGGCGCGACGATCGTCGAGCCTACATCGGGCAATACCGGCATAGGCTTTGCCATGTTGGGAGCGTCTCTGGGCCTCAAGGTGATTTTAACGATGCCAGAGTCGATGTCTTTGGAGCGGAGGAGTGTGCTTTCCGCTTACGGCGCGGAAGTCGTGCTCACCCCCACAGAAACCGGGATGAAGGGAGCCATCGAGGCCGCTCAAAAGATTGTAAGCGAAATCCCGAGGGCCTTTATGCCAGATCAGTTTTCGAACCCTGGTAACCCGTGGGCTCACCAGGTGACGACCGGTCCCGAGATCGTGGCAGACATAAAAGGGAAAGAGATCGCCGCCTTCGTAGCCGGCGTTGGAACCGGCGGCACGATAACGGGCGTGGGGCGCATCGTAAAAGCCGCCTTCCCCAACGCACAGGTCATCGCGGTAGAGCCACAAAAGAGCGCAGTTTTGAGTGGAGGAAGCGCAGGAAGACACGCAATAGAGGGGATCGGGGCCGGCTTCATCCCCAAAAACCTGGACCTCGATATAATAGATCGAGTCGTGCAAGTACCAGACGAAGCAGCCATGGAAATGGCGCGACTCCTCGCGCGAAAAGAGGGTTTGTTCGTGGGGATATCAACGGGTGCCAACGTGTGGGCTGCCCTGACCTTGACGAGGGAGATAGGTGGAAATATCGTCACCATCTCACCGGATAGAGGCGATAAATACCTTAGCACGGCCGCTTTTAAAACCTCGTAAAGAAAACTCGGCCGGCACCTTGTAGTGATGTTCGGCAGCCAGCGCCCGAAGGCCATCGGTGCTATCGTTGCCCTGTTGTATAGCCAATCGCCATAGCAATGGCATCGCCATATAAGATGAGCAAGGGTAAACACAAAAAAATAAAGACCTGATCCAGGGGTTGGTTTATAATGGGACGAGGGTTATGACATTGTCGAGAAGGGGGTAAGGGGTTTGAGGAGCAAGGAAGTGCTTAAAAAGCCGGAGTTTTCCATGCAGAGGGCTGCTTACAAGTCAATGGGATATTCAGATGACGACCTGTCGCGCCCCATAATAGGTATAGCCAATTCGTGGAACACGATCGTGCCAGGACATTTCAACCTGCGGTTGGTGAGCGAGTTCGTAAAGAGAGGGATATACAGAGGCGGCGGCACAGCTGTGGAGTTCGGCGTAATAGCCGCCTGCGACGGGGTGGCCCAGGGACACGACGGAATGCACTACATTCTCCCCTCCAGAGAGCTCATAGCAAATGACATCGAAGTCATGGCACAAGCCCACAGGCTCGACGGCTTAGTGCTTTTGGGTTCCTGCGATAAGATCGTTCCGGGCATGCTCATGGCGGCGGCCAGGCTCGACATACCGGCCATAATAGTCCCTGGCGGGCCGATGTTGGGTGGGATCGAGTTCGACGAGCGCAAGGCAGATCTCACATCAGTTTCTGAGGCGCTGGGCATGATGAGCGCCGGGAAGATAAGCGAGGAAGAGTACTACAATCTCGAGGATGTCGCCTGCCCCGGATGTGGTTCCTGCGCTTTCTTCGGAACGGCCAACACCATGTGTTCGCTCGCCGAGGCTTTCGGGATGACGCTTCCAGGCGGAGCGCTCACCCCAGCCACATACGCCGAGCGGTTGCGGATAGCTCAAGAAAGCGGCATCGCGATATGTGAACTCGTCAAGAAAAACATAAGCGCGCGCAAGATCATAAACAAGGCCTCGCTGGAAAACGCCATAAGGGTATGCATGGCGACGGGCGGCTCCACAAACGCGGCCCTGCATCTACCTGCTATCGCCTATGAGGCTGGCCTGTCGCTCGATGTTTTGGAGATGTTCGATTCCCTGAGCCGCACAACGCCGCAGATAGCCAAGGTGAACCCGGCCTCCAAGTGGGACATGGAAGCTTTCTACATGGCAGGCGGCATACCGAGGGTCATGGAAAATTTGGGAGACCTCATCAACCGCGACGCCCTGACCTGCACCGGGCGCACGGTGGCAGAGAATTTAGCAAGTTACCGCTACCACTATCCGGAGGACAAGAGGGTCATAAGGGATCTATCTGATCCGTTCAACGCCACGGGCGGACTGGCCATTCTGCACGGCAATTTGGCGCCAGACGGAGCAGTATGCAAACCCGGCGCGATGGACCCGTCCGTGTGGCACTTCAAGGGCAAAGCCATGGTTTTCGACGACGAAGAGAGCGCCGACAAGGCGATCCTCGACGGCAAGGTGGGCCCTGGTACGGTGGTCGTCATACGATACGAAGGGCCAAAAGGAGGCCCCGGGATGAGAGAGATGTACAACGCCATGAAATACCTCTACGGGAGAGGACTCGCCCTTTCCACGGCGCTCGTCACGGACGGCAGATTCTCCGGCACGAACAACGGTTGCTTCGTCGGCCACATATCGCCCGAGGCCGCTGAAGGGGGTCCTTTGGCGATCGTCAAGGACGGAGACGAGATCACTATAGATGTAGAAAAGAGGGAGCTCACGCTCCATGTGAGCGACGAAGAGATCAAACGTAGGCTCGCCCAGTGGAAGCGCCCAGAGCCGAAGATCAAGACCGGCTATCTGGCGCTATATTCCAAGCTAGCCTCATCGGCATCTAAGGGAGCAATATTCAAGTTCTAGCTCCACGGCTTAAAACTAAAGCGGCGCCCGGCAAGTTAAAAACCAAGACCGGGCGCCGCTTCGCTTATGACCGCTATGGCCGCCTTCGTCGAGAGTGCCAAAGGACACCTCACCGAACTGCCAATATGATCTTACCGAAGTTCCTGTTCTCTTCCATGTAGCGATGCGCCTCCGCCGCGCGCTCAAGCGGGAAAGCCGTATCCACGATAGGCCTCAAGCGGCCGGATTCGAACAATGGCAGGATCTCCTTGCGGAAGCGCTGGGTCAGGGCGATTTTTTGCTCTATCGGGCGGGCGCGAAGCGTGGTCCCGACAAGCGTAAGGCGTTTGCTCATGAAGGCCCCTAAATCCACCTCGCCCTTTGCGCCTCCCATGACGGCGATCTGGACTATCCTTCCATCCATAGCCGCGGCCTTTGTGTTGCCATCCAGGTAGGGTTTTCCTATGAAGTCCAAGGTCACATCGACCCCTCGCCCTCCCGTTTCAGAGAGCACCACATCGGCGAAGTTCTCTTCTTTGTAGTTGATGGCTCTATCCGCTCCGAGCCTTACGGTCCTTTCGCATTTATCCGCACTTCCAGCCGTGACGAATATCTTGCTCGCGCCGCCTATCTTGGCGAGCTGAATAGCGGCAGTGCCGACGCCGCTTCCGCCGGCGTGGATCAAAACCACATCGCCGACTTCCATCCTGCCCTTGAAAAAGAGCGCGTCATAAGCGGTCAGAAAGACCTCCGGTATGGCTGCAGCCTCGTGGAAGCTTAAATCCCGTGGAACAGGCATGAGCATGCGCTCGTGAGTCACTACGTACTCGGCGTAGCCTCCACCAGCGAGAAGCCCCATAACGCGATCGCCGACCTTCCATTCGAGGACCTGCGATCCGACCTCCTCCACAACTCCGCAAAACTCGAGCCCTGGGACTTCGTGCTGAGGCTTGGGCCCGGGCTGCGGATATTTGCCGCGCCTCTGCAACACATCCGCCCTGTTCAGGGCCGTAGCGTGCACGGCCACCTTCACATCGTAAGGGCACAAGACTTGAGGTTCTGGTATATCTTCCACCTTTAAGACCTCAGGCCCACCATATTCCCTCAAAACGATAGCTTTCANCTTCTTCGTTCACCTCCCTACGCTATGCCATAAACTGCGCCCTATNCNGTAAANCGTGCTGACAAAGTGACATTTCAAGGAAGTATTGCNAAAACCCTAGCCGGNAATCCAGAACCGTGAGCCGGCTTTGGGAAGGCCACCACCACGAGCGCGCCGTACTCCGGTACTTTATCGAGGTTAGCGAGCAGTTCTATCTGATAGCGGTCCTGGGACAAGATGTAGGTCTCACAGGAATAATCGCCCTTCGACGTGGCGATACCGGGATCCGTGTCGGTAGTCTCGTGACCTGAGGCAGTAATCTTCCTCTCCTCACATAGGTATTTCAGCACTTCGAGTGACCAGCCGGGATAGTGAGCCACACCATCCTTATCGGCGTTGCGCATGGCTGCCGCGTCCGGCCATCGTTTGGACCAATCGGTCCGCAGTGCCACAAAAGAGCCCTCTGGTATGGGACCGTTGCGGTTCTCCCATGCCCTCACGTCATTCATCGTGACGACGTAATCGGGGTTTTGTGCAGCTTTCTCGTGAATATCGAGGACCACGAGCGGAAGGAGCATCTCCTTGACGCTTATCTGGTCTATTGTGCGAAGGTCCTTAATGAAGTGGGCCGGCGGGTCGCAATGCGTCCCCCACTGCCCCACATGCGTGTAAACGTGGGCGAAAAAACCATAACCTGCGGAGCCCACGCCCTCGTCGTACCAGTATATGGTCTCCCGCCTCTCGTCTGGGAAACCAGGCCAGTGCGGTATGCCTGGCGCAAAGCTGTGGGTGAGATCGACAAACTCTTTCTTCTGGAGCACCTGATAAATCTCAAGAAGCGTCGGTTCCGCTGCCGCAGCCGCAGCCACAGGCGCAAGATATGCGGTCAAAAGCAGGACCACGACCACTCCAAGAAGACGACCTCTCATGCGAACTCTCATAAAACCTCCACCTCCTTCAAAATTGCGCCTAAAGGCTTACTGTGAAACAGACCAGGAAAGTGCAACTATATTTTATCACTCCGCCCATTTCACATACAATAACATCGTAATCGCTTCGCAGCCGCGCTTTCGACATGCTGCACAGCGGCTAACCATCCTGATGTGATGGGTTTTTATATAGCGCGCTGGCAAGGCGGATGGCATCCTCCCTGGTGCAGATCCTTCCTTCCGCCTGAGCCTTTTCTATGGCCTCGAGGATCCTCCCCACCTCGGGGCCTTCTTCTATGCCCAAGACCTCCATTACGTCTTCCCCCGAAACGAGCGGCTGGGGGGTGTTCACTTCGAGATAAACGGCAGTTATCCTGTTCCTCATCCAGGCAGAGAGGTCTTTCCCATCGGCCATAGCCTCTGCCCAAGCCAAAAGGAAGAGATCGTCAAGCCAGGTCCGGCCGAAACTTTTGAGGAGCCGCAAGAAGACCCAGGGTGAGAGGCCAGAATGCGCTACCTCCTGCCATTTTACGAGCCCAGCTATGTGGTCGGCCAACCTACGCGGCCAGGCCCAGGCACTCATGATCTGGTCGGCAGCCTTAGCAACGCGATGGTCGAGGCACCCCTCAAAGGCCGCATTCCCTTGCGCCTCTCGTATCCTCGCCCTCGCCATGCACTCCAATATGCAGGCGGCCTTTACCTCCGCCCTATCCGTCGCAATGTGAGCATATGTCAGGCACGATTCGGTTTCGGCGGACAGCCCAGGCAGCAGAGTTTTCGCAAGGTCGAGCTCTCTGAGGAAAGCCGTAAAGCGCACCGCGTCGCCTTGCATCGCGCAGAGCACCTCCTTGCCGATGCGCTCCTTCGGCACCTGCGACATCGCATCCTGCCAGCCGTGTGCAGCTGAAAGCGAAGCCTCATCCACGACNAACGCCGGAAGCACGGCCGCGAACCTGGCCAAGCGCAGCGCCCTCAACGGGTCTTCGCGAATACGCACAGCCGCCTCTCCATTGAAGCGAAGGATGCGCCTGGACAGGTCTTTTACCCCATCTACTACATCTATGACTCTGCCGTCCGCCTTCATAGCCAGGGCGTTGACGGTGAAATCCCGCCTCTTGAGATCCCCTTCGAGCGTTTCACCCAAAAAGGGGGTAACCTCTACATTGAAGCCGTCCATGGGGATTACCGCCGTCCAGGGAGGTCCCTTCCTCGTCACTTTGACCCGTTCCCCCCAGAGGGATCGGATCGCCTCGAGGCTCGCACTCGTGGCCACATCGACATCCGATAATTGCTGCCTTCCGAGAAAGAGATCCCTGACAGCCCCACCCACTATCGCCGCTTCGTATCCCTCTATTTCCAGCCCCCGGACGATTGCCAAGGTATTCGATATGCGCTCCATCAACGGCCACTCCCCTCCAAATGCGCCCTTGACGACAACAAATAAATGTCAAATAATGATTTATATATACTATTTGTATTCATAACCCCCTCCTTCCACTCTTATAAATGAGACCTTAAGAAAGGGGGAAGAAGAGATGGCCAATTACGCTCCCGTATCCAGCCGCCTTAGCCTTAGGCTCCAGATCGGAACCGACTCGCTCGGGCGGCCGCAGTTGCGAACGCTTTCGCTCTCCGGCGTGGATCCCTCGGCCGATGCCAACGCCACCTACGCAGTAGCTCAGGCGCTCGGCGGACTCTTGTCTTATCCGGTCCACGAGATCCAGAAGGTCGACACCGACATCGTAAGTTAGTGTAGCCCAAGGAAGCAAAATTCAAAAGATAGGGAGGTGATAAAGTGAAGACGCTGCGCATGATTTTCAACACGGCCGATGACGACCAGTGGATCCTCTCCCTCCGTTACCCCAAGGATGACATCAACGCCACGGAGGTAGAGACCGCCATGCAGACCATAGTCGACAACGACGTTTTCGTCTCCGGGCCGGTCTCCATAGCCGGTGCCGAGATTGTGGACCGCACAGTGACCGAGCTTCTGTAGGCAAATGTAGATAGACGGCGCGCGGCGAGCGGTTTTTATATACCACTTGCCGCGCGCCTACACAAGAGAGGTGACGAAGATGGCAGATTTCGTATCCGCAGCCTTGCAAAGCGGCTTCGCCGTGGCGGTAGCCGGGTATCTCCTGGTGCGGATGGAAAAACGCTTAGAGGAGCTCACCGCGGCGATTCGCGACTTACAGATGACGATAACCAGCAAGGGGGTATTTTAGGGTGCCCATAAACGACATCCGCCTCTCTTCTCATTTTAAGCTCAAAGAGTTCCAATGTCGCTGCTGCGGGGCAGTTAAAATTCACCCCATGCTGTTGGAGGCGCTGGAGCGCCTGAGGGAACTTTGGGGCAATCCGATAGTTATAACGAGCGGTTACCGCTGCGCGGATCACAACCGAGAGGTGGGAGGTGCAAAGGAAAGCCGCCACACGAAGGGGTTTGCGGCAGATGTAGTCTGCGCCGCCTCTGATCAAGGGCATGTGAGCAAACTTGCGCGTGAAGCGGGCTTCGACCAGGTAATTCTCTACGACGTCAGGAACTTTATACATTTGGGCATCTGGCCTAAGGGTTGAAACTCATGGATGAAATCGACACGCTCATAACGCAGTACCGCCCCTTGGTAGAGTCGCTGGCAAAGCGCTATGCCGGAAGGGGCGCCGAAGCTGAAGACCTCGCACAAGAAGGATACGCAGCGCTCCTAACGCTTATACCTAAGTGCCGCCGACGGGATGCTCTGCCGCTTTTCCTGAAGAAATCCCTGCCCAGGGCAATTCGCGACGCCGCAAGGCGGCTCAGAAGAGGCGCGCACAGCGAAGTGCCTATAGAGGCAGACGACTTGGAAGACGAGCGAGCGCTGACGTACGACAGCGACGCGCATCTCGCCGCGCTGTTCCTCGCAGAGAGCTTGATTCGCGACCAAAAAGACAGATATCTCATTTCGCTTTTGACGGAAGGCTATAGCCAAAAAGAGGCTGCGGCCATCCTCGGAATGTCGCAACAGGCAGTAAGCGCAAGGCTCCGCCGCATGAGGCGCGGAGCCTTGGCTTGAAAAAGACTTGCTTAGGTTGCCTTTGTCAGATGCTACTGGGAGATCGCGCTCACCGGGCAGGTGGAGACGCAGGCGCCGCACTCGATACACGTATCGGGATCCACCTGCGCCTTGCCCTCCACTATCGATATCGCTTCAACCGGGCAAACGCCCACACACGCTTCACATCCAATGCACGTGTCCCTGTCGACTACTGCCTTTGCCATTACGCACCCTCCTTTGCGATATTGAAAATGCTTTTTATGTGCTCACGCTATTCTAACGGCTAAGCCCACCGGTTAGCAAGACGCTGGCCGCAAAGCCAAAGACGCGCCCATTACAAGAGACGCGCATCGAACAGCGCCCTTCCGCTACTGCGACCACAGCATCTGAGGAGGAAGTTCCGGCTTCATCTCGCGCAGCAACAGTTCCTCCATCGCCACTTTAGGAGTTATCCCTCCGTAGAGTATGTCGCGGACTGCCTTGGCTATTGGAAGGTCTACGCCCATGGCACGTCCTCGCTCGACTATGGGTATAACCGTATATGCTCCCTCGGCTACCTGGCCCAGTTCTGCCTGCGCTTCTTCGAGCGACATCCCCTCGCCCACGCACATGCCGAGCCTCAAATTGCGCGAGTGCGTGCTATAACAAGTCACCACGAGGTCCCCAACGCCGGCCAGACCGGCGAGCGTGAGCGGGTTGGCCCCCATTTTGGCCCCGAGCCTCATGATCTCCGCCAATCCCCTGCAGACCAGTGCGGCCAGGGTGTTGTCGCCGAGGCCCATGGACCTGGCTATGCCTGAAGCTATGGCGATGACGTTTTTGACGGCGCCTCCGAGTTCAACGCCCGTCACATCAACGCTCGTATACACGCGGAAGTAAAAACAGCCGAAAACCTCCTGCCACATCGAAGCGACTTCTTCTTTGGACGAAGCTACGACTACGGCGGTGGGTTGCTCTACTATCACTTCTTCTGCGTGGCTCGGACCGGAGATAACGCTGTAAGAAAGGCCGGGAAGCTCTTCGTCGGCGATTTGGCTTATCCTGAGGCCGGTTTCGATTTCGATCCCCTTTGCAGCGTTGCACAGCAAGATGTCGTCGCCCGCAAGTGGACGCAACAGGCGCAAGGTCTCGCGAACCGCTTGGGTGGGCACGGCTGACACCCACAACTTAGAGAAGGCAGCGGCCTCTTCTAAACTCGATGTGGCATAGACGCCGCTGTGCAGGCGGTGCTCCCTCAAATAGCGCATATTGTGCCCCGTGACGTTTATGGCCCTGGCAGCTTCGGGATTGCGCGACCACAGGCACACAGAAATGCCTTTTTTGGCCAACAAGTCCGCTAAAGCCGTGCCCCAGCTTCCCGCTCCGAATAAGGCAATTCCCTCCACGCAGTTTACCTCCCCGATTCAGAATTCCACATGAAAGTCCACGAGGCCGGGCTCGGGTTCCTCCCACAGTACTGCTACATCCTTCACCGAGGCATATGGCGGCCCCTTACGGCACCAGGCTATCATCGACTCCACTGCGTCGCTTTCGCCCTGAAGGAGGAGCTCCACTCGCCCATCGGGCAGATTTCTCACCCACCCCTTCACGCCTCTCCTTTCAGCCTCTCTCACGGCGTAGTGGCGAAAGCCCACCCCTTGGACGAAGCCCGAGACCCAAACACGCGCTCGTTTTATCTCTCTTCTTTCTCTCATAATACGAAAAGTATAACATCGCAGGCAAAAGCCGCTAAGCCCCGAGCTGCAAAAATGGCACAAAAAACTCAAGCAAAATGATCGAGAGCGATAGATATCGTTGGACGCAGCCCAGCGGAGCGCAGTCTCGTCGTGGAAAGGGTTGCCGTAGTGCGCTTGCCGCGGAAACAAATAGAGGCGGCAATTGCCAAGCGAGCCAAGCAAGGAGGCAGGCATAAAAAAAAGAATCTGCCTCTTTGCCGAAAGGTTTTTACATCTTATTCTTCGAGAGCGCTCTTCGCGCCTCCTCCATCCTGTTCCAGGCCGACGAAAGACCTTCGACGGTGACGCTTCCCGAAGAACAATAGTCGATAACGATGCGCTCGGCTTCGGCCTGTTTCTTCACCATCTCCGGAATCTTTTCGGCTATCTCTATTGGGACATTTATTACGCCGTGGATATCGCAGACGAGCAAGTCTCCCGGCAAGACCACGAGGCCGCAGACGTTCACCGGAATGCCGTAGTCGATCATATATATGGAGGCGTGAGATACCAGAACGTCCGTGGCGAAATAGACAAAACCGAGCTCCTCCACCTCCTCCAAATCCCGCACGCCGCCGTGGGTAACTGTACCGATACAGCCCAAAGAGAGGTGCACGTTGGCGTTGACCTCGCCCCAAAAGGCTCCGACCGGCTGGTCGTCCATGTCTCGCACTACGGCAATGCGCGGCTCCGGCACCGAGAGGATATGTTTCCAGTAGCCGCTCCTGTCGGCCGACTTCGCCGCCTTGTACGGAAGATCAGCCCCAACCGTGAGGGTGGTGGCATACCCGGCGATCGGACCCACATCGGCAAACACGGGATGCATGCGTGAGTCACAAAATCCCACATTCCTCGGCCTGATCTCAAAAGCCTCGATCGCGTTTGCGATGGCCGGCGTGGGAATCCTCTTCAACTCCTCCAGGACCTTTCCAGAAACTTTCGCAAATTCTGCTGCCAAAAGGATCACGCCCCTTTTTGCGATTTATGGCACTGCCTTTAATGATACCGCTAACGGTAAAGAATGGACTTATACGGCTTATAATGAACTTACACGTATGCCTTTAACATATCTTTGGCCAGTCAGCCGAGGAGCTCGATACCCTGTGAACGGGTTATTGTGGAGGTTTGTAATTGTAAATTTCCTAATGTTGAGCTATAGCAACACCTACTTCCTTCTACCGTCATATCTGGATAAAATGGGCATCGTCGATATCAAGCTCATAAGTTGGGTAATGGGAATATATTTCGGGGCCTCCACGATCGGGAGGCCTTTCACCGCACAATTCATCGAGATGTGGGGACTACGACGTGTGCTTAAGGCCTCCACTCTCATCTGTTTTTGCAGCGCCATCGGGATAGCGCTGGCTGGAAGCTCAGTCGCGCTTATCCTGTGCTTTCGCGCCGTGTCGGGCATCGCCTTCGGCGTGCTCCTGGTGGCCATATCGACAGCACAAATGATAGCCGTCCCCGATGACAAGAGGGGAGGTTCGTTCGCTTTGACTTCGGCAGGTTCCATGGCCTCCATGCTCGTCTTTACGCCCATCGCCGATTTCTTCCTCCACAAGGGGTTCAACTCCATCTATCCATGGATACCACCGTTTTTGGCCCTGGCGTCTTACTTTGTCAAGATCGATTTGCCCGAGGAGCAGGAGAACGCCCCAGGCAAATCTAAGGGGATGAAAGGTTGGGCAGCTTTGCTCAGGATGCCAGATGTCAGGGCTCTTCTGATCTCCGTGGCGTTCCTGGGCGTATCCGACGCCTTTATCCTTTTTATTGCAAGCATCAGCATGATAAAGGGTTTAATCCCCTCGTCTTTCCTCTCCGCCTACGCCTTTGCGGCCATAGGCGTGCGCCTTCTCTGTTTTCGCGCCATGGACAGGCTCCCCAGAAAAGCCATAGCGGCTCCATCCTTCGGCATTATGGCCCTCGCCATATTAACTGCCACGTTCTCCTCGAACAACTGGCACTTCGCCATATGTGGAGCCGCCTACGGCCTCTCTATGGGATTCGGTTATCCCGTACACGTATCACTCGTAGGGGACGTGGTGCCTCTTCACTTGAGGGCAAGATTATCGTCGTTGTTTTGGTTCCTCTACAGCTTAATCTTCTTCCTCTTCCCCATCTTCGTAGGGCATATCTCCTCATCTGCAGGAGTCATCGCGTCTTTGAGGGTATTTTCGCTATCGATATTCGCGGCGTCGTTCTTTGTGGCCAAATGGGTATGGCACGAGCGCTGGGGTCAGCTTAAAAAGCGCTCGTAAAGTGGACCGCGGCCAACGAAAGCTAAGCCGATCTACGGCTTGTCTTCACTTGGGCTTGGCTCTCAGGTACTGGAGGGGCCAATCGATATCCTCGCCTAAGGTTGTCGCGGCATGAAGGGGCCAGTGAGGATTTCTAAGCAACGCCCTCCCCAAGATGACCACGTCCGCGTCACCAGAGCTCACGATACCTTCGGCCTGGAGCGGCTCCGTTATTATGCCAACTGCTCCCGTCATAATGCCTGCTCTTTTGCGTATCTTCGAGGCGAAAGGTACCTGATAACCTGGCTTAGCAGGGACTTTGGCATCGGGTACAAGCCCTCCTGAAGAACAATCTATCAAATCTACGCCGCGCTCCTTGAGGGCCGAAGCCAGCGCCAAGGATTGCTCCAAGTCCCATCCGCCATCGACCCAGTCGGTCGCGGATATGCGGAAGAAGAGCGGCATCCCATCAGGAACGGCATCCCGCACGGCTTCGGCGACTTCAAGGGCGAACTTCATCCTGCCTTCCAGGGAGCCGCCGTAGCGGTCAGTTCTTTTGTTGCTCAAAGGAGATAGGAATTGGTGAATGAGGTAGCCGTGAGCCGCATGTATCTCGATCAAGTCGAAACCGGCACGATGAGCACGTCGGGCCGCCTCGGCGAACGACAAAACGACCCCTTTTATCGCGCCCTCGTCCAGGACTTGAGGCGTGGGGTATCCCGGCCCAAAGGGGACAGAGCTCGGCCCGACGACGGGCCATCCTCCTTCGTCGGTTTTGAGCGGTCGCTCACCCCTCCATGGCAGGTCCATGCTCGCCTTCCGTCCCGCGTGGGCAAGCTGCACCCCAACTTTCGACCCCTGTGCGTGGATGAAGCTCACCAACTTAGTCATAGGCTCGATCTGCCCGTCGTCCCACAGACCTAAATCGCCGGGGGTGATGCGGCCGCGCGCTTCTACCGCCGTGGCCTCGACGATCAACAACCC
>Ga0067045_1030939_pt1 | contig 13642 bp, 14 predicted proteins | sample TerdegcTABiofilm_FD_59184 | JGI IMG/M metagenome (GOLD analysis project Ga0067045, IMG submission 59184) | Combined Assembly of (Gp0054472, Gp0054536) Wastewater bioreactor microbial communities from Singapore -Terephthalate degrading...
TGTTATCTTATTAAGGAGGTTACTGAATCAACAGAATTCCATTGTCAAAGAACAAATTTAGTGCAACTTTGGTTATGCATTACCAATTATTTTATGCATCTAAAGTACTAAAAAAGTATTTTGTAGATAAGGCAAAATTAAGAAATAAAAAATATGAAAAAATTGCGATTATTGATAAGCATCTTTAGATTTAACTTGACATTAACTACTAATTATATTAAAATCTATAAGTCATTTTAAAGCTTCCGGTATATAAAATTATATTTTTTATAAAGCATTTTTTTATGTAAAGAGAAAGGAATTATATAATTTACATAGCGAAAGATTATGTTTAGAAACAAAGAATAGCTCTAAGTATTAACCCATTTAATTTAATTAAGAAAGAAATGATAAAAAATTTATAAAGAGCAAGAAACCATAAGTAAGAACTTTTATAAATTTCTTTTTATTATATTTTGCAGCTGTTGGAGGTAAAATGGATACCAAGGGAGAAAAAAGAACAAATATTGATAGAAATTGGTATTTAATCAATGCTGATGGTAAGATATTGGGAAGATTAGCTACTGAGATTGCCTTGATACTGAGAGGCAAAAACAAAGTTAATTTTGATAAATCTATTGATTTAGGTAATTATGTGATTGTCATTAATGCTGATAAAGTTAAGTTAACTGGTAGGAAAGAGGAACAAAAAATATATCGTTATCATACTAATTATCCTGGTTCGTTAAAGGAAATTTCTTTTAAGAATATGATGCAAAAAAAACCGGATTTTGTAATTAAAAATGCTGTTAAAGGCATGCTTCCTGATAATAAACTTAGTCGAAAACTAATAAAAAGACTTAAAATATATTGTGGAGATCAACATCCCCACAGTGCTCAAAACATTGAAATGCTCAATTAAAATAAGAAGGAGGAGGATTAATACTTGACAGTTAGTAGATTTTATGGAACTGGAAGAAGAAAAACATCTGTAGCCAAGGTCTGGATAACCCCTGGTAAAGGTAATATCATAGTAAATAATTTGCCATATAAAGAATATTTTAAAAACCAATCTAATATTTTAGAAGTAGAAGAACCATTGAAGTTAGTACAAAAAATTAATGATCTTGACGTAAATGTTAAAGTGTCTGGTGGAGGAATATCGGGCCAATCTGGAGCAATAAAACATGGCATTGCCAGAGCATTGGTTGAATTCGATAATAGTTTAAGAGCCATATTGAAGAAAGGCAACATGTTAGAGCGTGATGCCAGAATGAAAGAAAGAAAGAAATATGGGCAAAGAGGAGCTCGTGCCCGTTATCAGTTCTCCAAACGTTAAACTTATTTTAATTTAATTTATTATGTTTTTATCTAATTTAGAAATAAAAATAGCCATCATTATAATTTTTTTGCTAAAATATGGTTAATGATGGCTTTTTTATTTAGTGAGATAACTTAAGGATTATTAACATGCCTCAAAATATTTCTTTTTTAGATATATTAGATATTGTTCTTATTACGATTATTCTATATAATGTATTGCTCTTGATTAAAGATACTCCCGCTGCTCAGATTATCAAAGGTTTTGTTATCTTATTTATCTTTTCCTTTATTTCTAATTGGATTGGCTTAAGGACTATTAATTGGTTAATTAAAGGACTGATGGCTATGCTGGTGGTAGCTATTCCCATTATCTTTCAGCCGGAATTACGCCGTCTATTATTGAAAATGGGGAAAGGTGGATTTTTAATAAATTTTCCGTTTGTTCATCAAGGAGAAGAATTTAAAAAATGGGAAGACCTTATTAATGGGATTGTAATGGTTGCCCCAATGCTATCTGCTGAAAAAATTGGAGCTTTAATTGTGCTAGAAAGAGACGTTAGACTACAAGATATTTTAGAAACTGGTATTATATTGAATAGTGAATTTACTTCTGAGCTATTGTATGCGATTTTTTTACCCAATTCTCCCCTTCATGATGGAGCAGTAATTATTAGAAATAATCGTATTGTTGGAGCTAATTGTATTTTACCCTTAACGAAAAGAACAGATTTTAAGAAATCTCTAGGGACTCGCCATAGAGCAGCCCTGGGTTTGAGTGAGATATCTGATGCTTTGATAATTGTAATTTCAGAAGAAAGAGGAACTATTTCCGTGGCCATTGATGGAAGATTAACTAGACCCTTAAAACCAGAATTATTGAAGAAATTTTTATATAACCTGTATAGACCAAAAAAGTTGACCATTTTCGATATTCCTAAAAAGGGTAATAAAAAAAATGAACATAATAAAAAGATGGATGACTAACAATCTAGATATAAAAATATTAGCATTATTGATGTCAATTATTTTATGGTTTTATATTGCCAGTGAATATAACACTCTAGCAGAAAAATATTATGAAATTACGGTTAATCCCATAAATTTAAATGACAAACTATATATAAAAGAGATTCGAGAGAAGGTTAGCGTAGGAATAAAAGGACCTCAGAATATTATAGAAAATATTACTACTGCCAGAATAACAGGTACTGTCGATTTACAGAAGATATTAGCACCCGGTGAGTATCTAATAGATGTTAAAATTATTCCACCAAGGAATACTGAAGTTACAAAAATTATACCAGAGGAAGTTCGAATTATATTAGAAGAAATTATTAGTAAAGAATATACAGTTGAATACAATCTCATTGGTTTACCAGAAATGGGCTATTCTTTAACAGATGAACCAGAAATTGTACCAAAAGATATTTTAATTACTGCACCAGAATCAGTACATGGAATGATTGGACAAGTAAGGGTTGATATAGATATTTCTTCAATAAATAAGAATATCACAAGGGAAGAAAAGGTGATTGTCCACACAAAAGAAGGTACTGTTTTAAATAATCTTAATATTAATCCGGAAAATGTTTTTATTTCCATTCAGGTAAGAGAAGGTTATCCTGAAAAATTAATCACTATTAAACCTCGCATTATTGGTAAACCTGCTCCTGGTTTTTATATCTCAAAAATTGAGGCAACCCCAAATTCCTTCAAGATTTATGGTGAGTATACAAAAATAACCAATATTGAATTTTTAGAGACCATTCCTATTGATGTTAATGGGATTTCCAAAACACTTACCGTAAAAGTACCACCTATTGTAACTGAAGGGATATACCTTGCTGAAGGACAGGAAACTTTGGTTGAGATTCAAATTCAGGTTGAGGAAAGAGAAGAAGAAAAAATATTTACCAATATTAAAATCGAACCAAGGAATGCCTCCCCATTTATAAATTATCAACTTATACCAGAAAGTGTTGAAGTAAAAATTGCTGGTAAGTATAACCTGATTAAAAATATCAGGGAAGAAGAAATAAAAATATTTGCCGATCTATCGGATATTGATGTTGAGTTAATTAGCTTAGAAGCAGAAATACCTCCGGACATTAAGTTAATTAGTATTAAGCCCAAAGAGGCAGTTGTTTCTATTAAGAAATAAATAAAATAAGCTAGATAAGTTTATTTTTTTATTATTAATATTTTGTTAGTAAATAATCACATGACATAATGAAATTATTTACTTTGGAAATGATAATATATTTATAAAAAAAGGAAATTAAATGAATAAATTATTTGGAACTGATGGTATTAGGGGTTTAGCAAATCAATTTCCTATGAATGCAGAATTAGCTTTTCAATTAGGTTGTGCCATTGGTTATTATAATAGAAATAAAAAATATAAAAATATATTAATTGGCAAAGATACCAGGATTTCTGGCGATATGATAGAAGCAGCGCTTATAGCAGGTCTGTGTTCATCCGGTAATAATGTTTTCAATGTTGGTGTTATTACTACCCCCGCTGTGGGGTATTTGACCAAATATTATCAAGCAAATATGGGTATAGTTATTTCAGCATCACATAACCCTTATTATGACAATGGTATTAAGCTGTTTCAAGAAAGTGGTTTAAAATTAGCTAAACAAAAAGAAGAGGAGATTGAAGCAATACTTTTCCAGGAAGAATATAAAAAAATACAGTTTACGGGCAAAAAAATTGGCAGAGTGATTCAGTTGAATGATGCCAGAGAAAAATATTTAAATCATATTCTTAGTTCCATTCCGAAGGATTTTCAAAAACCAGAATATAAAATTATTCTGGATTGTGCCAATGGTGCAGCAAGTCTAATTATTGCAGAATTATTTAATAGGCTAAATATCAACTTTAAGACTATTAATGATAAACCAAATGGGATAAATATTAACCAAAAATGTGGTTCAACCTGCACTAAGACCTTACAGAAATTAGTGTTAAAAGAACAAGCCGATCTGGGATTAGCTTTTGATGGGGATGCTGATAGAGTTCTGGCTGTAGATGAGAAAGGTCAATTGGTTGATGGGGACCAGATTATGGTAATTTATGCCAATGCTTTTCTAAAGGAAGGTAAATTGGGAAATAATATTATTGTTACCACTCATATGAGTAATTTAGGATTCGATGAAACTATAAAAGAAATTGGTGGTTCAGTAATTAGAACAGATATTGGTGATAAATTTGTCCTAAAAAAGATGCTGGCTCTGAAATCTTTATTGGGTGGGGAACAATCTGGTCATATAATATTTTTGCTTTATAGCCCAAATGGTGATGGAATAATTACCTCATTGCAATTACTGCATGCCTTAAATAAAAGTGAGGAAAGTATATCAGTACAAGCTGGACGTATGAAAAAATATTTTCAAGAATTGATTAATTATAATATTAATAATAATAAAAAGCACTTATTAGAAAATGAAAAATTTGGTAAAATTAGAAAGGAAGTACAAAGATATCTTAGAGAAGATGGTCGGATTATGATAAGACTTTCTGGAACTGAAAACAAAATTAGAATACTATTGGAATGCAAGGAAAGAAAGAAGATCAAAGAGTGCAAAAAGATCATTGAGGAATATATTTTGAAATATTGCTAAAATTATTTTATTATATCTATTAGTCGAGCTAGCTGAGCAAAGACTTTTTAGAAATCATTTATTTTTATTAATTCTTTTTATATTATATATTATTGCCCAAAAATTAAAAAGATATCAGTATGAAGGGCATTTATTGAGGAGGTGAATTATTAAGTAGAAAAGATAAAAAATGAATAATAGCGCCAGAACTTAATTATTATTTTGTTATTATTTTACATCTGGGAATTACCTACAAGTAATTAACAAAAGATAATAATTGAGTTGACGAGGAAGGAGTTTATCGAAAATTCGGCGGATGCTCCTGGATTAGCCAATCCTTAGGTAATTACAAAACTTACAAGTAATTGTAAGGACAAAATATTACCAGGCTAATATTAATCCATTTTTTGTTGCATAATTTTAATATTAGATTACTTATCATAATCCTCATTGAATTTAGAGTAAAAAGGGTTGGGATTACTTATACTCTAAATGGATTGATAATGAGGATTTTTCTATTTATTAAAGAAAGGAATAGATTATGTGCGGAATTATTGGCTATATAGGCAATAAAAATGCCTTGCCCATCCTTATGGAAGGACTAAAGAAGTTAGAATACCGCGGATATGATTCGGCCGGCATAGCCATATTGGATAAAGGAAATATCAAAATAAGAAAGTGTAAAGGAAAAATAAAAAATTTAGAAGAACTTTTAAAAGAAGATGAAATTGGTGGAAAAATAGGATTAGGTCATACCCGTTGGGCTACCCATGGAATTCCAAATGATATCAATGCCCATCCCCATTTTTCCATCAATTCTGAAATTGTAGTTGTCCATAATGGAATTATTGAAAATTACTTAACTATTAAAAATCAATTATTATCCAGTGGAGTCCAGTTCTTATCAGAGACTGATACAGAAGTAATTCCTCATCTTATTCAGCACCATTATCAGGGAAATCTTACTGAAGCGGTAAGAAAATCATTAGAGAAGGTTAATGGTTCATTTGCCTTAGGTGTAATTTCTAAATATGAACCTGATAAAATTGTTGTCTCTAAAAGATGTAGCCCTTTAGTAATAGGTATTGGAGAAAAAGAAATGTATATTGCTTCAGATATACCAGCATTGTTAAATTATACCAAAAAGGTTATTTTTTTGGGTGAAAATGAAATTGCTACTATTAAAAGAGATGAGGTGCAAGTAATTGATTTTGAAGGGAAAGAAGTTAAAAAGAAGATAATGAATATCGAATGGGATGCTGAAATGACGGAAAAAGATGGATATAAACATTTTATGCTAAAAGAAATATTTCAACAACCATTAGTTATCAGGGACAATTTAACAAAATATATTAATAATGGCAAAGTAAATTTATCCAGTTTAAATTTTCCCAAAGGAAAATTCTATTTGGTAGAGAAGATAATTATAATTGCCTGCGGTACTGCTTCATACGCGGCTCTGGTGGGAAAATATATTCTGGAAAGGTTAACCGGCATTCCGGTCGAGGTTGATTATGCTTCAGAATTTAGATACAGAACCCAGATATTGAATAAAAAAATGTTGGCTATAATAATATCTCAGTCTGGTGAAACAGCTGATACTATAGCTGCTATGAATTCTTGTCTGGGTAAAGTATTATCTACCCTGGCTATTGTAAATGTCAGGGGAAGTACTATTAGTCGAGAGGCAGACCGGGTTATGTATATTAATGCTGGTCCGGAAATTGGAGTAGCTTCCACAAAAGCATTTATTGGTCAATTGATTTCTTTATATTTACTGGCGGTATTATTGGGGAAAATTAAAAATAGAATTTCTGATAAGTATGAAGAGGAAATTATATCAGAAATGATGAAAATACCTCAGAAAATTGAAGCTATTTTGCAAAAGAATTCTGAAATACAAACAATTGCCCAACATTTTACCCAATATCAGCATTTTCTCTATTTAGGTAGGGATATTAATTTTCCTATTGCTCTGGAGGGGGCGTTAAAGTTAAAGGAAATATCCTATATTCATGCTGAGGCTTATCCAGCTGGTGAAATGAAACATGGACCCATTGCCTTACTTGATGAAAATTTTCCAGTATTGGCAATAGCACTCCGAGATTCAGTTTATGATAAAATGATTAATAACATTAAAGAAGTGATCACCAGAAAGGCTAAGGTAATTGCAGTAGCTAGTGAAGGGGATAAAGAAATCACCAAAATAGTTGATCAGGTAATTTATATCCCCGTCGTTGAGAAGACAATTCTTTATCCCATATTATCAGTGATTCCACTACAGTTATTTGCTTATCATATAGCTGATTATTTGGGTAGAGATGTAGATAAACCAAGAAATTTAGCAAAAAGTGTAACTGTAGAGTAAAAAACTGGCTTGGTTAATGATAATAAATATTTTGTCTAAAAAATCAGGAATTTATATTGGTATTAAGAATGAACTAAAAGTGCATATATATTTAAACTTAAGAATAATGACCTTAACTTTCTGGCATAGTAAGTGTGTATTAAATATTTATCTTTAGGCTAACTTGGAGTATATTGTTATATTATTATTTCAGCCCATAAGAAAATGGTACAAGAATTATAGGTAGAAAAATATGATTATTGGAACAGGTATAGATATTGTGGAAATTGATAGGATTCAAAATATTATAGAAAAGTGGGGAAAATATTTTTTAAAAAAAATTTATACACAACATGAAATAAAAGATTGTGAGCAAAAGAAGATTTATCGATTTCAATCTTATGCCGGATATTTTGCTGCAAAAGAGGCTTGGACCAAAGCTATGGGTACAGGTATGCGGGGAGTGAAATGGCAGGAAATAGAAATTAGAAAAGATACCTATGGAAAGCCATTTCTTAACCTTAGCGGTCAGGCGCAGCAATTTTCTTCTATTAAAGGGGTAACCAATATTACTCTAAGTATCTCCCATATTAAAAAAATAGCTATTGCTCAAGTAATAATTGAAAATTAGAATTTATTTTCCAGGAGGCAAAAATGAAGGAATTATTAGGTTCAACATGGTTAGAAATAAATTTAGATGCTGTAAAACAAAATATGTGTAATATTAAGAAATTGATTGGAAATAAGATAAAAATAATGGGTATTGTTAAAGGAAATGGATATGGACATGATGCTGTAGAAATTTCAAAAACAATTCTAAAAAATGGTGCTGATCAACTTGCTGTAGCAAGAATTGAAGAAGCAATTACTTTGAGAAAACATAATATCAAAGCCCCAATATTGGTATTGGGAATGCCTATTGTAGAACAAATAAATTGGTATATAGATTATCAGATAATGCCCACTATAAGCGATTTGTTATGTGTTGTTAAATTTAATGATTTGGCTGCAAAATTGAATCAAAAAGTGAAAGTGCATTTAAAAATTGAAACTGGGATGGGTAGATTGGGCTTAAAACCTTCAGAAATAAATTTATTTATTTCTCAATTAAAAAAATTACCTTATATTGAACTGGAAGGGATTTATACCCATTTTTCTACTGCTGATGAAAGTAATAAAGATTATACTAATTATCAATTTAATCTCTTCAAGGAGGTAATAAATTTTATTAAAAAGGACAAAATTAAACCAGACCCAATCTTTCATGTGGCTAATAGTGGTGCCATTCTAGATTTACCAGAAACCTGGTTGGATATGATACGTCCTGGTTGTCTTATCTATGGGTTATATCCTTCTTTAGAGGTAAAAAGAACTATAAATTTATTGCCAGCATTATCCTTTAAGAGTCGAATTTCTTTTATCAAAAAGGTTAGCTCTGGTCAATTTATTGGTTATGGAAAGACTTACCAAACAAAAAAAGAAATGACTATTGCTACTCTTCCGGTAGGATATGCCGATGGATATTCTCGAAAACTATCAAATTTGGGAAAAGTATTAATAAAAAACAAACTGGCTCCAGTAATTGGTAGAGTTTGTATGGATCAAATGATGATTGATATAACTGATATTACAGGGGTTACTGTCGGTGAAGAGGTTTTGCTTTGGGGAAACAATGGAGTAGAACAGATACCTGTTGAAGATATTGCCCAAAAGTTAGATACTATAGTTGATGAAGTAGTTCATCTTACTGACAAAGCCAGAGTAGCAAAATTATTTATAAAAGATGGTAAACCTTGGAAAATAAAAAATAGTTTTGGACAATACTATTGTGAAAAATAAAATTCAAAATATATCACTGACTAAAATTAATAATGAGGATAAATATATTTTTATAAGTAACAAGCCAGAAGAAACTATTCTTCTGGGTAAAAAATTAGGTGAGCTGCTTCAGGAAAATGATTTAATCATTATAAATGGTGATCTTGGTGCCGGGAAAACCTGTTTAGTTAAAGGTATTGCCATCGGTTTAAACTGTAAAGATAATGTCTCTAGCCCTTCCTTTACTATTATCAATGAGTATAACGGTAAATTTCCTATCTTTCATTTTGATTTATATAGACTCAATAAACCAATAGAAATTGCAGATTTAGGATATGAAGAATATTTTCTTAACCCTGGGGTTATTTTGATTGAATGGGGTAATAAAATACTGGAATACCTACCAAAACAGTTGTTATTAATTAAGATACTTCTAGATACTAAAACATTATATTCCAGGAAGATTATTTTAGAACCAAAGGGAAAAAGATATAAGAAGATGATGGAGAATTTCCAGACAATTGAAAATATTAGGAATTGATACGACCACTAAAATTTTGAATTTAGCTATTGTTGAAAATAGTGAAATAATAATTGATTATAAAATAAATAAATCCGGGCAAACCCATTCCGCTATCATTTTGCCAGCTTTGAAGAACATTCTTAATTCATTGGAAATTACTTTAAATGACATTAGTGGTATTGCTGTGGCCATTGGTCCTGGATCTTTCACCGGTATTAGAATAGGACTTTCTACTGCAAAAGGTCTTGCTTTTGCCTTGTCTCTTCCTATTATAGGCATTAATAGCTTAGATGCTTATACCTTCACCTGGCAGAATCTATCTGGAATACTATGCCCCTTAATAGTAGCTCGAAAAGGTGAATATTATTATACTCTTTATCATAACAAGGATAATCGGTTAGTGATGATGAGAGATTATCAATGTAAAGAATGGTTTGAAATAAAGCAAGAATTATTCAAATATAAAGAAAAAGAAAATATTTATGTTTTTGGCTATGGGATGAAGGAAATTATTGAAGAGGACAGGATGGGAAATGATAAAAAAATTGCTAATCTTCATTTTTTAAAAAATAATCACAATATCACTAATGCTGCTAATGTCGCTATATTAGGAGAAGTTAAATTTTTGAAAAAACAATATGATGATATTTATAAATTAATGCCATTTTATATTAGCAAATCTGCAGCTGAAGTTAATAGAGAGAAAGAAGACGGCCTTTGTTCTAAAAAGCGTTAAGTTAATAATCAGGGTAATAAAATGAAAGATGTTATTATTTTTGGTATTGAAACGTCCTGTGATGAGACATCTGTGGCTGTTGTAAAGAATGGAAAATATATTCTTTCCAATATAATTTCTTCACAAATGGAAATACACAAAAGCTATGGTGGTGTCGTTCCTGAAATTGCCTCCCGAAAACATATGGAATTGATAATGATTACCACTAAAGAAGCCTTGGATAAAGCTATGGTGACTATAAATGAAATAGATGGAATTGCTGTGGTACCTGGTCCTGGTTTAAAAGGTTCTTTGTTAGTTGGTTTATCATTTGCCAAAGCAGTCGCTTTTGCTTTGGACAAACCTTTAATTGCCGTAAACCATATTGAAGGTCATATTTATGCAAACTTCTTAACCAACCAGAAAATAGATACTCCCTTTATTTCTTTAGTTGTCTCAGGGGGGCACACTTCTATAATATTAGTTGAAGAAATTGGTCAATATAAAGTTGTTGGTAACACTAGAGATGATGCTGCTGGAGAAATATATGATAAGATTGCCAAATATTTAGGCTTTTCTTATCCTGGTGGTCCTGTCATTGAACATATAGCTAAAACTGGCAATAGTGATGCTATCATTTTCCCCAGGCCTTTGATTAATAGTAATGATTTTGATTTTAGTTTTAGTGGTTTAAAAACTGCTGTTATCTATTTCCTCATGAATAAAAAAGATAAAAAGGAAGAAGTTAATGTTAATGACCTTTGCGCCTCATTTCAAAAAGCAATTATTGAAACAATAAAATATAAAACTATTAATGCTGCTAAAAAATATCATATTTCACGTATCCTGTTAGGTGGCGGAGTAGCAGCCAATGAACAATTAAGACAAGAATTAACCGAAGAGGCTAAAAAAGAAAATATTAATGTTTATTATCCCCCTAAAGATTTATGTACTGATAATGCAGCCATGATTGCTTGTGCCGGTTACTATAAACTAAAAAGAGGAATCACTCATTCATTTAATTTGGAAGTTTTTACTGAAGAAGAAAAGGGATTAAATAAATAAAATATGATTATATATTGCGATATATAGAGGGAAAAAGCTAGATAATAATCTAAAATAGGGCAATATAAGGTAAAATAGCTTATAATTATATTTGCAAAATAATTTTTTATTATATAAGATATTAAAGGAATTTTAGCACTCTCCATAAGAGAGTGCTAAAAAATATAAAATTAAAAACTTTAACATCTTATAAGGAGGAATAATTATGGATGTACAAAAAATCAAACCTTTAAGTGACCGCATCTTAGTAAAACCACTGCAGGAAGAAGAAAAAACAAAAGGAGGGATAGTATTACCGGATACAGTTTCTAAAGAAAAACCGCAAGTTGGTGAAGTTCTGGCAGTCGGACCTGGTCGCACTAATGATGAGGGTAAAATATTCCCTATGCCTTTTAAAAAAGGTGACAAGGTTATCTATGCTAAGTATTCAGGGACTGATATTAAAGGTGATGATGACGAAGATTATCTTCTTTTGAGTGAAAAGGATGTACTGGCAATTCTCGAATAAAATTAAAATATTTTTATATATTATTAATTATATTAATTATCATAACATTTGATTAAGGAGGAAGTTTATAATATGGCAAAACAATTTTTGTTTGAAGAAAGTGCAAGGAATGCTCTAAAAAGAGGAGCTGATAAATTAGCAGACAGTGTAAAAATAACCTTGGGTCCTAAAGGTAGAAATGTAGTTCTGGAAAAGAAATATGGTTCACCAACAATTACTAATGATGGAGTAACTATTGCCAGAGAGATTGAAGTAGAAGACCCCTTTGAAAATATGGGAGCGCAATTTGTAAAAGAAGTTGCTACGAAAACAAATGATATTGCTGGAGATGGAACGACTACAGCTACTGTTTTGGCTCAGAAGATACTTCATGAAGGTTTGAGAAATGTTGCTGCTGGTGCCAATCCTATGATGTTGAGAAGAGGGATTCAGAAAGCAGTGGACAAAGCTGTAGAAGAAATTAAAAAATTGAGCATAGAAGTTAAAGATAAAGAGTCCATTGCTAATGTAGCTTCTATTTCTGCGGCAGATCGTGAGATTGGTAATATTATTGCTGATGCCATGGAAAAAGTGGGAAAAGATGGCGTTATTACTGTTGAAGAATCTAAGACCATGGGTACCACATTAGAAGTTGTAGAAGGATTGCAGTTTGATAAAGGATATATTTCGCCATACATGGTAACTGATGCTGAGCGAATGGAAGCAGTCCTTGAAGATCCATTAATACTGATTACTGATGCCAAAATAAGCAATATGAAAGGTTTATTACCCATTCTGGAAAAAGTTGCTCAAATGGGGAAACCTTTATTCATAATTGCTGAAGATGTTGAGGGAGAAGCGCTGGCCACACTGGTAGTAAATAAGATTAGAGGTACCCTAAATTGTGTGGCAGTAAAAGCTCCTGGTTTTGGGGACCGAAGAAAAGAAATGTTAACCGATATTGCCATTGTAACTGGTGGACAGGTTATCTCTGAAGAAGTTGGCTTAAAATTAGAAAATGCCGATATTTCTATGTTAGGTACTGCTCATCAGGTTAAAGTGAACAAAGAAGAGACCATTATTGTTGGCGGTAAAGGCGATGTCAAAGAAATAAAGAAGAGAGAAGCCCAAATTAGAGCACAAATTGAGGAAACAACATCTGATTATGATAAGGAAAAATTACAGGAAAGATTGGGCAAATTAGTTGGTGGTGTTGCGGTAATTAATGTAGGAGCTGCTACTGAAACTGAATTAAAAGAGAAAAAACATAGGGTTGAAGATGCCCTTTCAGCAACTAAAGCAGCTGTAGAAGAAGGCATTGTAGCAGGTGGTGGAACCGTTCTGTTAAACATCATCCCAGCTTTAGAGAGTTATAAATTAGAAGGTGATGAGCAGATTGGAGTGAACATTATCTTAAAAGCCTTGGAAGAACCTACCAAACAAATAGCCCAAAATGCTGGTTATGAAGGCTCCATTATTGTCGAACAATTGAAACACAAAGAAAAGGGAATTGGGTTTGATGCAGCAGAAGGAGAATTTGTGGATATGGTAAAAAGAGGTATTGTAGATCCGACTAAAGTAACTCGTTCTGCTCTTCAAAATGCAGCTAGTATTGCCGGTATGGTATTAACCACTGAGTGTTTAGTGGCAGACAAACCTGAAGAAAAGAAACAACAACCCATGCCCGGTGGAGCTGGAATGCCCGGTGGCGAAATGTATTAAACAAAGGCTAAAGGTATAAATAAAAAATCGCAAGAAAAAGAGCAAAAAAGTTTAA
>Ga0067045_1030940_pt1 | contig 13641 bp, 13 predicted proteins | sample TerdegcTABiofilm_FD_59184 | JGI IMG/M metagenome (GOLD analysis project Ga0067045, IMG submission 59184) | Combined Assembly of (Gp0054472, Gp0054536) Wastewater bioreactor microbial communities from Singapore -Terephthalate degrading...
CCTCCCCTACGGTGAAACGCGGCCCGACTTCGCGGCCAGCCCCTTCCCCACCGACCGCCGCTTCACCGGCCAGCGGAAAGAGGTCACGCTGGGGGTGTACGATTACAGCGCGTGGGTACTAGGAAGTTAGGCAGGCGGCTCACCTACAGCATCCGCAGTAATAGACAATTCATAACGTTGGATGTATCATTCAGTAAAGGCAAGTGAATAGGAGTATGGGTATGGCTACGCTCACTTTGACGGCAGTGATCCATCAGGAAGATGATTTGTATGTAGCTGAATGTCCAGAAGTTGGCACCGCAAGCCAGGGCTATACGATAGAGGAGGCGCTGGCGAATCTGAAAGAGGCCACGGAACTCTATCTTGAAGAGTTTCCGGTTGCTCGTATCAGCCGTCCGCTCTTGACTGTTTTTGAAGCCGCCGTAGAAGAGCCGGTGTATGCCTAAGCTACGGCGTGTCTCAGGGGCCGATGCGATCGCTGCCTTAGAACGGTTGGGATTTGTACCCGTGCGCCAGCGGGGAAGCCATGTAGTCTTGAAGAAACAAACCACGCAAGGGGTGGTGGGCTGTGTGGTCCCATTACACCGCGAGTTGGCTATCGGCACTCTGCACAGCATTCTGAAACAAGCCGGGGTGACGGTCGAAGATTTCCTGGCGCAGCTGTAGTCAGGGGCTACGCAGCCTTCATTGTGCACACACTGGCGTGACCGGGACCCTGGTCAGCCAGCGGCGCTACCTCCTCTACGGCGCGACACGGCCCGACTTCGCGGCCGGCCCCTTCCCCACCAACCGGCGCTGCACCGGCCCCTGAGCACGACCGCCGGCTTCCGCGCCACCTGCGACGCCAACGGGAGCCTGCTCACCCGCACCGTGGCCGCGTTAGCACTTGGCAGCCGGGCGGCTTTGTGTTAGAATAGCGTGGATGGATATCGGCATTGTCATCGTCAATTACAACACGCGCGCCCTGTTACAACGCTGCCTGGAGACTGTTTTCACCAACACCGGCGTCTCTTGCGCCGTTTGTGTGGTGGATAACGCCTCGCAGGATGGCAGCCCGGCCCTGGTGGCCGCGCAGTTCCCCCAAGTGCATCTGATTGTTAATCCCGACAACGTCGGCTACCCGGCAGCCAACAACCAGGGGCTCCACGCTTTAGGCTACACCAATGGGACCATGGAGACCGCGCCCCGCTATGCGCTCCTGCTCAACCCCGACACCGAGCTCCCGCCCGACGCCCTGGCGACGATGGCCGCTTTCATGGACGATCACCCTGCAATCGGCGTGGTCGGTCCCAAACTGGTGCGGCCCGATGGCTCCCTGGACCTGGCCTGCCGCCGGTCGTTTCCCACCCCAGAGGTGGCCTTCTACCGCATTTTCGGCCTCTCCAAACTCTTTCCGCGCAGCCGCCGCTTTGGCCAGTACAATCTTACCTACCTGGACCCCGACACCCCGACCGAGGTAGATGCCGTCGTGGGGGCATTCATGTTAGTGCGGCGGGAGGCCATTGCCCAGGCCGGATTGCTGGACGATACTTTCTTCATGTACGGCGAAGATTTAGATTGGGCCTATCGGATCAAAGCCGCCGGCTGGGGGATCTATTACAACCCGGCCGTGACCGTCCTGCATGTCAAGCGGGCCGCCAGTCGCCAAAATCCGCGCGCCCAGGTAGAATTCTGGCGCGCCATGGAAATTTTCTATCGCAAACATTACGCGGCCCAGACCCCACGCTGGGTCCACTATCTACTGCTGGCTACCATCCGGGCCAGTCTGGCCTGGACACGCTGGCAGGTGCGCTGGCAGGTGAGAAAAAATCCATGAAAGCCGAACGAGCTACCCGGCTGTTTGTCGCGTTGCTGATCGTGACCGATCTGCTGATGGCCGGTCTGGCCTCCAGCCTGGCCTACCTGCTGCGGCAAGCCATCCCCTTCCCCGATCCAGCCCAGGGAATGGGCCCCTTTGTGGACTACCTGCCGCTGATCCTGATCCACACCTTCTCGCTCTTCGGCGTTTTCTTCTTCGCCCGCCTGTACGATCTCACGCGGGCCTCGCGCGTAGACGAGTTTTATAGCATCCTGGCGGCCACCTCCATCGGTACTTTGATGGGGGTAGCACTGGCTTCGCTCCTGCTGCGCGATTTCAATGTCGGGCGGGACTACTCGCGGGCGATGATCTTCTACGCCTGGTTCCTTTCCAGCTTCCTGGTCATGCTGGGGCGGCTCTTCAACGGCTGGCTGCGCCGCCGGCTGATCCGGCGTGGCTGGGCGCGCCGCCGGGTCCTGGTGGTCGGGACAGGCGACGTGGCCCACATGATCCTCCAAAAAATCCTCTGGACCCCAGAGCTGGGCTACGACGTCATAGGCGTAGTCAGCCACAACGGGGGGACGCTGACCTCGCTGCTGGGAGTGCCGGTGGTTGGGAATACCACCCATCTGGGTGAAATCATCAGCGCGCAGCAGATTGATGAGGTCATCCTGGCGCTGCCAGAAGAGACGAGCCACCCGGAGCTGCTCTGGTTGATCTCAGAATGCGAGCGGGGCCGGGTGACCATCCGGGTCTACCCCGACCTCTTCCAGATCATGGCCGGGCCGGTGAGCATCGCCGAGTTGGGCGGCCTGCCGGTGTTGACGGTGCGCGACATCGCGCTGACCGGGTGGCGGCGGGTCGCCAAACGGGCCATGGATATCGTCGGCTCATTAGCGGCACTGATTTTTCTCTCGCCGCTGATGATGTTGATTGCAGTGCTGATCAAGCTGGAATCACCGGGGCCGGTCTTTTACGTTCAGGAGCGGATGGGATTGGATGCATATCCTTTCCCGGTGCTCAAATTCCGCTCCATGCGGGCCGACGCTGAGAAACACGGCCCCGGTTGGACGACCGCCAACGATCCGCGCCGGACGCGCATCGGCACTTTTTTGCGTAAAACCAACATGGATGAGTTACCGCAATTCATCAACGTGCTGTGGGGCCAGATGAGCCTGGTCGGCCCCCGGCCCGAGCGGCCGGTCTACGTGGAGCAGTTCCGGCGCAGCATCCCCCGCTACATGGAGCGCCACCGTGAGAAGGCCGGCCTCACCGGCTGGGCCCAGGTCAACGGCTTCCGGGGCGACACCTCCATCACCGAGCGCACCAAGTATGACCTCTGGTATATTGAGAACTGGTCGCTCCTGCTGGACATCAAAATCATCATCCGCACGGTTTTGCAGTTCTTCAAGTCGCCAAATGCGTATTAACGCAGCCGTCAGGGGGGTGGCGTGTTCCGTTTTTGACGCACCACGCCCTACACCCCCCCACCGGGTTTGACCAATCGCCGCTCTGCGTTATAATCCCCCTATCCCAGCAGGGAGTAGAAAGCGTTGGCAAAAGAACCGTCGGCCGGGGTTCCCTCCGTCCTATACGACGAAGCTTATTTCTTGAGCGTCTGTGAGGGTTACCAGGAATTCATTTCCAGCGAAGGGGAGTACCTCTCACGGCGGTTGGCCGCCGCGTTAGCCGTGGCTGGGATCGCGCCCGGGATGCAAGTGCTGGATGTGGGCTGTGGGCGCGGTGAGGTGCTGCGGCACATTGCACGCATGGAAGCGCGCGCCTTTGGGCTGGATTACGCGGCCGCCGCGGTACGGCTCTCCCGGCAAGTCGCGGTGCGCGAGGCCGACCAGGGTCACGCCCTGGGGGTCTATCAAGCCGACGCGCAACGCTTGCCGTTTCCGACCGCCGCCTTTGACCGGGTCCTGATGTTGGATATTGTGGAACATCTCTATCCGGTAGAACTGGAGCGGGCCCTGGCGGAGGCTTACCGCGTTCTGGTGCCCGGCGGGCGGATCGTCGTTCACACCGCGCCCAACGTCTGGTATGATCGCTATGCCTACCCGGTCGTGCGCCTGGTACGCCAGGGGTTGGGACAGGGGGAGCGCTATCCTCAAAACCCACGCGCGCTCATCCCGGCCAACCTGGAAGTGCACGTGAACGAACAATCTATGGTCAGCCTGCGGCGCGTCCTGAAGCAGGCCGGCTTTGGCGGTTTGCGGGTCTGGTTGAGCACACCGCCACAACATCGCCAGGAAAATCCGTTGTTTCGGATCGCCCGGCGCATTCTCTTTGGCTGGCCGCCCTTCCGTTGGTTCTTTGAGCGCGAGGTCTTCGCTGTAGGGGAAAAGTGAAAGATCGTCGGACCGTTGACGAACTTTCCATTGAGGAATTGGAAGAGGTCCTGCGACAGCGGCGGCGGCAGGAGCAGTTGAGCCGGTTGCGCCCGGCGGGCAGCGCGCGCTATAGCGCCGTCGTGGAACCGGCGAACGCCCGGCCGGCGGAACGGCGGGGACTGCACTGGCGCTGGCTGGCCGACCGGCTTCTCTTTCTGGTGGAAGTGCTGGCGCTGTTGGGGCTGCTGGTGGTGGTGGTCCAGCTGGTCTTCACGGTACAGGGAATCAACGAGGAAAGCCGGGCCGCCCAGCAGGCTCCTACGCCGACGCCAACGCCGCCCATCAATGCGGTGGTGCTGCCGGGAGGGCACACCCCGCCCAACGCGCGGGGGGAAGCGGAGCCGCAGGCGATCCCGGCCCATTTGCGGGGCCTGGTCGCGGCCATCACGCCCTTACCCGCGCCGACGCCCGGCCCGGAGCAGGCGCAGCGGATCGTCATCCCCGCCATTGGCGTGGATGCGCCGGTTGTGGAAGGGGACGATTGGGAGATGCTCAAAAAGGGAGCCGCCCACCACATCGGCAGCGCGAATCCGGGCACGCGGGGCAACTGCATCATCTCGGCCCACAACGACATTTACGGCGAAATTTTCCGCGACCTGCCGGAAGTGAAGGTGGGCGACGAGGTGCAGGTCTATACCGAAAGCCAGAGCTACCGGTACGTGGTGCAGCAGACCCGCATTATTGCGGATACCGATGTGAGTGTGATGGCGCCGACCAGTAGCCCGGTGCTGACTTTGATCTCGTGTTATCCCTACGGCGTGGATACCCACCGGGTGGTGGTTATCGCCGCCTTAGTGCCCTGAGAAAGTTAAAAGTTGAAGGTTGAAGGAGGAAATGAAAAATGGCCAAGAAAAATAAGCGACGGCTGCCCCGCCTCTCTGAGGCCCAACGTTACCAACCGCAAGCCGGGGCGACCCCGGCGGCTGCCCCCACCGTGACACCGTCCCCCCGCCCGGCGCAGCCCCGGCGGATGCCGCCGGTCTTCCAGGCGGCCCACGTCCCCACCGAAGAGGAATTGAAAGAGGAATATCGCTATGTGACTACCGACCTGCGGCGCATCGGCATCTTAGCGTTGGCAATGCTGGCTGTGCTGATCGTGCTGGCAGTGGTGCTGATCTAAACGAGTCAACGAATCAACTTTAAGAGAAAACCCTGCGCCCGGCGGCCGATTCAGGCCTGCCGGGCGCAGATAGTTGGTGAACGAGCAGACGTCTCACCCCTCGGTTGGCCGCGCGCTCCCCAACGCCCACCCGAGCGCCCAATCGGTGAGAATGGCCAGCCAGAGGTTCTGGGTCTGGAGATAGAGCAGGAGTGAGACCACGGCCAGGACCGCCCGCACGAGCAGGTCGCGGCCCCGTCCAAAGAAACGCCAGTCCTCCCAGCGCACCGGGTTCAGCGCCGCCTCCAACGCCACCAGGCCCAACCCCGCCCAGGCTCCCCAGCTGACCCCCCAGAGCAGGACAAACGGCTCGCGGTAAAAGGCCCAGTGAACCTGGTGGTAGACAGCTTCGCGCAGCGCCCGCCCAGGCTGATGCAGATAGCGAGCGCCCTCGCCGGTCGCCCGCTGCACCAGGTGCTGGCCGACGATGACGAGCAGCCAGACCCCCCCACCAATCCCGGCGGCCCACCCCACATCGCGGACCCAATCCACCCAGTTAGCCTGGATCAGCGCCGGGGACAGGCTGTCCGAAATCCAGAGCACCGGCTGTAGGCCCAACCCCCGTTCGGTCAGCGCCCCCTGCCAGAACAGCGCCAATGCCGGGATGCCCACGGCGTAGCTCAACCGGGCCATCTGCCAGAGCCAGGGCGCGCCGGGCCACTGTCGCCCGCGTTCCACCCAGGGGCTCAGCCGCTCCCCTGGCTGCCGCAGCAACCATTGCAGCGAGGCAAAGAGCAGTGCTGTCGCTACCGAGGCTGCCAGCCAGAGCCAGCGTTGTTGCAAAGGCAGGGCATTAGCATCCACGCAGCTCAGGCCTTCTTGCGAATGGGAATGGTGACCGTAATCCGGGTTCCCTTACCCGGCGTTGACTGGATGACCGTTTTGCCGCCCACGAGCGTGGAACGTTCCCGCAGGTTCATCATGCCGAGGCTGCTGCGTTCGGCGTACTTTTCCTCTACCTCAGCCACGTCAAACCCCTTGCCGTCGTCCTCCACTTCAGCAATCACGCTCATGCCGCGCTGGTGCAGACGAATCCACAGGTTGTTGGCTTTGGCATGTTTGCGCGCGTTGGTAATCGCTTCTTCTATGGTGTAAAACAAAGCCCCCTGAGCCTCTTTGTCCAGCAGTTCATCCACCTTATCCTGTGCCTCCAGGTGGATCGGCAGCGGATCGGTCTCCGCCAGCTTCTGGATATACTGGCTCAGCGCCGGGACCAGCCCTTGCGTTTCCAAAATCAACGGGCGGAGGGTGAAGAGCAGCTGGCGGATTTCCTTGACCGTCTTGCGGGAAAGTTCTTCCACCTGGGCCAGCTCTTCCTGAGCTTTCTCAGGGTCCTTCTGGATCAACATACGGATGTAGTTGAAACGCATGGTAATGGCCGCGAAGGTCTGCGTCGGCCCATCGTGCAGGTCACGGGCGAGCCGCTTACGCGCGTCCTCGTCCACGGCCACGAGCCGCTCTTTATCCGCCATGAGGTCTTCGTAGAGACGGGCATTCTGGAGCGCCATCACGGCCTGGTTACAAACCGCCACAAGCAGATCCTGGAAGTCAGGGACATAGATTGCCGGTTCCGGGCTACCCAAAAGCAACAGGCCATAGCTTTCAAAGCCGGCGCGCATCGGTACAGCGATCGCCTGACGGCAGTGGTGCATGGAGACCAGGCGGGAGAGCTCCGGGTCGGCGCCCGGATCGTTGGTGAGGGCCGGCTCGGCCTTAGCCAGTGCCCGCGCCAGGATGCCCTCAGTCCCGGGGAAACGGGCCCGGGTGTCCTGCGGTGAAAGCCCGCGCGAAGTCGCCACGTAGAGCGTGCGGTCCATGCTGAAGAGTAAAATGACCGCAATCTGCGATCCACCGCGCGAGAAAAACTCACGCAACCCGGCATTGCTCACGTCCAAAGCGGCCTCTAAGACGCGCTCGTAGCTGAGCGTCGCACTGAGCGTGCTCGCCAGTTCAAAAATTAGCCGGACGCGCTGATGCGCCGCCGCCAGCGCCGCTTCGGATTCGCGTTTCTCCCTGACCCGCTCTTTTTCCAGTGAAAGTTTGATGCGCGAGCCCAGGTTGCTGACCGCGCCCCCGGCCACCAACAGCACCACCCCGTTGATCAAGTAAGGGAACATTCTACCCAGGGCCACGTTCAAAGCTGTGGTTGAGGGAAGTCCCAGGTTCACCCAGCTGGCCGCCCAGTAAACGCCCACAATGCCCGCGGCCACCAACAGGCTGGGCACCCAGGAAGCCCGCAGCGCAGTAGAGATGATCGGGATCATGGAAACGAACAGGAGCGGGCTTTCAGTACCGCGATACCCGGCCATGAACCCCAGAGTCAGCGCGATGTCCAGTAGGGTGATGGCGGGCGGCAACGGTTTGCGGAAAGCATTGAGCAGCATGAAAATCATCAGCAGCAAGTTCGCCACACCGCCGATGATCAACAACACCAACACCACCGGTGGGAAGGGTTCTTCTTTCAGCGCGATCTCAATACCAATAATCCCGGCCACGGCCAGCAAGAAGAACCAGCGCAGGTTAATGAAGAGCCACTCTATCTTAAACTCGTGTTCACTCATATGACACCCCCGCATCCCGGTACATTATAACCCAATTCTGTCTTTTTACAATAAGTAAATTGACACAAAGGGCCAGCCTTGACCCGCTAAGGCACTCAGCCTTCTCCCGGAATGGGCTCACGCTGAGAAACGGATGTGGACGATGTCACCATTCTGCACGAGATACTCTTTGCCTTCCAGGCGGACTTTGCCGACTTTGCGCGCGGCCACCATGCCCCCGGCAGCAATCAAATCGTCGTAAGCGATCACCTCGGCCCGGATGAAGCCACGCGCCAGGTCAGTGTGGATCGCCCCGGCGGCCTCCACGGCGGTCGCACCGCGGCGAATTGTCCAGGCCCGCACCTCATCTTCGCCGACGGTGAAGAATGAGTGGACTCCCAACAGGTCATAGGAGGTGCGCAGCACCCGGCTCAACCCCAGTTCGGTCAGCCCAAATTCCTCCAGGAAGACGGCCGCCTCCTCTGGCGGCAACTGTGCGATTTCCATCTCCAGCTTACCCTGGAACGAGAGGACCGCCGTGTGGCGGTGCTGATAGTGTAAAAGTGCCGCCGGGTCCACCGGGGTATCGCCCGCGTTCAGCAGCACCAACACCGGCTTGAGAGTGAGCAGGCCGAAGCCTGAGAGCGTCTCCTGTTCCTCGGGGAGCAGCTCCACATCGCGGGCCGGCGTCCCGGCCTCCAGGGCCACCCGTAACCGCTGGAAAAGCAACTCCTGGGTCTGCAAGAGCTGGCGCTCCTCGGCCCGCGCTCCCTTCTTGAGCCCCTCGGCGATGCGCTCCAGCCGGTTCTCCACGGTGGTCATGTCGGCCAGCAGCAGCTCCGCGTCCAGCCGCTCCAGGTCGCGCTGCGGATTGACGCTGCCCAGCGGATGAGGCACCCGGTCGCTCTCAAAGGTGCGGACAACGTGGACAAAGGCATCCATTTTGGCGATCTGGTTGCGCACGGCCCCGCTCAGGCCGGTCTTGGCCGCCCCCTGATCCAGGCCGGCGATGTCGGTGTACATGATTTTGGCGTAGATGGTCTTGCGCGGTTTGAACATGGCGCTCAGCCGGTCCACGCGGGCATCGGGAACATCTACGACGGCGCTTTCCAGCTCCAATTTGCCGGCGACGGCCGCAGTGGTTGGACGATCACTGCGAGTCAGCGCGTTGAAAACGGTAGTTTTACCGCTGGTAGGCAGGCCAATAATTCCCAGTTCCATAGTTAGCTCCCTCAAAAACAGTGATCAGGCTCGCCAATTTCGGCGAGCAGCGAACACGCTCCGGCTCTATTATACCCCACTTTCGGCCTCGTCCGGTCCCAGCGGGCGCTGCCCGAGCACCCGCACGGCCAGCAAACTGAGCGTGGCGTGCAAGCCGGGCAGCAAAGCCCACAGGATCGGTAGCCAGAGACTCAACCCGATCAATACCGCCAGAAAAGCGACCCAGACTATCGTCTCCACCGGATGCAACACGGCCAGCATCAAGCTGGTGCGCAGGGCCTGAAAGAGGTGGGGCCGTTCCGGCTCCAGCAAGACGGCGGGCAGGTAGAAAGAGAGGGCGGTCCAGACCAGACCCCCCACCAGCCAGAACGCGGTCAACCAGGGGAGGACGGCCGGCGGGAACGGCGAAGCCTGGGGGTGGCTGTAAAAGACAACGTCACCGATCACGAAGAGGTAGCCGACCAGGATCAAGGCCACCGGCGGCCAGAACTGCTTGCCGCGGGTTTTAGCGCCCTCCCAGAAAACCTCCCAGGAGAGGCCGCGCCCCTCCACGGCCCGCTCAGCCGCCACCCACAGACCGGCCAGCGCAAACGGACCCGGGATAATCACCAGAAAGGCCAACAGGGTCACTAACCCCATGGCCACCAAAAAGAAGCCCTCGTCCAGCCAGGCGCGCAGCGCCCGCCCGATGACTTTAAAAGGCCCCATGCTATCGGTATCCCTCCAGCGCCAACCAGGCGCGCAGCGGGCCTTCGGTACCGATGACCGGCGACAAGCGCACCCGCACGCCTTGCACGGGATCGGCAAAAGGCTGCGCCTCCGCCCCCGACAGCCACAGCGAATCGCCCGGGGCCGGAGGTGGATAATCCACCCAACGCTCGCCCTCCCAATCCCACAGCGCCAAGGTGCCGGTATAGGGCACGTAACCGGATGGCAAAGTCACCCAGGGCGGTGCCGCCAGCGTCAGTGTCAGCTGGGTGACGGCACGGAGTCGCAGGAAAGAGGGGTAGTCATACTGCACTTCCGTGCTCGGCTGCTGAGTATAAAGAACACCGTCGGAACCGATACTGGTATTACCTTGGGTCATGAAGAGAAGCGCCGGCCCCAGCTGCAAGTAGCCCTGGGGCGACACGGGGCAGGGGACAGTGTAGAATAGGCAGGTCTCGGCGTAAGAGGTGCCCCCCGTCTCCGCCAGCGGGAAGGGAACGCCTGCGCTGCGGGCCACCAGGTAACAGGATTGATCCAGCTGCCGCTGCCGCACGTCATCCACCACCCCAGGTATCGCCAGAGTGGAGTAAGCATTATAGTTATTAGAAGTACAGAGGTCATAGTTGTAAGGCCAGCTCGGGGTCTGCGTCGTGGAGAACGGCTGTGAGAAGGCCACCCACTGATCCGCGGCCATGGTATCGGTCAAGGGGACCCGATAGCGGCCGTTGTCCATAACCAACGCCACATCGTGCAGCGGTTGCTCGCTCTGCAGGCCACCGCTGAGGAAAGACTGCCCCTGGTTCAGTGTGATGGTGAAGGCCGTCTGAGGCGTCGGCACCCGGCCCAGCCCTTCGGTGGCCCAGGTCAACACGCCCCGGACGGCGGTCGTGCTCACGCGGGCGCCCGTTTTGGCCGGGCTCACTACCGCCGGGAACGGCTCGCCCTTGCTGCTATAGGTATCGTTCAGCCCCAGGCTGCCCCACAGTGGACGCGGCGCGCCCCCCGTCTCCCAGCTCAACGAGCGGGCCTGCGGCGCGTAGAGCGCCATGCTCTGCACCACCCGGGCCGGCAGGCCCGGACCGGGAACCGACACGTAGGCCACCTGGTGAACCAGGGGAAAGAGGTGCGAGAAAACTCCGTTCAGGGCCAGGGCCAGGATAATCAACGCCAGACCGACCCAGAGCGGAAAAAGCAACCAGGCCAGGAGCGGGCGTCGCAACCGGCGCACCAACCACCAGGTTCCCGGCCCCATAATCAGGATGTAAAGCGGAAAGAAGAGCAACCACTTCCAGATGGCCGCCAGGAACCGGGTCGGAACCTGCGCCAGCGTCCCGGCATCGGGCAAAGCCCGCACTGAGGGACTCTGCTGATCACTCAGCGGCCAGGTCACCACCGGAAGCGCGGCAGGCGGCCAGAACTCCGGCGGCCAGAGCTGCGTCGCGGGTCCGGCCAGCTCCCAGCCGAGCAGCGTGATCTGCCCGGCCCCGACCGCCTGATGCAGGGCAAAGTGAGAACCGCCGCGCTCCAGGAAGGACGAGGCACCGGCGGCCGGTGTCAGCGGCACCGCCGGGACGGTCGTCCCGCCCGCCTCGGGGAGCAGGAGTTGGGTCGGCGCGCCAACCGTGCCGATCTGCAGCGGTTCCGGCAGCCCGGCCAGCACCTGGGGCAACGCCGGCCCGCCCGCCACGACCAGCCGCCCCCCCGCCGCCACCCAGGCCAGCAGGGTCTCGCGCTGCCCGGCAGTCAGATCGGCGGTGCTGATCCCGTTGAGCACCAGCAGGTCCACCGTATCCCAGGCCGGCGCAGACTCCGGCAGCGTGCTCAGATCGCGCAGGGCAATCTGCGCGGGGCACAGCGCCGCCGGGCCGAGGACCAACGCAGCCTGGCGATCCACCACCACGCAGACAGCCTGGTTGTCAGCTGGCGGTCGCACCCGGACCGGCACGCTCTGGACGGTGCCCGCCGGGCCTTCCAGCCGGACCTTGAGGGTAAAGGCACTGGTGTCGGCAAAATAAGGCAGCCGGTATTGCTTTTGGGAATGGGCCGGCAGGAGCACCGGATAGCGATAAGTCACCTGGTTGACCTCATCCACAATAGCCAGCGTGCCTTCCCAATCAGCGCCCTCATTGGTCAGCCGCACCAGAAATTCCGTCCAGCCGGGCAGGCGCAGGGAACCCTCCCAGGCCGGCGTCACAGTCATCTGAGGACCGGGCGTCTGAGCCGCCGCGCCGGGTACAACCAGCAGCATCACGGTCACCACGCCGAGCCAAAACCAGAGCTGTTTTTTCATAACATTAGATCAACGTCTCAGGAATTGGTGTCTCAACCGACCCGGCAGATCAATCCCTTGAGATAGGCCCCTTCGGGGAAGGTCAGAGCGACCGGGTGGTCGCTGCCCTGGGCCAGCCAGCCGATGATTTGAGCCTCGCGCCCGGCGTCCAGTGCCGCGCCAAAGACAATCTTCTGGAAGAGGTCGGCGGAAATGGCCCCTGAACAGGAAAAGGTGAACAGCAGCCCGCCAGGATGCAACAGGTGGAAGGCTTGCAGGTTGATATCTTTGTAGCCGCGCGCCGCTTTCTGCACGTCCGCCTGGGTAAAGGCGAACTTGGGCGGATCCAGGACGACCAGGTCAAACCGGCGGCCGGCCTGGCGCAGCCCGCGCAACACCTGGAAAGCGTCCCCCACCACCTCCTCCACCGGAGCCGCGGCCAACCCGTTTTCGGCCAGCGTCGCCCGGCCCAACTGGAGCACGTCGGCGGAACTGTCCACGTTGACGACCGAGGGCGCGCCGCCGGCCAGCGCATAGAGCGCGAAGCCGCCCGTGTAGGCAAAAACGTTAAGCACGGCAGGGGGCCGGCCCGCCTGGACTGACGCCAGTACCGTCTCGCGCACCCGTTGCCGGTTCTCGCGCTGATCCAGGTAAAGCCCGGTTTTGTGGCCCCGGCGCACATCCACCAGGAAACGCAGCCCGTTTTCGCGCACGGCCAGCCGTTCCGGCGGCTCTACCCCGGCCACCAGCCCCACCCGTGGCTTGAGGCCCTCTTTGGTGCGCACGTCCACATCGCTCCGCTCGTAGAGCGTGACCGGCGCCAGCTGCTCCAGCAGCAGGTCGGCCCACAGGGAGCGCCGGGCCTCGGCCCCCGCCGTCAACAGCTGGAAGACCACCGTCTCGCCGTAGCGATCCACGATCAAGCCGGGGATGCCATCCGATTCGGCGTGGACCAGGCGGCAGGCAGTCGTCTCACCGGAGGCCAGGAGCGGCGCGCGCGCGGCGATGGCCTGACTCAGACGCTGCCGCCAGAACGCCGGCGCGTCTGGCTCGGCTCCGGCTTCCCAGGCGACCAGGCGCACGCGGATCTCGGAGTGCGGGCTGAAGTGCCCCCAGGCCAGGAAGGTGCCGTCGGCGCTGTGAAGGGCGACGAGCGCGCCCGGCATCGGTGCGCCCTCCACGCGGCCCAGCGCCCCGGAGTAGACCCAGGGATGGCGCCGGAGGACGGAGGCCTCCCGGCCCGGTTTCAAGAAGAGGCGCGGTACGTTTCCCATGAAGGGAATTGTAGCAGGGAAAGCGTGAACGTCAAAGGGAATTCCCCTGCACTGGCGTTCACCAGCGGGGGAATGAAAGTGTGAGCCGTGAGCGGTGAGCAGTGGGCAGTGAGCAGGAAAACAGAAACTGCTACCGGCTGCTCTCTGCTCACTCCTTAACTGGTTTCTATTTTCAGAGGAATTCCCCATGAACTGGCGTTCACCAACCGTGGGATGAAAATTGGCTCGTAGTAACGCGCTTCAGCGCGTTGGACGGCGCTAAAGCGCCTGACTACA
>Ga0067045_1004042_pt1 | contig 13636 bp, 13 predicted proteins | sample TerdegcTABiofilm_FD_59184 | JGI IMG/M metagenome (GOLD analysis project Ga0067045, IMG submission 59184) | Combined Assembly of (Gp0054472, Gp0054536) Wastewater bioreactor microbial communities from Singapore -Terephthalate degrading...
GGCGAACTCGCGCAGAGGGAGAGCGCATCCAGGAGAGCGGCCGAGAAGTACCGCATCATCGCCGACAACACCTACGACTGGGAATTCTGGCTCGGCCCGGACGCCCAGTTTATTTACTCGTCTCCGTCGTGTGAGAGGATATCCGGCTACCTCGCCGAGGAGTTCGAGGCGGACCCGACCCTGTTTTACCGGCTGATCCACCCCGAGGACCTCGCCCGCGTGTCGGAGAACATGAACCGTCGTAAATTCGAGGCCCGCCTTGCCGAGATCGAATTCCGGATCGTCCGCCGGGACGGGGCCGTGCGATGGGTCGCCCTCGCCTTCCAGCCGGTCTATGACGGCTCGTCCCGGTTTCTCGGCACGCGGGGAAGCAACCGCGACATCACGGAGCGTAAGCTTGCGGAAGCGGAGCGCGAGAAGCTGATCGGCGAGCTTCGCAGCGCGCTCTCCAGGGTGAAGCTGCTCAGCGGGCTGATCCCGATCTGCGCCTGCTGCAAGAAGATCCGGGACGACAAGGGCTACTGGAACCAGATCGAAACCTACATCCGGGACCACTCGGAGGCCGATTTCAGCCACGGCATCTGCCCCGAATGCGCGCGGAAGGAATACCCGGAGCTCTTTTCCGATACGGCCAAGAGGAAACGGGGAAAGTAGGCCGCAAGGCCGGGTTGACGGCAGGGCCATCCCGGCATAGGATGACCTCCCATGAAGAGGTCCCCTGTCGACGCCGGGAGTCCGCCATGCCGGGCCTGCAGTCTGGACCGAACAAAGCGCTCGTGAGCGATCTATGAACCCTGTGCCGCTGCCCGTCGTCAAAAGCCGATTTCCCTTTCGCCTCGGGACGACGTCTTTCATCCTGCCCGACGACTATCTGCCCAACGTCCATTATCTTGCCCCGGTGGTCGACGACATCGAACTGCTCTTCACGGACGCCTCCGACGGAGCCCTGCCGAGTCCCGAAGTCATGCAGGAGATCCGCCGGATTGCCGACGGCGATTCCCTGTCGTTCACGGTCCACCTGCCCTACGACGTGGACCTCGGCTCAGGGGACGATGCCGTCCGCAGGGCCGCGCTGACGGACCTGACCCGCGTCATCGAGAAGAGCCGCATCCTGGAGCCCTTCGCCTGGATCCTCCACCCGTTTTGCGAATGGCAGCATTTCGGCTCCGGCGGCCCGCCCGGCGACTGGATGGCCCGCTTTTCCGCGTCGGTCGATCGCCTCCTGAGCACGGGGATCCCGCCGGCGAGACTCTGTCTGGAGAATCTCCGCCCTGTTTTTGCCCCGCTCGAGGGGCTCATCGCGGCAAAGGGGCTCTCGGTCTGTCTCGACGTGGGGCACCTGGCGATCTATGGCCACGACCTGAACGACTTCCTGGAGCGGTACGGCAAGCGGGTCCGGGTTGTCCACCTCCACGGGGTCCGGGACGGCAGGGACCACAGGGGCCTCGCCGGTCCCGACCGGCAGAGGCTGGAGCGGCTCATGGACTTCCTGGGAGATGGCCGGGCCCCGAGGGTCGTGACGCTGGAGGTCTTCGGCCGGGCGGACCTGGACGAATCCCTGCGGGTCATCGCGGAATACATCCCGGGCGGGAAGGCGCGACCCTAAAGAGACAGACCCGCCGCCGAAACGACGGACGAAAGGGTTCGGAGCCCGTCATCCACCTTGCGGTTCTGCCGCTGAACCCACTCCTGAAGCTTTTCCAGCGGGGCGCCGGTGCTGATTTTGTTCAAAGACTCCGCCGTTCCTTGCTCAAGCGAATCCGCACGGCCTGCAACCCAGAGGATCGCGCCGGCGTTGAGGGCCACGATGTCCGTCCTGGACGGGTTCCCCTTCCCGGCCAGCAGTCGGACGGCCTCCACGGCCTCTTCCGTCACCGTGTCGCGGGGCTTCAGGTCCTCACGGCAGCCGCGACGAAGGCCCACCGCCTCCGGGGTCACCTCGACGATCCGCCGGCAACCGTTTTCGAGAATCCCCAGGCGGGAGGGGCCGAGATTCGAGATCTCGTCCATCCCGACACGTCCGCACTCGTCCCACCCGTGGCAGAGGACGGCCCTGCGGTAGCCGATCCTCTCCATCACGTCGAGGGTCGGTTCGATCTGACCGACGGCGCCGACGCCTCGCAGGGCAATGCGCGGAAGCGCCGGGTTGGCGAGCGATGCGGCGATGTTGAGGGTTGAGCCGAAGCGTATCTGCGAGAGAACCCTCCCGAGGCCCAAAGGGTGAACCTGCGGGCTCGTCCCGTTGAAGAGACCCAGTCCGCATGTCTCGACGGAGCGCCGGACCGTCTCGACATCGCACTCCACGTCGATGCCCAGGGCCTCGCAAAGATCCACCGTCCCGCATCGCGAGGTGATGGCGCGCGCCCCGTGTCGCGCCAGGCGTGCGCCCAGGGTGGCTGCGACAACAGCGGCCAGGGTGCTCACGTTAAAGGTCTTGAGGGTGTCCATTCCGGTGCCGCAGTTTTCCACGACATCGTCATAGCCGATCCGGACGCGGTTGGTGTCGAGCTCATAGATGGCCTCAAAGCAGCCGGCGATCTCGTCGGCCGTTTCGCCTTTCATCCGCAGGGTCGCCAGAAGGGCACCCTTCTGCAGGTCGGGTTGGTCTCCCAACAGGATCTCGGCGAAAGCTCGCTTCGCCTCCTCCCGGGAAAGATGCCGCCCGGCCATGACGTGGGTGATGACGGCGCCGAAAAACCTCAATTCCTGTTCGTTCATGGCACGCTCCCTGTCGATGGTACGTCAGAATTCCGTAATTATGACCTTCTTGACCGCTCCGCCATCGAGCCGGGCCGCTCCCGCCGCAATGCCGTCGAGGGCGATCCGCTCGGGCTCCAGGAAGGACAGGTCGATCCTTCCCGCTGAAAGGAGCCCGAGGGCCGTCTCGAAATCCTCAAGCAGGCAGCCGTAGGAGCCCGCCAGGGTCAGCTCTTCGTAGTGGAGTCGGACTGCATCGATCGCAGCGAGGCCCCCCGATTCCGCGCCGGAGAAGTAGGAGACCCCGCCGCCGGGGTTCATGGCCTCCCAGAAGGGCCAGGAAAGCCCGCCCGGGCAGGCAGGGATGACGAGGTCGAGGCGGACGGACAAGTCCCGCAGGATCGGAAGGACCCCGTCCGCTGGGGTATGCAGCGCGGTGACCCGGGGCGGCAGCTCCGATTCCAGCCGCCGCCGGTCCCGGTCGGCGGCGAGGACGCAGTTCCACCCCTGTTCCAGGAGGAGCGCTGCAAACAGACTGCCCATGAAACCCGCCCCGATGACGAGTGCCGTTCCCTTTCGCAGATCGTTGAAACGCCTCAGCGCGCTGATGCAGCAGGCCAGCGGCTCGGCCAGGGCGGCAGTCGCGGCAGGCAGCCCGTCGGGATATCGGACCAGGGAAGGCAGCGCACCCCCGGGGAAGGCGACGCAGCCGCGGAAGAAGCCGTCCTCGTTGAAGCCGAAGATCCGACGTTCGCCGCAGCGGGTCTGGCGCCCCGAAAGGCAGGCCGGGCATCGCCCGCAGAATCGCGCCGGGTAGAGGGCAACCGGGGTTCCCACCCGCCAGTCGGGGTGATCGCTGGCGAGGACCGTGCCTGCGGCCTCATGGCCGAGGATGCGCGGCGGCACCAGGTCTCTGTGGCCCCTTCGCCAGATCCTGATGTCGCTGCGGCAGAGTCCGGCAGCCGACACGCCCACGAGCACGCCGCCCCGGGGCAACGCAGGCGTGGGCAGGTCGATAATGTCCAGTTGCCCGATCCGTTTCAGCAGGGCTGTTTTCATCGGCACTCTCCAGCATGAAAAAAGCCGCCTGAAACACGTCGCTACGTGCTCCAGGCGGCTCTTGGCGTTGCCGTCCTGTATGCGCCCAGGCAGGTCTTCTGACTCTCCCGGCTGTCGCTCGCCTTCCCGGCCCGTCAGAGCCAGTGGCTTTTCGCCCGGCTTCCCGGGGTTACGCGACAGCGCCGCGGCACCAGCAACGCGCTGATGCGGGGACCACAGCACCGGCCACAATGTGGTGGATTTTGACCACCTTCCCTATTCTCCCCCGGAGGGGGCACCTGAGCGCTGATGTCGTGACTATCACCGACCGGGGTGGCTGTCAAGGGCCACCCGGGATTTACCCCCTCGCCCGCGGCGAGAGGAAAGCTTGATTTCAACGCCTCCTTTCCGACAGAAAGCATGAAGGAAATGGTCAGGAAGAGGCGGGCCATCGTTGAGGAGTCAGGGCGTGCGACTTTCGAGTCGGGGAACGTGCTTCGAGCCGCACCCTCACGGCGCCAGGCCCCTTTGGATCCAGACGGCGGCGGCCAGGAGCGGCGTGAGTTCCACGATCTCGCAGGTCGCCCCGAGAGTGTCCCCCGTGACGCCGCCGATCTTGCGGTGGCTGGCGAAGCCCGTAAGCACCGTCACCGCCAACGCGCCCAGCCCCGCGAGGATGCCCGCCGACCCCGCCAGGACCCAGCAGGCGGAGAACAGGAAAACAACCCCCCAGACCGCTTGGAGGATGGATCGGTTCTGCATGAACACGCTTCCAAGCCCCACTTGCCTGGCATAGGGGAACAGGGCCATGACGATGACCATGGCTGAGCGGCCGGCCACGGCCGTCAACAGAATGGCGGGGCCGCGAAGCGGACCCGTGACGGAGGAGAGGAGGGCGACCTTGAGGACGATGACGGAGACGACGGCTGCGACCCCCATGGGCCCCGTCCGGCTGTCTCTCATGATCTCGAGGATGCGCTCCCTGGGCCGGGAACTCATGAACCCGTCGGCCGTGTCGGCGAGCCCGTCCACGTGCAAGCCGCCCGTGAGCAGGATGGAAGCCAGGACCACAATCGCGCCGGCGGGCAGCGCGGGCAGCAGTCCTGTCAGGCCTGCGTCGAGGGCAGTCAGCAGCCCGCCCAGAAAAAGCCCCACGAGAGGGAAGAACCATACGCTGCGCGCAAGGTCGTCCTTCCCGCCACCCCAGGAGGTGGGCACGGGGATCGCGGTCAGGAACTGCAGGGCCGCGAAAAAGGGTTTCATCGGTCCGCTTTCGAAACGGCGGCCTCCTCGAACGTGGCCACCTCCGTGAGAATGCCGACGGCCGCCTCTACCAGGTTCATCGCCAGGGCCGCACCCGTACCTTCCCCAAGGCGCATGTCGAGATCGAGCAGAGGCTCCTTTCCCAGCGCCGCCAGGGCCGCCCGATGGCCCCGCTCGACGCTGCGGTGCGCGGCGATCATATAGTCGCCCGCGGCGGGGCAGAGACGCTTCGCGATCAGCGCCCCCGCCGTGGAGATGAACCCGTCTACCAGGACCGGTTTGCGCAGTGAGGCGCAGCCGAGGATGAGACCGGCGATGCCGCCGATCTCGAACCCGCCCACCTTCGCAAGCACGTCCAGCCCGTCCCTCGGGTCCGGGCGGTTCACGTCGATGGACCGCTGGATGACCTCGATCTTGTGTTCCAACTGCTCGTCGTCGATCCCCGTCCCCCGGCCCGTGACCTCACGCACCGTGGCGCCGCTCATCACGGCCACGATGGCGCTCGAGGGGGTCGTGTTCCCGATCCCCATGTCCCCCGTGCCGAAGAGGTCCGTTGAGGGTGCAAGCGCGAGCGCCACGGAAATCCCCGCCTCGACGGCGTGGAGCGCCTCCTCGCGGCTCATGGCGGGGCCCCGGGCCATGTTCCTCGTCCCGGCACCGACCCGACGGGAGAGGATTTTCCCCGCTCCGGCGAGATCGGAGAGGTCGGCCGCGACGCCCATGTCGACCACGACGACCCGGGCCCCCGCCTGACGGGCAAGGGCATTGATGGCCGCGCCGCCGCGGACGAAATTGAGGACCATCTGGGGGGTCACCTCGCCCGGGTATCTGCTCACCCCCTCGGCCGCGACCCCGTGGTCGCCCGCCATGATCACCACCGCCTTCTCGTTCACGGGAGGGTGGAGAGAACCCGTGATCCCGGCCAGATCCTCGGCGAGATTCATCAGGCGCCCCAGGGCCCAGTGCGGCATCGTGAGCTGTTCGAGTCGGTTCCGGGCTCGCAAGCGCGCCTCGGCATCCTGGGGAGAGATCCTGTTTACAGTCTCCGTTATAAGGTCCATAGGGTTTTGTCTACCGGCTGGAAGCGCAGGGAATTTCCCGGATCGCACTCAGGCGGGCGGGATTGCGTGCCGGCGCCGCGGATGAGCCGGGGCGGGTTCAGTCTTTGAGGACGAAGCGGACCGGCACGTCGACCCACATGGCCACCGGGATTCCCATCCGCCTCCCCGGCTCGAATTTCCAGCGCCTGACGGCATCGAGGGCGGATTGGTCGAGAAGGTCGTAACCGCACGTTTTCTTGACCCGCACCTCTCCCACGCGCCCGTCCGGGTGAACTTCGGCGGACAGCAGGACCAGACCCTGATAGCCTCTCAGCCGCGCATCATTCGGGTAGTCCGGCCGAACGTTGTCGCGATACCTGGGAACGGCGATCGTTACATCCTCGCCCCTGCCGTCGCCGCGGCCGGAAGGGCCGCCTTTTGCCTCTGTGCTTCCTGCCGCGCCGCCGCGCGCGGTCTCCAAACCGGTACGAGTGGACTTTGCCGAAAGCATGCCGGCCTCAAGGATGCCGGCAGTCGCCAGTTCGATCCGCCTCTCCTCGCGGGGCACGGGTTCCTGGCGGGTCTCCTGAACCGCGGCGACAACCGGCATTCTGAACTTCCGGACAGGCGCATGTTGTGGCGGCCGGGCAGGAACCGGGGCGCCATGCTCTGCACCCGCCCCGGGTCCGGCGACGAGAGAGACGTGGAGAAGTCCGTCCCCTTCGCCCGTGAGCAGCCTCGGCGCCGTGTTGACCGCCGTGGACAGGACCGCTGCGATCACCGCGGCATGGAGGATCGCCGATGCCAGCACGGCTGAACGGAACGATTTCCTGTGGTTGAGGATGTCGATCATGTTCAATTCCTTCCATGCGAATCCGCGACCCGTTCGCAGGGGGCTACGCACTGTTCAGCGCGAAGCGGTATTCTTCGCTCAGGGGCGTGATCTGCGGCAGGCCCGTTACGGCATTTTTCTCGACGATCACATCGATGCCGTAGACCTCCCGGATGTTTTCCGCCGTGATGACCTCCGCCGGACGTCCCATGCTGTGGATCCTGCCGTTGTGCAGCAGGACGATCCGGTCGCAGTACAGGGCGGCCAGGTTGACGTCGTGGGTCACGGCCAGGACGGAGAGCCGCTGCTCACGGTTCAGTGTCTTGATGAGGTCGAAGAATTCGACCTGGTGTCGGATGTCCAGGAAGGCCGTGGGCTCGTCCAGCAGCATGATCCCGGGCTCCTGGGCCAGCGCCCTGGCGATGAGCACCCTCTGCCGCTCGCCGCCGCTCAGGGCGTTCATGTTCCGGTTCGTGAGCGCGGCCGTGTCGGTCCTCTCCATGGCCCTGCGGGCGATCTGCAGGTCCCTTTCCCGCTCGAACTCCCAGGGCTTCAGGTGGGGGGCCCGGCCCATGAGGACGACCTCCTGGACGGCGAAGGGAAACACCATCGCCGTCTCCTGGGGCACGACGGCGATCATCCGGGCGACGGCGTCGCGCTTCATCTTCCCGACGGGGACCCCGTCGAGATAGACCGCCCCCTCCTGGGGCGGCAGGATCCCGTCGATCACCCGCAGCAAAGTGGTCTTTCCCGAGCCGTTGGGCCCGATGATCCCGGTGAAATCTCCCTGACGGACCTCGAGGGTGACCCCCCGAAGGACCCAGCCGTCATGGCCGTATCGAAATCCGATGTCTTCGACCCTGATGACCGCCATGGGTCAGACCGCCTTTTTCCGCAGCAGATAGATGAAATAGGGCGCCCCGCAGAGGGCGGTGATCACGCCGACGGGCAGCTCCGCCGGCGCCGTGACCGTCCGGGCGATCGTGTCCGCCGTCACCATGAACGCCGCGCCGAATAGGACCGAGGCCGGGATCAGGAGTCGGTGATCCGACCCCAGGAGCATCCGCATGAGATGGGGGATGATGAGGCCGACGAAGCCGATCGAGCCGCTCGACGCGACGGCGCCGGCCGTAGCAAGAGAGGCAGCCAGGAACAGGACCTTCTTTGTCCGCTCCACATCGACCCCCAGTTGCATCGCCGTCTCCTCGCCCAGGACCATCAGATTCAGGGCCCTGGCGCAGGCGTAAATGACGCCGAAGCTGCCGAGGAAAAGGATGGCGCTGAAGAGGATGTCGCGCCCCTCGGCGACTCCCAGGTCCCCCATGAGCCAGAACAGGATTCGGTGCGTCGAGAAGATGTCGCTGTTGAGGGTCGTGCTGCTGAGAAGCAGCATGATGACGGATGAGAAAAAGGCGTTCAGGATCACGCCGGCCAGCAAGAGCGTATTGGAGGCCAGCTTTCGGCCGGTGCGGGCGATTCCGAAAACGACGGCGACCGACAGCAGCGCCCCCAGGAAGGCAAGCGCCGGGACGCCCAGGGGGATGAGCGACGCGCCCATCAGGATCCCCAGAATGGCGCCGACCGCCGCGCCCCCCGAGATTCCCAGGATATAAGGCTCGGCCAGAGGGTTGCGAAGCAGGGCCTGGAAAACGGCCCCGGCCATGGAAAGTGAGGCGCCGACGACGCAGGCGAAGGCGATCCGGGGCAGCCGGATGGAAAAGAGAATCGTCCTCTCCGCCTCATCGAGCGATGAGAGCCCCTCCCGGCCTCTGAAAATGAGCGCCTTCAGGGCCGGGATGGCGCTGATGTCCGACGCCCCGGCCAGGAGGGACATTCCGGAAACGACGATGACCAGGCCGGCCAAAATCAGACAGGTCTTCAGGAGCCTGGGGATGGTCACGGCGGGGGAGGCTGTCGCCCGGAAGGCGAAGACGGCGGCCAGCACCGGGATGAAGAGAAAAGCGATCAGGAACGACGCAGACATGGTTCCCCCCGCGAGGAAATCGAGATGGACGGGTCTTCCGGCTCAGGGCCATCTACGGCCTCCCTTCCCATCATGGTCGGCCCATGACAGTGGTTATGAGGCTTTCGCTCCCATCACGGCTGCGGGGCAGCGGGGGCTTTGCACCCCTCTTCCATGCGTCCATCCCATCGAGGCGCTTGAAAAAGCCCGATGACCAACGGTTCGATGATCAAACCGTTTTGTTTGACTATAAAAAAGCCCGTCCCCCCCGTCAAGGGCTATTTGACGGCCCGCCCGGACCGTCAGAGCCTGCCCGTGCAGGCGGCGATCTCCCGGATCCCTTCCAGGATCCTCGGCCCGAGCCGGAAGACGGCGTCGCTCGTGTAGCAGACCCGACCCTTCTTTACGGCGTCCAGGTGTTCGAGCTTCTTGAAGAGGCCCCTCGCCTGCATCTCCGCCTCCTCCCGGGTCGCATTGCCCATGAGACCCAAGAGGATCATGTCCGGTGCCCCGGTGATGATCATCTCGACGGAATAGCGCGGGTACTCGACCGCCGCGTCCGCGGCCAGGTTCCGGAGCCCGAGCAGCCGGAAAATGTCGTCGATCAGCGTCCCGGGGCCGACGACCAGCGGGGGCTCGGGCTGCACGATGAACAGGACGCTCCGGATGCGCGGATCGGCCTTCCCCTTCGCCCTCGCTTCATATTGCCTGAGGGATTTTTCGATCCCCTCGGCCCTCCTGTTTGCCGCCTGTGCGACATTGAGAGCCGCGCCCATATCCCGGATGCCCCGGGGCAGTTCCTCGAGACGGCGCGCATCGAAGAGGTGGATCCGTATGCCGAGTCTCTGCAGGCGCCGGCCGAACTCCGGCGGGTTGCCGTCCTTCGTCATGACGACGACGTCGGGCTTCATGGCCACCACCGCCTCCAGCGAGGGCGTCGAGAAGCCCCCGATCTTCGGCTTGCCCCGCGCCTCCGCGGGGTGGTCGCAGTAGTCCGTGACGGCCACGACGCGGCCGCCGAGCCCGATGTCGTAGAGGATCTCCGTCAGGTTGGGCGCGAGGGAGACGATCCTCTGCGGCGGCGCCGCGGTCGCCGTGCCGCAGAGGACCCCCCAGACAAGAAGGAATAGAAGGAAACGTTTCAGCACAGCCGGGTTGCCTCCCGGGTACGTTAGAAGTGAACCGTCAGCCCTGCCCGGTAATTGATACCGGCGACCGGGTAGAACGCCGCACCCCCCGGCAGGAAGGCGCTCTCGAACGCGTAGGAGGAGTATTTCTCGTCCCCGATGTTCTCGACGCCGGCAAAGGCGGTGAGGCGGTAGCCGGCGACGGTCGGTTTCCACGTCAGGTACAGGTTGTAGAGCGTGTAGCTGTCGAGCTTTGGCGAACTGTTGTCGTCGTCCTGTCCGAGATACTGACTCCCGACGTAGCGGATCTCCGGCCTCAGGGTCAGGTTCCAGGGCAGGAAAATCTCCAGGGCGCCGTTGGCCATGTGCGCCGGGACGAGGGGCACGTCCTTGTCCGAGTTGGCCCCCGCGCGGAACGTGACGTTCTGCAGGGTGTAGTTCGCCGTGAGACGGAACCATTTCTTCAGTTCGTAGGCCATCGAGAGCTCCAGGCCCTCGTGGCGAGTCTTGTCCAGGTTGACGTTTCGGCCGGTGAACGTCAGCGGGTCGGACACGTACTTGATCTCGTCCTCCATGTCGATCCGGTAGACGGTCGCCGCCAGTTTCAGGTCCTTGAGCGGGTACAAGGTGACGCCTGCCTCATAGCTGTTTCCCGTCTCCTTCTCGAGGTCCGTGTAGAAGGCGTCCGTTCCGAAGCCGTAGTACGAGGCCTGCTCGTCGAGGAAGGGGATCCGGAAAACCCGGGCGTATTTCACGAAGGCCCTGGACCGCTCCCCGAACAGGTAGGTGAGCGCCGCCTCGTAGGCCTCGCCCTTGTGAATCTTCTCCGAGTCGAACACGGTCGTTGAGGTGAGAAGATCCGTGAATTTGCCGTTGATTTCGACCCGCTCCAGGCGGGCCCCCAGGGTCAGGATCAGATCCTGCAGGAGGTTGAAATCGTCACGGATGTAGCCGCCCAGCGATTTTCTCTCGATCTCCGCCATGTTGTTCTTGACGGTCAGCCGGGGGTCGGCGAAGGCGTCCTTGTCGAACTGATCGCGGTAAACGTCGACACCGAGCGTGAGCTTGTTGTCGCGGCCGAAGATCTTCCTGTCCAGGACGTATTTCGGCGTGGCGCCGATCGTGTCGATGTCCACAACGGAATAGGACAGAAAGGAATCCCATTTCGTGGTCACCTCTCGGGTGCCCCAGATCAGGTTGAGATCGAAGCGGCCGAACTCGCCCAAGGCCGACTTGATGAGGAGGTTCGTGATCATCGAGTCGTTGCGGGCGTCGTCGTTCTGCACCCCGGGCTGCGCCTGTCGCCGGTCCTGCTCGAGCTGGGCCCGGGTGAGATACCCGGGCAGCTGGTAGTCGGTCCGGTTGAGACCAATGCCGAGCGACACGTCGAATCGGTCGCTATCGGCATAGCCGAGATTGACCCCGCCGCTGCCGGAGGTGAATTTGGAGCGGTCCCGGTACCCGTCGGTGTGCAGGTGCTCGCCGTTGACGGCGTAGTAGAACTTGTCGACCGATCCCTTCGCCGTCGCCCGCTCGTTATGAGAGCCGAAACTGCCGCCGATGAACCCGATGTCCACCTTCGGCGGCCCCTCGCCGCGCTTGGTGACGATGTTGATCGTCCCGGCGATGGCCGCATCGCCGTAGAGGACGCTCGCGGCCCCCCTGGAGATCTCGATCCGGTCGATCTCACCCAGGGGGATCTCCAGCCAGTTGACGGAGGCCATGTCGGGCCGGTTGAGCTTCCTGCCGTCGAGGGTGACGGCCGTGCGGCCGAACCCGTTCTCGCCGAAGCCGCGCATGTCGACGGTTGCCTGGGCGGCGTTGCCGCTCGTGCTCCTCACGTAGACGCCGTCGAGGCCGGTCAGGACCTCGGCCAGGTTCGTCGCCCCGGAATTGGCGATGTCCTCGGCGGTGATGACCGTCACGTTGGCGGGTACCTTGCGGACCTCCTGACGGTCCCGTGTGGCCATGACGACCACCTCGTCCATCCGGACGGACTCCTTCGCGGGCGGCACCGCCTGGCCGTTAGCGGGTGCGCTCATCCCGCAGAGCAGAAGCGAACAGGCTACGAATTGAATGATCCCCTTCATACGATAATTCTCCTTTCCCCCTCGGGAGTGAATTATCAAGCCCCCCGATAAGTCTCCTGGCTCGCGGCGCCCTACTTTCCACGCCTTCCCGTCCGTTTTGGGGACAGTGGCACGCTGTGGATTTCGTTCCGCCTACAGGTGCGGGGCAGCGCCGGCTTTGGACCGGCTTCCTCTAATCGGGCAGCTGACTTGCGCCGTTTTCTCGTTTAAAAGCCTCCCTTGATCGTTACGGGGATCCCGGAAACCATGAACACCACCGTATCGGCCCGGGCCGCGATGACCTGGTTGCACCGACCGGCCAGATCCCGGTATTTCCGGGCCAGAGGGTTGTCCGGGATGATGCCCAGGCCCACCTCGTTGGTGACGAAGATGACGGTGCCCGGCCTGTTTCTGCAGGAATCCAGAATCTCGCCGCACAGGCCGCCGACCTCCTCCTCGGTTACGTCGCGGCTCTCCTTCCCGGCCTCGTGCAGTAGGTTGTTGACCCAGAGCGTGAGGCAATCCACCAGGCAGACCTCGTGCTCCCCGTCAGCCCGGAGCGCGTCAGCGAGATGGAGCGGCTCCTCGATCGTGGTCCAGGCCGACGCACTTCGCGCCTCCCGGTGCTTTCGAACCCGATCGGCCGTCTCGTCGTCGATGACGGGGCAGGTGGCGATATAGACCCTCCTGCCGCCGAGCGATTCGGCCAGCTTCTGGGCGAAGGTGCTCTTGCCGCTCCTGCCCCCGCCGGTGACGAGAATAACGCGGGCCACTTGCTGTCCCCCAATAAAAAACCCCGGACATCGACTGCCCGGGGATTCCGTTTTCCACCCGTTGCTGCTGCAGCCCCGTCCCTTTCCCACGAGGTCCGGTCTGCAATGAAATGCAGGGAGGTCTTCTGGCTTCCGGATCATCTTACGGGCCGGCCTTCCCATCCTGGCGGACAGTGGCGCAATCGGCCTTCATCCCCGGTTACAGCGGCGGGTCCGCGACGGACTTTCACCGTCTTCCCTTCGCCTGCGAGTCCTTCGTAGACCAAACGGGTAGAGTTGTCAAGCGGAAAGGAGATTTCCTGTACCCGCAGTTCCCGTTAGGCATCCAGGGGACCCCGGGCGGCGTGCAGAAAAAATTTTGTTGACAGGAGTGCCCGATCGTGTTTTCATGGGGCACTTTTTGAAGGAATGTCTCGTGATGGACGACACCAACATCCGTAATTTCGGCTTCTGGTTTAGCAGCTATTATTTTTACGGACAGGTCTGCCCGTCGCTGAGGAGGAATTAAGCACCACAGAATAAGCCGAACCGAAGCCATGGGTAGATCGAAAGACGCCGCCCATGGCTTTTTACTTTCTCCTATTCCCGGGCCATGACGGCGGCAGCCATCATGGCCCTTTTCATTGGAGGTAGCGCAATCATGATCATCGTGATGAAGAAGAACGCAACGGACGGGCAGATCGACCGGGTCGTCGACTGGATCGAATCGGTCGGGTACCGCGCCCACCTGTCCCGCGGGACGGAGAAGACGATCATCGGCGCCGTGGGCGACGCGCGCGGCCGCGAACAGATCAAGTCCGTCGGCCACATGCCGGGGGTGGAGACGGTGGTTCC
>Ga0067045_1030942_pt1 | contig 13636 bp, 15 predicted proteins | sample TerdegcTABiofilm_FD_59184 | JGI IMG/M metagenome (GOLD analysis project Ga0067045, IMG submission 59184) | Combined Assembly of (Gp0054472, Gp0054536) Wastewater bioreactor microbial communities from Singapore -Terephthalate degrading...
ACGGTGCGCCCGCGATTCCGGAGCAGCCTGTGCCGACTCTCCACAGGGCCGCACCACACGCGCCCAATGGCAACCCGACGGTCGACCCGGGCACTCCGGGATCCGCCAGTCCGGACTCGGTGCCGGTGTCGGCACAGACCACACAGGACTTGCCCGCGCAGCGCCACCAGTTCGGACCGGTGGACGTCTTCCCACAGGCCCCGCTGCCTCTGCCGGGAATCCACCCGCAACCTTCGGCCCTGACCAGACCTGAGCGGCCTGCAGCCTCTGGGGATGGGAATCTCGCCGTGCCGGCCTTTGCAGATCTCCCAGCCAAGTGCTCCAGCGGTCTGGTTGGCGGGAATGTCGAAGCCGGTGTCGATCAGCAGCTCGCGCGGCCGGACAGCCGTCCGGCGGTCACCCGGACACCAAAGTCTGTTCGGGGCAGCGCCGCGGTGCACGACCACGCACCTGTCCCACCACCGGAGGCGCATCCACTCCTTGCCCCCGTCACGCTGAGTCGCCGGCCAGCCCCTGCGCGCCCTGATACCGTCGGCCCGCGCCCGTCACACCGGCTTCCACAGTCTCCGCCCGCGCCACGGCCCGCGCTCGTCGAGACCTCCGCTCACACTGAACCGCAGGCCACCCAGGCGAGGCAGGCAGCGGCGTCCTACCGCCGGACTGCAGGCGAGGCGACCGTGACTGCGAAGACCATCGCCGTCGAACTCGCGCCGGCACCGGAAGTGGGGGCACTCGTCGCAGAGAGCGCCGATGCCCGGACAGCCGCAAGATCCGCCCCGGAGATGGCACCGCGGACCAGACGTTCCGATGACGCCCCGGCCGACACCGCTGTCCCGGCACCGATCGCAGCCGTCCCCCGGGAACCGGAAGCTCCGTTGCCACCGACACCAGCCCAGGCGGCGCGACCTGTCCCGGAGGTTGCCCTGTCTTCGCAGCCCGCTGCCGGCACAATGCTCTCGGTATCACCCGAACAAGATGCATCGGAGGCCATCCTAGAAGAAGCATCTCCCGGTGCCCAGCCCAGGGAAAACATCGCACCCACATTCCCGTTAGCCCAGTTCAGAGCAACGAAGTCCGATGAGCCGCTCCAGCCGGTGTTCGTCCCGCAGGCCCTGGATGAGCTCTCCCCTCTCCCCGCGCGCATTCCGGAGCAGTTGATGGAAGCATTGGACCGGGTCGCCCAATCCTTCGAGCTTGAGCTGCCCGGAGAGTCCGGTTCCACATTGCGTGTCGCCGTGGAGCTGCGCGACGGGGCAGCCCGGGTGGACATCGCCTGCGCAACCCTGAGCGACGCCGAAGCTCTGCGGGGCATCGAGCCGGAGATCCGCCAGCGCCTCGCAGCCCGAGGCCTGGACCTGGCGCAATTCACCGCCCAGCGCGATCCGCAAGGCAGCCGCCACAACCACGAGCCTGAGTACGTGGCGCCACGCCGAGACTGGGCAACTACCGAGACCCACCAGTCCGTCTCCCGGCCGGTCTTCCACCCACGCAGCTACTCGCTGAAAACGCTCTTCGGGACGCCGGCCTCCGCGCCAATCCTCAATCTGCTCGCCTGACGCCTCCGGGAGGATCCACAATGCCCACCGCGCTCAACGCCGTCACATCCGCCGCCGCAGGTACCAGGTCGTCAACAGCTCCGAGTACCGCCATCACGTCAGCCAGCCAGCAGCTTTCCACGGACGCCTTCCTCACCCTCCTGTCCGCGCAATTGCAGAACCAAGACCCACTGGAGCCGATGAGCACACAGGACATGCTTGCCCAACTCACCGATCTCACCACCCTAAATGAGCTGTCCAGCCTGAACTCTCACATGGAAGCCCAGGCGCGGGGCACGGCAGGCGAAATGGCAGCTCTCCTGGGCCGGACGGTCTCCTGGATCGACCCGAACTCGAGCGACATCGTTTCCGGGGTTGTTGACCGCATCACACGCGAGAACGGCGAGTGGATCTGCTGTGTGGGCAACCAGGAAACCCCAGTGGATAGCCTCATTTCCATCCAGTAACGTTACATCCGCTGGCCCGGGAATTGCACTTTGCAGCATGGGGCGGGGCAATTCGAAGCGGAGCGCAATGGCCGCACTGAAAGGGTGTCACCGCGTTGAACAAGGCGCTATACGCCGGTCTTTCCAGCACATTCGCACACCAGGCGAAGATGGACGTCGCCGCCAATAATCTGGCGAACGTCAGCACTGTGGGGTACAAGGCCTCCCGCGTGTCATTCCAGGACGCCTTCTACCAGACCCTGCGCGCCGCCCGGCCGAGCATGGGCGGACAGGGATCCACATCCGCGCTCCAGGTGGGCAGCGGCGTCTCCGTGGGCGGCATCAACACCATCAACTCCCAGGGCACACTCGAATACTCCGGTCAGGCCCTGGACGCGGCAATCGACGGCGCGGGGATGTTCATTCTCAACGGTGACGAGGGTCAAGTCTACACCCGCGAGGGCATCTTCCGCATTGACGGGACCAACAACCTGGTGATGGCATCCACCGGCCTGCGGGTCCAGGGATGGAGCGCCGTGAACGATGTCATCGATACCAACGGTCCCATCGGGGACCTGAGTTTCGCCCTGCGCACTATGCGCAGCCCGAAGCCAACCGATGATGTGGTCCTCGAGGGCAACCTCAACTCCGCCGCTGCCGTGGGGGACACCTACAACGCTTCGGTCACGGTGTATGACTCCCTTGGCGATGCCCACGAGCTGTCCGTGGTCTACACGAAAACCGCTACCAACGCGTGGGACGTAACCGCCACCTGTGAGGGCACTTCGGTCACCGGTGCGGTCACATTCGACGCAACCGGCGCACTCACCGCAGGCGGCACCCTCTCACTCACCGCCGTCATGCCCAACGGCGCCGCCAACCTGGTTCTGAACATCGACACCACCGCCGCAACCCAGTACGCCGGAAGCAATGACGTTGTCCCCACCGAACAGAATGGTTACCCCGGCGCAACGCTTCTGGGGGTGAGTATCGCCGACGGCGGCGTGGTGATCGGGACGTACTCCGATGGCCGGTCCGCGCCCCTAGCCCGGCTTGCCCTCGCCACATTCCCGAATGTGGACGGGCTTGAGCGCAAGGGCGACAATCTCTACTCAACCAGCGCCGCATCGGGTCTCGCCCAGACAGGCGCCCCCGGCAGCGCAGGCCTGGGAAACATTGCCGGTCAGGCCGTGGAGATGTCAAACACAGACCTTACCAGCGCATTCCTGGAGATGCTCGTGACCCAGCGTGCCTACCAGGCCAGCACCCGCGTGATCTCCACCGCAAACGAGTTGATCGAAGAAGCCATAAGGATGACCCAGTAGGCTTCCGTCCCCCCGGAAGACCCGCGACGCCGGCCCGGCTGTGGCTCCGTCTCATCGAGACGGTCTCCCCCGGCGTCGCGGGCAGAAAAACACGAACCGTCCGCTCCCACACGGGGCCATCGTGGCACGCAGATTGCAGCATGGGCGGATAACCATGATCAAGCTTACGCGACTGAATGGCTCCACCATGGTCATCAATGCACTGCTCATCGAGCGCGTCGAATCCACGCCCGACACGGTGGTGCGCCTCACCACGGGCGGCCAGTACGTGGTGCGCGACACCTGCGACGAAGTATGCGTGAAGACCGCCCAGTTCTTCCGGGAGATCGGCGCCGGCCACATCGATCTCCCGGCGATCATCAGGCAGTGATGCCCCTTTGGACCTCGGAACCATCATCGGACTCGGCATCGCTTTTGGCGCGCTGCTCGTCGCCAACAGCCTCGAGGGCGGCAGCATCGGCGCCCTCATCAGCCCCTCCGCCGCGCTCATCGTGTTCGGCGGCAGCCTGGGCGCGGCAATGGTCACCCAGCCCCTGCGCAATTCACTCATGGCCCCGATGCTCCTAAAGCACGCCATTCTCTCACGGCCCGCCGAGCCCCTGGGCGCACTGGAGACCCTCACCCACCTCGCCAGGGTCGCCCGGCGCGAAGGGGTCCTTGCGCTGGAGGGCGAGTTGCATAACGTCCGTGATGACTTCATCCGCCGCGGGGTCCAGCTCGTGGTTGACGGCACCGATCCCGGGGTCGCCCGGGCCATCATGGAGATCGAGATCGACGCGCTCATCGAGCGTCATACCGGCGCCGCGAAGTACTACAAGACCCTTGGCGGCCTGTCCCCAACACTTGGCGTTCTCGGCACCGTCATGGGCCTTGTGCACATGCTCAGCAACCTCAGTGACCCCGGCAGCATGGGCCCGGCGATCGCCACCGCCTTCCTCGCCACGCTTTACGGTGTGGGAGCGGCGAACCTTGTCTTCCTGCCCATCGCCCAGAAGCTGCAGATGCGCAGCGAGGAAGAGCAGTTCATCCGACGCATGGTCGCGGTAGGCATTGAGGGCCTCCAAGCCGGCGACAGCCCGATCATCCTCGCAGAGCGCCTCAAAGCCTTCCTCTCGCCTTCAGAGCGCGAGGCGGCGAACCGGGTGCTGGCCGAAGGACAGGGCGGTGGAGCCGGTGAGTCAGCACGGGCGGCGTAAAGCACACGGGGAGCACGAGAACGAGGAGCGGTGGCTGGTCACCTACGCGGATATGATCACCCTGCTCATGGCCTTCTTCATCATGATGTACGCCATGTCCATCGTGAACCTGGGCAAGTTCAACGAGCTTGCGGTGTCGGTCCGGTCAGGCTTCGGGGGCACTTCCCCCGGCCTGCGCTCCGCATCCACCGGCTTCGAGGCGCGCCGCGGGCAGGTCCCGCTCCAGTTGCCACTCAACGCATTCGATCTCATGTCCGACATCGCGAGGGCGGTCGAAAGTGACTTGTCTGGCCAAGAGATGAAGGACCTGGACTTTGTTTCGGAGGACGGCATGGCCAAGGTCCGAGTCCGCGCCGACGACGTCCTCTTCGCCCGTGGGTCGGCGGATCTCACGCCTCGCGCCGCTCGCACCCTGTCAGCCGTGGCCGACGCGGTCCGTGATCTGCCCTACAGTCTGCGCGTTGAGGGCCACACCTGCGACCTGCCCATCAGCACCGGGGAGTTCGCCAGCAATTGGGAGCTGTCCGCGCAGCGGGCCATCAACGTGGTCATGTTCCTGATGCGCGAGAAGGGAGTCCCGCCGTCCTCATTGAGCGCCGCGGGGTATGCCGACACCTCGCCTATCGTGCCCAACACGGACGAGAAGAACCGCAGGCGCAACCGCCGCATCGACATCGTCCTCGTCCCACCAGGCGGGCCTGTGTCCGCATCGCGCGCCACGAGAGCGCACCTGAAGCCGGTGACGCCCAGTATCGCCCCCAAGAGGATCCAGATCGTGCCGGAGCCGGGCTTGCAGAGCCAGGTCCCGGCCGGGGAGGCAAGCCTATGAGACACCAAGCCGGCCGGAGGCGCGGCCTCGCCGCCCGTTCTGGCGGTGTCAAGCTCGTGATCATCCTGGCCCTCGCACTCGCCATGGGTGCGGGCGCCGGCTGGTTCGTCTGGGGCCGCGCGAATGCGGACGACAAGCGATCAGGGCGCGGTTCCGAACGAGAGTCCAGCAAGCACCACGAAGAGAAGAAGAAGGGCGATGAGCATGCGTCGGATGAGGAACAACCAGAACTCGCCTACGTGAACATGGGCGCGTTCCTGGTCAATGTCGCTTCCACCGAGAAACTGCGATACGTCCAGGTCGAAATCACTCTCGGCGTCCACACCCCCGAGGAAGAGGGCAAGAAGAAGAGAGAGAAGACCGGACATGGGGGGCACGGCGGCGGCAAGGCCGAGGAGCCAACGCTCACCCCTGCGTCGGACGCTCTCGCCCGGGACACCATCGTCCGCGTCCTCTCATCGCAGTCCTTCGACCAGCTTCAGGACCCGGCTGCGCGCGAGAAACTGCGCGTCCAGTTGCACCACGCGCTGCAAGAGGTCGTGAAGGACACCGAAGTCCACGCCGTGCTGTTCACGTCCTTCTTGATGCAGTGATCCGCCACACATCGACACCACGAAAGGCCAGACGCCAATGGACCCCACAAGCACAGAGAACCTGGCGGACCTCACCGCGGACAGCGGCGGCAGTGCCGGCCCGGTACGCTCTCCTGGGCAGGGAACCATCGACACCGCGGCGCTCGAGATGATGCTAGACCTGCCCCTGGATGTCACCGTGGAGCTTGGCCGCGCGAGAATGCAGCTCGGCGAAGCCCTCGGGCTGCAGGCCGGCGCAATCATCGAGCTCGACCGGCTGCCGGGCGAGCCCCTCGACCTTTACGTCAACGAGCGCCTTGTTGCACGGGGTGAAGTGGTGGTCGCCAATGACGTCCTCGCCCTGCGGGTCACCGAACTGATCGGCAAGGAGGCGCCCCGGCATGTCTAGTCCGTTCCGAACAGGCACACTGGCGACACTACTGCTCGTAATCGCTCTACCGCCTGCCTTTTCACAGTCCGCCACCGCGCAAGACCTCGCGGATGAGATCGCGGTCACCCAGCTCGGGCCGGACCCGGCACAGCCATCCGAACCGCTGTCAGGCGAGAGCGCGGGGCCTGTGCCCGTCTCCGTCCTCGACATCCTGACGAAGCTGGCACTCCTGGTACTTGCCGTGTACGGGGTGGCCTGGGGAGTGAACATCGCCAGACGCAACGGTTTCCGGCTGGGCAGTCTCACGCCGGCGTCGCAGAACACCCGCCTGCGGGAGTGCGAGTGCCTACGGCTGGGAGCAACAGGAACGCTCTATCTCGTGGAGGTGGACCGGCGAAGCATCCTCGTCGCCGGTAGTCCGGCGGGCGACCTCAGCCTGGTACTCGATCTGTCCGCTGCGAACAGGCAGCCCGAGCCCGCACGCGAGACGCGCGAACAGGCGCCCGACGACACTCCAGTGCCATTCGACTCTGACCTTCAGGCCGACCTCGACTGGGCAGAGCGCAGAGACGCACTGATTCGCGCCCTTGCCCAGCAGGGATGAGAATAGTGCGCGAACCCTCGCAGGCCCTGAACTCGACAGCATATACGTCAGCGCCGCGCGGACACCGTTTGCGTGTTGTGCTGCCGGTTGTCATCCTGCTGCTGTGTTCAGTGGCCGTCGCGCAGATGCCCACGCCCCCGAGGCCCCCGGATCCGCCTGCGGAGTGGTTCAAAAAGGAACCCGGCAGCGAACTCGCCCTCACTCTGCGCCTGGTCTTCAGCCTGGCAGCCCTGAGCCTTCTTCCCGCTGCGCTGGTGACCATGACCTCCTTCCTGCGGATCATCATCGTCCTCAGCTTCCTGCGCAGCGCTCTCGGGACCCAGCAGACCCCACCCAATCTCGTGCTGGTCGGTCTGGCCCTGTTTCTCACCCTGTTCATCATGCAACCCGTCTGGCAGGAGGTGGACCGCCGCGCGGTTCAGCCCTACCTAAAGGGGGAGCTCACGTACTCCCAGGCTGTGACGAAGGCCGCTGGTCCCGTGCGCGGGTTCATGATCAAGCAGGCCCGGGAGCGTGACATCCTCCTCTTCATCCGGATGGGCCGCCTTCCGCGTCCGTCAGGCCCGGATGAAGTGCCGATGCGTGTCCTCCTACCGGCCTTCGCGATCAGCGAACTGAAGTCCGCGTTCCAGCTTGGGTTCGTGATCTACGTCCCCTTCATCGTCATCGACCTCGTGGTCGCCGGTGCGCTCATGTCCATGGGCATGATGATGCTGCCTCCGGTGACCATCTCGCTGCCATTGAAGATCCTGCTCTTCGTCATGATCGACGGCTGGCATATCCTTGCCCGTTCGCTGGTACTAAGCTTCAGCTGACCCGCACCCGAAAGGATCGCGCCCGATGACCGACACCGTGGTGCTGCACCTTGTGAACCAGATGCTCCTGATGGCGCTGAAGTTGTCCGCGCCAGTGCTGCTGGCCACTCTCGTGGTGGGAGTTGCGGTGAGTATTCTCCAGGCGGCGACCCAGGTGCAGGAGATGACCCTGACTTTCGTGCCGAAAATGGTGGTGCTTGCCCTGGTCATGGCCCTCCTCGGCCCGTGGATGCTGAACTCCACCGCAAGCTGGGCCGCCTCGCTCATCGGCCATCTCGAACTGTACGCCCGGTGATGATCCGGCTCGAAAGCGCCTGAACTCTCATGGACAGCACACTGCTTCTGGGACTGGTGGGTAACCTGCCAGCCGTGCTCATCCCCGCCGCGCGCGCGGTGGGTGTGCTGGCATTCATGCCCGGTATGAACGCCCAGTCCGTCCCGCCCCACCTGCGCCTTCTCCTGGCGGGCGGCATCGCGCTCCTGGTGGGGTCGTCAGTGAGTGCCCCGGCGAACCTGCCGCCAGACGCCTCCGCGTACATGCTGGTGCTGCTGTCCGAACTGGGGCTGGGGCTTCTGGTCGGCTGGGCGGTGAGCGTCTTCCTCGAAAGCGTCCGCTGGTCGGGCGAGGTGCTGGACATGCAGATCGGCCTGCGCATGGGCAGTTTCCTGGATCCCACCACCAACCAAGGCAGTTCGGTCCTGGGCCAGGTCTACTACCTGGCCGCGCTCACCATCCTCCTGGCGGTGGACGGGCACCACTGGGTCCTTGCCGCACTAGCCCGCAGTTACGAGCGCATACCACCCGGATCGGCGGCTTTCTCAGGCGGAACTCTCGACCTGACGCTCGGCGCCGCCAGCAGCGCCCTTGACCTCGGAGTGCGCGTCGCCGCTGCCGGGCTCGTCTCCCTACTTCTCGCCGACGTGGCCCTGGCGCTCATGGCCCGCACCGTGCCCAACATGAACGTGTTTCTCGTCGGAATGCCCGCCAAACTCGGGATGGGTCTCGCGGTGCTCGCAGTGAGCGCTCCCCTTGCCGCGGGGGCTCTCGGGTCGCTGGTCGGGCAGATGTGCCACGTGGTCAACCTGCTCCTGGGAGGTGGGTGATGGCCGCGGACTCCCGAACCGAAGCCCCAACCCAGCGCAGGCGCGAGGAGGCCCGCGAAGAGGGCCGGGCGGCAATCAGCCGCGACCTCGCGGCGGGAATCGGCCTGCTGGCAGGCGCCCTCGTGGCGCGGGTGTGGTGGCGCCAGGCCACAAAGCTTCTCGCGGAAGCCACACGCTGGACCCTGGGCGCGGCGCCCCACATAGAACTCACTGCAGGCGAGCTCAGTGCGCTCCAGAGGGCCTGGTGGCTCGTGTGTATGCGCGTCCTCGGGCCGGTGATCATTGCGACCATGTGCGCCGGTCTCGCGGCGTCGCTGGCCCAGACCCGGCTGATGTTTTCGCTCAAACCGCTGCAACCCACCGCGGACAAGCTGAGTCCGGTCAACGGTCTCAAGCGCATGTTTTCCACCCGCGGGATGGTGGAAGCCGGCAAAGGGGTGCTGAAGGTCACGGTCATCCTCGGCGTGGCGGCGTGGTCCCTCTGGTCGCGTCGCGAGGACCTCTACCGCATCTCCGACTGCTCTGCCCTCGCCGCGGTGGATGTGGGCCTGGACCTGGTCTTCCACATGGTTCTGCGCTGCGGGGGCGTCCTGCTTCTCATCGGCGGCGCGGACTACGGTTACCAGCACTGGGAGTTCGAGCGCTCGCTGCGCATGTCCCGACAGGAGTTGATGGACGAGATGCGCCGCAACGAGGGCGACCCGCATATGCGCGCAAGGCGCAGGTCTCTGCGCCTTGCCATCATGCGCCAGGGCATCTCAAACGAGACCCGGGACGCCACCGTTGTGGTGACCAACCCCACCCACATCGCGGTGGCGCTTCTTTACAAGCCCGGGATGGTCGCCCCGCGCGTGGTGGCCAAGGGCCGGTTCCTCATGGCGAAGCGCATCGTGCAAATCGCCGGGCGCCAGGGCATCCCGGTGGTCCGCAACATCCAGCTCGCCCGGGCGCTGTTCAAACACACCTCGCTGGGCGACTTCGTACCCGGCGCTCTGTACGAGGCCGTCGCGCAGGTCATCGCCGCCATCTACCGCCGCCGGATGCGGCTGGCATGAGCCGGGGAAAGGGGGAAGCATGCGACTTCTGAGCAAGCTGGCGAAACAGGCTGACGTCCTCATGGCCGTCGGGGTCATCGGGCTGGTGGCAATGATGGTGATCCCATTGCCTCCCGTGCTTCTCGACGTCTTGCTCACCCTCAACATCGGCTCGGCCCTGTGCATCCTGCTTATCTCAATGTACGTCCAAAAGCCCCTGGACTTCTCGGTCTTCCCCTCGCTCCTGCTGGTCGCCACCCTGTTCCGTCTCGCACTCAATGTCTCCTCGACCCGACTCATTCTGCTCCACGGTTCGGCGGGCAAGGTCATTGAAGCCTTCGGCCAGTTCGTGGTCGGCGGCGATGTGGTTGTCGGACTTATCCTCTTCCTGATCCTTGTCATCATTCAGTTCGTAGTCATCACCAATGGCTCCCAGCGTGTGGCGGAGGTGGCTGCCAGGTTCACCCTTGACGAGATGCCCGGCAAACAGATGAGCATCGATTCTGACCTTAACGCCGGCATCATCGACCAACAGGAGGCCAAGGCGCGGCGACGCGAGATCGAGCGCGAGGCCGACTTCTACGGCGCAATGGACGGCGCCAGCAAGTTCGTGCGCGGGGACGCCATCGCGGGCATCGTCATCGTCGCCATCAATGTTGTGGGTGGCTTCATCATCGGCTGCCTGCGCCTCCATATTCCGGTGGGGGAGGCTCTCCAGCGCTACGCATTGCTCACGGTTGGCGACGGCCTCGTCAGCCAGATCCCCGCGCTGCTCATCTCCACCGCGACCGGCATGGTGGTCACCCGCGCGGCGTCCGAGGAGAACCTCGGCGCCGAAGTCGGGGGCCAGGTCATCGCCCAGCCCCGCGCCCTCATGATCGTCGGCCTCATGCTCCTGGCCTTCAGCGTCGTCCCCGGGCTGCCCACCGGAGTATTCATCATCGTGGGCCTCATCACCGCGCTCATCGCCTGGAGACTCCTGCGCAAGCCCCCCGAAGCACAGGCATCAGAGCACGGCAAGTCCCCTGCGGGCGCCGAACTGCCGCCGGTCGAGGACATCATGCAGGTGGACCGCGTCAGCGTCCATCTCGGCTATGGTCTGCTTCTGCTCACCGACCCGGAACACGGGGACCTCATGGACCGCATCACCGGTGTCCGCCGCCAGCTTGCGAAGGAACTTGGGCTCGTGATCCCGCCCGTGCGCGTGCGTGATGACGTTGCCCTGGGACCCCAGGAGTACCGCATCATCGTCAAGGAGGCCGAAGTCGGCCGGGGCAAGCTGAAGCCCTCCATGCTCATGGTCCTGAACCCCGCGCCCGAGGCACCGAGGGTCCCTGGGGAGGACACGGTCGATCCCGCCTTCGGCCTGCCCGCGAAGTGGATCGATCCGGAGAACGCATCGCTCGCCGAGGCCCGGGGTTACACGGTCGTGGACCCCCCGACCGTTCTTGCAACCCACCTCAGCGAAGTCTGCAAGCGCCGGGCGCCCGAGGTCCTCAGCCGCCAGGATGTGCAGGACATGATCGAGGCCCTGCGCGAGCGCGAACCCGCGGCGGTGAACGACGTCATCCCTGATCTCGCCTCGGTGGGACAGGTGCAGCAGGCGCTCAAGGAGCTCCTCGCTGAGGGCGTGCCGATCCGCGACTTCGCCACCATCCTCGAAGCTCTCGCGGACGGCCTGCGCGCCACCCAGAACCTGTCCGACGCCGTTGAGATCTGCAGGCTTGCACTATCGCGGGTCATCGTCGGGCGTTACGCAGGGCAGGACAGCCAGCTCGCAGTGGTCACTGTGCATCCCGACCTGGAGCGCCGCTGCCTCGAAGCCACTGTGCAGACCACTCAGGGCATCGTCTGCGGCTTGGACACGGGCACGGCCATGCGCTTCCTCACCCGTCTCAAAGAACTCGCGGAAAAGGCGATGGGCGAGGGTCTGCAGCCCGTCCTCCTGGTCTCGCCAAACGTGCGCCGCGTAGTCCGGCACTTCACGGAACGCGACTTCCCCACCATTCCCGTCATTTCCCACGCCGAGGTGCCCCCGGAATTCGGCATCCAGATTCTCGGCCAGATCGCCCCCGCCCAGGCCGCTTCGGCGGCCTAGTTTCAGACCCACCCGCCTGTGGCACGCGCATTGCAGATACGCCCGGCAAGAGACCGTTCTAGCGCCATCCGACTGTCACAGGAGACCGTCTCGTGTTACGCGGACTGTACTACGCGGCGTCCTCCATGGTCACCCAGATCACCCGCCAGGACATCCACGCGGGCAACCTCGCGAACGTGGATACCACCGGGTTCAAGCGCTGCCTGGCGGACGTTAGCGCAAACCCGGGCCAGACCGTGGACACGTCCCAGGGAGCCATCCGCCAGACGGGTTCGCCCCTGGACGTGGCTCTCAGCGGCCCGGGTTACTTCGTGATCCAGACACCCACCGGCCGCGCATACACACGCAACGGTCACTTCTCCCTGGATGCCGCCGGGAGGCTGGTCAACGGGCAGGGCCAGGCAGTCCTGGGCGAAGGCGGCGAGATCCGTCTGGGGCCGGGTACGGTGGAGATTCAGGCCAACGGGACGATCATGCAAGGCGGTCGCCGCGTGGACCGCTTGATCATCGTGGACTTCGCCCCGAACGCCGCACTCACGCGCTTAGGGAACGGCGCCATCAATGCCGCCGCCGCCCCGACCCCCGTGGCCTCGCCCAGTCTGACCCAGGGTTCCCTAGAAACATCCAATGTGAACGCGGTCATCGAACTTGGAGCCATGCAGCGCGGCTTCCGTGCCTACGAGGCCAATACCAACGCTATCCGCGCGGCCGATCAGACCCTGGGCCGCCTAATCGATTCCACCACCGCATAGCCTGCGCAAAGCAACCCTCGCCCCGCACCGTCGGGGCGCGAACCGGAGTGATGAGCCATGATGCGTTCCCTGTGGTCAGCCGCAACGGGCATGATCGCCCAACAGCTCAATGTGGACACGATTGCCCATAACCTTGCCAACGTGAACACCACCGGCTTCAAGCGCCAGCGCGTGGATTTCCAGGACCTCATGTACCAGACTCTGCGCATGCCGGGCAGCCCCTCCACCGAGAGCATCCAGTTGCCCACGGGTATCCAGGTGGGTCTCGGCACCCGCGCTGCCGCTACCGTCAAGAACTTCGAGCAAGGCACCTTTGAGCAGACCGGTAATGACCTGGATATGGTGATCGAGGGAAACGGGTTCTTCCAGGTGACCCTGCCTTCGGGCGAAACCGCCTACACACGCGCGGGCGCGTTCAAGATGGACAGCGCCGGCAACGTGGTCACGTCCGACGGCTACCCGCTGATCCCGTCCCTCACCATCCCCGCCGACGCCACGGACATCTCGATCATGACCGACGGAACCGTGGCGGTGACTCAGCCCGGGCAGACCGCGCCCACCACCGTCGGCCAGATCCAGCTTGCCATGTTCCCCAATCCCATGGGGCTCGCCAATGCTGGCCACAACCTGCTCCTCGCCACCGACGCATCAGGCACGCCCACAGTCGCGAGTCCGGGCACCGACGGCCTCGGCGCCATTAGCCAGGGAGTACTGGAGCTGTCCAATGTGCAGGTGGTGGAGGAGATGGTGAACATGATCGTGGCCCAGCGGGCTTACGAGGCCAGTTCCCAAGCCATCAAGGTGGCCGACGATATGCTCAAGACCGCAAACAACGTCCAGCGCTGAACGGGCCGTGCCTGAGGTGAATCACCGTGCCGCTTCTCGTCGCCGTCCTGTTCATCGCCGTCTCCGGAGCCTCCGCGGATGATCCCGCG
>Ga0067045_1030941_pt1 | contig 13635 bp, 18 predicted proteins | sample TerdegcTABiofilm_FD_59184 | JGI IMG/M metagenome (GOLD analysis project Ga0067045, IMG submission 59184) | Combined Assembly of (Gp0054472, Gp0054536) Wastewater bioreactor microbial communities from Singapore -Terephthalate degrading...
GTAAAAGAAGAACCATATGGATACATAATAACACATCATAAGGCTCACTACCTATGATACAAAGGGTATAAAAATGCCTATGGAGGGAAAAAATCTAAGGGTTAGGGATTATGCAAAGGTCTTATATTGGCAATCCCCAGCACCTTGTTACGGGTGTTCAATGTGATAAGCACAAAGTGCTCTTTATGTTTATCCTTTATGGTATGCCGAATAAGGTCTACCACTGCCTTTGGATTATTTATCTCAAAGTCTCTATGGGGATAATCTGTATCTATGTCTTTTCTTCTGCTTAATTCAAAACAGGCCTTAAGCTGGACAGCCTTTGCAGCCCCCAGACCCTTTATCATTGATAGCTCCTCAATAGTTGCCTCGCTGATTGCCTGTATGCCTCCAAAATGTGCCATCAGCTCCTGGGCGATTGTCATAACCGACCTACCGGCAACACCCCTGCCTATTATTATTGCGAGAAGCTCTTGAACCGACAGTGCCTCAGGACCCAATTTTTGCAATCTTTCACGGGGTCTCTCTGACCGGGGCATATCAAGGACTGTATAGGATTTAGGCTTCACGCTGAGACCCTCAGGGATCCTCTTCTATCCCTTTTATTATTGCACGATATAAAGCCATATAAGGGGTGTTCCTTTCCTCTGCCATCCTTTTAACATCCTCAAATTCAATGTGAAACTTTAAATATTTACCCCCTTTATTATAACCATATTTGACCTTTATCTTCCCAAAGGATGTCTCTTTTGTTTTTATCTCCCTCTTTAAGACCTCCCTTGAATCCCTCCTAACCCTTATACCAAAGGTTGTTGTCTCAGAGAATATAGCATCCTTCACCTTCTCGAGACTATCATCTCCAACCATGACAGAAAGCCTGACGCCGAGCCTGCCCTTTTTCATATAAACAGGGAAAAACAGGCAATCAATGGCGCCTGCACCCCTAATCCTATCTACTGCTGCACCAAGATACTCCATATCCATATCATCTATATCTGTCTCTATAACCCATATATCGTCTTTTTGTGGTGCCTCAAGAGACTCTCCTATGAAGATCCTCAAGACATCAGGTTTTACAGAATTATACGTCCCTACCCCATAACCTATCCTCTCGATCCCCATACCAGGAACCTGGCCTTGCTGTTTTGCATAGTGTTTGATGATTGCTGCACCTGTAGGTGTTGTAAGCTCAAGGTTATCCTCATAGAACACAACCTTAAAATCCTTTAATATCTCAAGGGTTACAGGAGGGGGGTTGGGGATAATGCCATGAGATGTCCTTATGGTCCCGGCACCGCATGGCACAGGGCCACAGAAAACACTTTCTATGCCAAAGAAATTAATCCCCTCTGCCACACCAATCAAATCAATAAGGGTATCTATATTGGATAGTTCGTGGAGGTGAAGCTCGTCATGGGAGATATTATGTATCCGTGATTCCGCATTAATAATGATATCGAGCATAGCATCTGCATCAGACCTTACCTTTTCTTGAAGGTCCATCTCATGGAGAATCCTATACATCTCTTTTATGGTAAGATGGATATCTGAGTGCTTAATCCTTAGATGAATGCCTTCTATTACACCCTGCGAGAGCCTTTCAGGCTCCATATCAGGGATTGGCAGTGGTATCTTCTTTATTGTCTTTAAAAAGTTCTCAAAAGGATAACCTGCATGGATTAAGGCGCCTATCATCATATCGCCACTTATACCAAATACAGGGTCAATATAGAGTATCTTCATAGTATTATAGACGATTTATAAGGGTTGCAAAATACGCAGCACCAAAGCCATTGTCAATATTGAATACTGATACAGTGGAACATGAGTTGAGCATGGCAAAAAGGGCGGTTAAGCCACCTAGACTTGCACCATATCCAACACTTGTTGGGACACCTATCACAGGGACACCTACAAGCCCTGCTATCACAGAGGGCAGGGCTCCCTCCATGCCGGCAATGGCAATTATAACCCTTGCGGCCTTGAGCGTGTCAAGATTGCCTACTAATCTATGTATACCTGCTATGCCTACATCATACAATCTTTCTGTTTTATTGCCGAAAAAGATAGAAGAGACATATGCCTCCTCTGCTACATTTATATCGCTTGTCCCTGCTGAGACAACCAGTATTGTTCCCTTCCCGTTTATGGTCAAGTCTTCTTTTATATAAAAACAACCTGCCCTCTTATTGAATATCCCTGATTCAAATCTCCTACAAAGGACAGCACCTGTATCCTCTTTGATGCGTGTTATGAGGATATCCTGATTATGCCTTCTTAATGCCTCTATGATCTCAGTGAGCTCCTCTACCGTCTTTCCACTGCCAAAGACTACCTCCTGGAGACCTTTTCTTATTGCCCTATGGTGGTCTACCTTTGTATGATTCAGATCCTCAAAGGGTATATCCTTTATTCTCTCATAGGCATCCTCAGGAGAGATAGCGCCTTTGCCCACCATTTCGAGAAGATTCTTTATCTCTTTATCTATCATGAGGATGATTGGCCTCTGTTTTATAAAATCTATTCAACTAAAAAGGCACTCTTAACAATCCTTACATCATTACCTCTTATGCCAACCACATCAAATCTCGTCTTTCTGTTGATTATCTTGTGGGATTTGAGATAATGCTGGGCAGACATAATTATATGCCTCTTCTTTGCATCATTGATGGCGTAAAGGGGGTCGCCAAAGGTTTCTGTGTTCCTTTTTTTAACCTCTACAAATACCAGACAGTCTCCCTCCTCAGCTATGATGTCTATCTCACCAAAGGGATTTCTGTAATTTCTCTCAAGGATCCTATAGCCTCTGGATTTTAATATCCGGACCGCCCTATCCTCCCCCTCTTTCCCCTCCGCCCTTTTAGTAGTGATCAATATATTCCTTAACCCCCCTGAAGGTCTTTCTGTGAATAGGTGATATCCCGAATTCTTTTATGGTAAGCCTGTGGTCTTTTGTTGGATAACCTTTATTTTCTCTGAAGTTATATACAGGATACATATTGTCGTATCCATCCATTATCCTGTCCCTTGTTACCTTTGCGATTATGGATGCACAGGCAATAAAAAAACATTTTCTATCACCTTTTATTATGGTCTTTGTATGGGGATGACCCTTTATACTTTGGTTTCCATCAATGAGAAGAAGGTCAGGATAAACACCGGCATCACTCAATGCCCTTTCCATAGAAAGGAGACTGGCCTTGAGTATATTCATCCTTTCTATCTCTTCATGGTCTGCCATACCGATGCCGATGCTATAGGCATTTCTCGTAATCCAGTAGAAAAGCTCTTCCCTTATTTTTTTACTTAATAGCTTTGAGTCATTTATACCGCAGATCTGTTCAGGTACCCTATCCCAGATTACACATGAGGATACAACAGGACCTGCAAGGGGTCCCCTACCTGCCTCATCAATACCAGCAACAAGGCCCTTAAGATGGCAACCCATTAATCCCTTTTCTCTTTTAGTTTTGCTGCCTTACCTTTAAGATTTCTGAGATAATATAGCCTTGCCCTTCTTACCTTGCTTTTACTTGTAACCTCTATCTTCTCTATAAGGGGTGAGTGAACAGGAAAGGTCTTTTCAATGCCTATACCATAGGATATCTTTCTTACTGTGAATGTTGCCCTTGTGTTGCCTCCCCTCTTTTTTATCACAACACCCTCGAACATCTGGATACGCTCTTTATCTCCCTCAAATATCTTTGTAAATACCTTCACGTTATTGCCTACATCTACCTCGGGAAGATCGAGTCTCATATGCTCTTTTTCAATTAAATCAATTGTTTCGTTCATCATTGCCTCCTCTTTTGCCAAGTATTCTATCAATTATTATACCGAGCGCCACCCTTAAGGATAGGTGATTATAATCACCTGAACCAACTATAGGTTCAAGCATTCTGTCGCACAGGCCAATGGTTTCATCGGTTAGACCCCAACCTGTCCCGAAAAGCATAAGGACATGCCTTTGTTTATCGTGGATAATGGTTCTCATCTCCTCGAACCCAATAACCTTATGGGGTCTGTCTTTAGATGATGTCCCCACAATGAAGAGTTTGCCATCCCCCTTTATCTCCTCTATGACAGCCTCAAGGCTTTCCCTCATGGTAATGGTATTAAGGGCTTGAGCCCTCACAGGGTTATAATCAGCACCATATCCATTTCTCCAATGCTCGATGAGTCTTTCCATTATTATCCTCTGCCTTACAAGGGGAGTAACAATATAACACATCTTGATCCCAAAAGTCATGCAACATCTCGCTACATCATGGAGCTCCAGATTGTTAACGCTGGTGGCAATAACCTCTCTGTGCTTATTATAAATAGGATAATGAATAACAGCTATGTATAGATTACTCAGAAAGCCCCTCCATGATCTCCCTTATAAAGATCTCATCCTCTTTATTTGGCTTAAACCTCTCTATAAGGTCGGGTCTTCTTATTATGGTCTTTCTGATGGACTCCTTCCTCCTCCACCTTCTTATCTCCTCATGATTACCGGAGAGTAGAACCCCTGGAACATCCATACCCATAAAGCTCTCGGGCCTTGTATATTGAGGATATTCAAGGAGAGATTCCTCAAGGCTCTCATCCATGGGGGAGGCGGCATTACCAAGAACCCCTGGGATAAGCCTTGCTATAGCATCAATAAGGACAAGGGCAGATACCTCGCCACCAGATAAAATATAATCCCCTATTGATATCTCCTCATCAACAAGCTCTATAATCCTCTCATCTATACCCTCATATCGACCGCAGATAAGACAGAGATGAGGTCTTTTTGCAAGTCTTGTGGCTGTATACTGAGAAAATACCCTACCCTGGGGTGTAAGTAGTATATAATGTGGCCTGCCAAGCCCCTTTTCTACATGCCCCATTGCCTTATAGATGGGCTCTATCTTCATTACCATGCCGGGTCCACCACCATAGGGTGAATCATCACAGGTTCTGTGGGTATCTTCTGCAAAATCCCTTATGTTTACAATATTAAACCTTATAATACCAGCCTCTACAGCCTTTTTTATTATGCTTTCCTTAAGGGGTGAATCGAAAATCCCTGGAAACAGGGTCAGGACAGAAAAGATCATACAAGGAAATCGTCTCCCTCCACCTTTATAATAGAGTGCTCTATATCAATAGATGATATAAATATATCTACCATAGGGATAAGTATCTCCCTTTCACCCTTCACCACCATGACATCATTTGCCCTTGTATGCATAATATAATCAACCTTTCCGAGCAACCTCCCTGTCTGATTTATTACATCAAGTCCGATAAGTTGATATTCATAGTATTCATCTGGTTCAAGCCCTGGAAGGTCCTCTTCCCTCACAAACAGCTCCTTGTTTATAAAAGAGGTGACCTTCTCAAGACCATCATATCCAGAAAATTTTATATAAAAAGTATCTTTTTGAAATCTGACATGCTCTGGTTTAAGTTCTATCCACTCATCCTTCTGCTTAATAAGAAAAGAGGTGTATCTGTATAAACCATCTCTCTCATGGTTGTAATACCAGAATTTGACCTCTCCCTTTAAACCATGGGTGGCAGTTACCCTTCCAACCGAGACACATTTCATTATTCAATAATCTCAAGCACTGCCCTTTTCTTTGCCTTTGTAGAGGCTGCACTCAGGATTGTCCTCATGGCACGGGCAGTTCTGCCCTGCTTACCTATTACCTTGCCAAGGTCATCCTTGGCAACATTCAATTCAATGACTGATGTCTTCTCTCCCTCAATCTCAGCTACCTTCACCTGATCGGGATTGTCAACTAAAGCCTTTGCAATGAACTCGATTAAATCTCTTAGCATATCCCACCTCCGAAAATTATAGTGTTAGTTCTTTTAAGACCCCTTCTTTCTTAAAGATGTTTTCAACAGTTTTTGTGGGTGTTGCACCCTTTTTATACCATGCCTTTATCTTTTCCCTGTTAAGGGTAATCTGAACAGGCTCTCTAAGAGGATCATAGGTCCCCACATTCTCGATAAACCTTCCATCCCTTGGATAGATGCTATCTGCAACAACAATCCTGTAAAAAGGTTTCTTCTTTGTTCCATAACGTGCCAATCTAAACTTAACAGCCAATATTCCACCTCCTATCTGAAGAGTAGTTGTTTAGGCAGGCTCCTCATGCCGCCTTTTGTGAATTTCTTTATCATCTTTTTTGTCTCTATATATCTCTTGAGCAGGTCATTCACATCCTGCACCTTTGTCCCGCTCCCCTTAGATATACGGAGTCTCCTACCACCATCAATAATATGCGGATAGAGCCTCTCCTTTTTTGTCATTGAATTGATGATTGCCTCTATCTTCTTTATATCCTTCTCTGCCTCCTGAAAGTTTATTGCGCCCTTTACCTTATTAAACCCAGGAAACATGCCTATTATTGACTCTAAGGAACCGAGCTTCTTCATCTGTTTTATCTGATCCCTGAAATCCTCAAGGGTAAATTCATCTTTTCTTATCCTCTTTTCAAGCTCTCTTGCCTTTTTCTCATCAAATACCTCCTGTGCCTTTTCAACAAGGGATACTACATCGCCCATACCAAGGATGCGGGATGCCATCCTCTCAGGATGGAACGGTTCAAGGGCATCGAGCTTTTCTCCTATACCTATTAGTTTAATGGGTCTTCCTGTCACCGCCCTAATAGAGAGGGCAGCACCGCCTCTTGTATCACCATCGAGCTTGGTGAGGATTACACCATCTATACCCAGTCTTTCATGAAATGTCCTGGCAATCCCCACAGCGTCCTGGCCTGTCATAGAGTCAATCACAAGGAGGGTCTCTTTTGGGTTCAATATCTTTTTCTGATTTATAAGTTCATCCACCATCTCCTCGTTTATATGGAGCCTTCCTGCTGTGTCAACGATGATGGTATCAAAGCCATTTTTCATTGCATATGCCTTTGCCTCTGTGCAGAGGACAACAGGATTTTTGATATCCTTTACAGGAAATGTGCTTATACCGATCTGATTACCTATCCTCGTCAGCTGTTCAATAGCAGCAGGTCTATAGATATCAGTGGGAACGAGCAGGGATTTCCGTCCCTTTTTTCTCAAAAATAGGGCAAGTTTACCTGCGGTTGTGGTCTTTCCAGAGCCCTGTAAGCCTGCGAGGAGTATGGCAACAGGGGGGGATCCAGAGGTGTCAACAGGGACATTAACCTTGCCCAATAACTCGCAGAGTTCATTATGGACTATCTTTATGAACTGCTGTCCCGGGGTTATGCTTGTAAGGACATCTGAGCCAAGGGCTTTTTCTTTTATCTTTTCAAGGAAATCCTTTGCAACCTTGTAGTTTACATCTGCCTCAAGAAGGGCAATGCGGACCTCTCTTAAAGAGTCCTTTATGTTATCCTCTGATAACTTACCGTAACCCCTAATCTTTTTAAATGTAGTCTCTAATCTCTCCTGTAGTTTTTCAAACATAATCAAATAAGATAATAGAAAAAATCTATATAGTCAATGGTAAATAATCTTTAGTTAGCGCAAACCATGTTATAGGGCCAATCTCCCTTCATATCACTTCTTTATAAGCTCCACATCTACCTCACCACCGAAGGTTTCTGCAAGCTCTTTACCTAACCTATTGAGATCTTCCTCTCTGTCAAACTCAATGACAAGCTCTCTGTCATCAAGGATCTTTAACCTACCATACTTTTTAACAACCTCCGTAACCTTTACCGGGTCTGTTGTAACCCAGCCCTTCATCCTCTTTACAAGCTCCTCGCCATTAAATGCCCTCTCAATAACAAGGTCAACCCTCCTCTTTTTTGCCTCCCAGCCTACAAGTGCTGGCTGCACAATCACTGGTGTTACAGGGTCATGCATGGCTGCACACCTGAACCAAAGCTTTGCCCTTATCATACAATCACCTCTTTTTTATAAAAAATAGTAAGGGATACATTTTATCAATACCCATAAACATGGGCAAGGGAAAAATAGCCAAATATCTTTGTTCACTATTGTAACTCAACTGACAAAAAATAAGATTAGCTATCTAAGTTGACAAATACCTTCAATCAATTTATAATGTTCACGATAGTGAAACATGTACAATGCACCAATAATAAAAAAGGCATTTGATATAATAAGGCTCATGGTGGAGGATTATAATCCCCTTGGCGTCACAGAGATATCAAAACGTCTTTCCATAAGCAAAAGCACTGTCTTTGGCATATTAAAGGCGCTTGAAGATGAAAATCTTATAATCAAGGATAGCTCCAATAAGAAGTATCTTATAGGTCCTGGTTTATTCGAGCTATCAAAAAAGGTTTTTAAAGGCGGTGAGCTTGCAAATATCTCTAGACCCTACCTCGAAAGGCTCGTTAAGGAGGTGGATGAGACAGTCTTTTTATGTATAAGAGAGAATGATAAGGTTGAAACCCTTGATGTCATAGAGGCAAGAAAGGCTGTAAAAATTACGTCACCAGTAGGTATAAAGATGCCTATAACCGCGTCTGTTCTGTGCAAGACATTTCTTTCGCCTATGGACAACGATGATATCAGGGATTTTCTTTCAAGAAAAGGTTTACCAAAGTATACTGAAAACAGCATTACTGACATAGAGAGATTTATAGAAGAGATAGAAAAGACCAGGAAGTTAGGATACAGTCTTGATCTTGAGGAATATCTCAGGGGTATAAGGGCACTGGCGACCCTTCTCTACTATGGAGATGGTAAACTGGCAGGGGCAATATGCATAGTTGGCTTCACAAGCTCTATTAAGGATGAAAAAATACCTATGATGATCCAACATCTAAAAAATACTGCACAACTTATTAACCAGCGGCTCTCCCAATTTAATATAAAGTAACTACAACAATAAAACACGTGGGAGCCCTGAAAAAACATACATCGAAAATAAAATACAGACAATTAGCATTGGCAATACCCATCCTCGCATGTCTTATAATTGTATCCTGTGCAGGAATTGTGCAAAAAGATAGAGTAACCCCTGGACAGGATGAAAGATTTGTAGAATGTAGATATGTTGAGGACGAAAAAGATAAAGAATCATCCATGTTAAGATGCTCAATAGGCTATGATCGGTCTAATTTCTTTACTGGAATAGGCAATAAACTCACTATGATAGCTGATTCAGGGGAAAGACTTGAGCTCTGGTGGACTATAGACTGGCTGGGAAGGGGTTATTTTTTCCCGAGATGGCGTTTTGCATTGATGTATTTCAACCCTCAAGGCACAGAGAGGCAGCAAAAGGGGGTCCGCATAGGCGAATGTCGTTTTAGTAGAGGGTGTAATCATGGGAGATATACAGGGCCAGACCTAAATAAAAACAATATCCCTGATTATTTTACAGAGATAGTATGGGACAACTACGATTATGGTGATGATGCTGGGGTAGAAGGTTATCTTGACCACTATCAGCATATATATAAACCCCGTGAGAATCTATATGAGGTCATAAGGTATCTTTATTTTTATCCTGAAAAGTGCACGCCCCCTTTAAGCCCCAGGGACGATGTGTGCTGCATCAAAAATGAATGTAAGCCACCATATAAGATTAAGGAAAGGAGGATAATAGAATCTATAGGTTTTTAAATTTTGACTTGAAACAGACAATATGATACAAATACATGCTATGAATATAAATATATTCAATACATTCACGGGGAAAAAAGAGGCCTTTAAACCCATAACTGATAATCTTGTGAGGCTGTATGTATGCGGTGTAACTGTTTATGACCACTGTCATATAGGTCATGCGAGAAGCGCTATTGTCTTTGATGTAATAGTGAGGTATCTCAGGGTAAAAGGTTATGATGTAGCATTTGTAAAGAACTTCACAGACATAGATGACAAGATCATAAAAAAATCCATAGAAGAGGGTATCTCATGGAAGGAGGTATCAGAGAAGTATATAGCCTCTTTCTATGAGGATATGGACGCATTGAATATCATGAGACCTACCTATGAGCCAAAGGCAACAGACCATATAGATGATATGATTCGTCTTGTAGAGACCCTGCTGAAAAATGATAATGCCTATATAATGGAGGGTGATGTCTATTTCAGCGTTGAGAGCTACAAAGATTATGGTGCATTATCAAAAAGAACACTGGATGATATGATTGCAGGGGCAAGGGTGGACATAAACGAAAAAAAGAAGAACCCTCTTGATTTTGCCCTCTGGAAATCATCAAAAGAGGGCGAGCCATGGTGGGATGCGCCTTTTGGTAGGGGAAGACCGGGCTGGCATATAGAATGCTCTGTTATGAGCACAAGATATCTCGGCAATCCTTTTGATATTCACGGCGGAGGCAAGGACCTAATATTTCCCCATCATGAGAACGAACGGGCACAGACAGAGGCTGCAACAGGAAAAAAATTCGTAAATTATTGGATGCACAACGGTTTTGTTAATATTGATAAGGAAAAGATGTCCAAATCTTTGGGTAATATACTCCTCATTAAGGATTTTATAAAAGAATACCATCCTGAGACACTGAGGCTGTTCTTTTTATCAAATCACTATAGAAGCCCCGTTGACTATAACGAAAAATCCATAGAAGATACCAATAGCGCACTCTACAGGCTCTACCATACAATAGAGCGGGCAGATGAATTAACAAGGGATAAGGACATAAAGCAAGAGGTTTTTAGTGAGGCAGAGGATATAAAAAACAGATTCTTTGAGGCTATGGATGATGATTTCAATACCGCCTTGGCACTATCGTGTATATTCGAGCTATCAAGGATTATAAACAGGCTGATGGATATACAGGATGAGGGCAGCCTACCTTTTATTGCCCATACAAAATCCACTATCCTTTATCTCGCAGACATACTGGGTATATTAAAAGACAGATGGCAGGAATATGATGAACATGAAAAGAAAAGACATCTGGCAAGGATAGGATTAGATCCCTCTGAGCTGGAGAGGGCAATCAAAGAGAGGGCAGAGGCGAGAAAAAACAGGGACTTCAAAAAGGCAGATAGCATAAGAAACAACCTTCTTGACAGGGGTATAATCCTGCAGGATACACCAGGCGGTACAGAGTGGAGAGTAAAAAAATAAATTCTATTATAAAGGAGAGGCATAGATGAAAGAGGTAAGATTTCACGGAAGAGGCGGCCAGGGCGCGGTAACCTCAGCAGAGCTTGTAGCACAGGCAGCAATCAAGGGCAATATGTATGCGCAGGCCTTCCCGAGCTTCGGGCCTGAAAGAAGAGGTGCCCCAGTCCAGGCTTTTTTAAGAGTCTCAGACAAACCAATAAAGATCAGGGCAAAGATATATCACCCTGACAATGTAATAATCCTCGATTCAACCCTGCTCGGTGTTGTAAACCCTGCAGATGGTTTAAAACCAGGTGGCTTCATAATAATAAATTCCAACAAATCTGAGGATGAGGTAAAAAACCTCTTTCCAGGCTGCAACATTGCCCTTGTTGATGCAACCCATATAGCCAAGGAGGAGCTTGGGGTTCCCATAACAAACACCACCATGCTAGGTGCCCTTATCAAGGCAGCAGGTATTGTGGATCTAGACTTCCTTGAAGAGCCTATCAGGGAAAGATTCGGTGTTGTTGCCCAGAGAAACATCAATGCATATAAGAGGGCTTTTGAGGAGACAAGGATTTTAAGGGCATAAAAATCTTGAATGATTATAATAGAAAACATCTTGTGGTTCATTCCCAATCTAATACTGGGGGCTTTTATAATCCATCAAACAATTTTTCAAGTCAATGAGGGTCTCAGGAAACATAGTTGATGTTTTAAATAAAGAGATATTTCCAGGCACAATTGAATTCCGGGATGGGATAATAGCATCTATTGTCAAAGAGCGCCATAGATATGAAACATATATACTCCCTGGTTTTATAGATGCCCACTGCCATATAGAGAGCTCTATGTTGTGTCCTTCTGAGTTTGCCAGGATTGCCTCCACTCATGGAACTGTAGCCACCATATCAGACCCTCATGAGATTGCCAATGTCCTTGGCATAGATGGCGTCTATTTTATGATGGAAAATGGAAAGCAGGTGCCTTTTAATTTCTATTTTGGAGCCCCCTCGTGTGTCCCTGCTACACCTTTTGAGACATCTGGAGCCTCAATTGACATAGAGGCAATAGAGATGCTCTTAAAAAATCCTCAAATCAAATATCTCGGCGAGATGATGAATTTTCCTGGGGTTATAAATAATGATCCCCTTGTTATGAACAAGATAGTTATTGCAAAAAAATATAATAAACCCGTTGATGGCCATGCCCCAGGCCTTTCGGAAGAGGCTTTAAGGAAATATATAGACGCAGGCATAACCACTGACCATGAGACTTTTACATATGAAGAGGGGGAAGAAAAGATCTCATTGGGCATGAAGCTCATAATAAGGGAGGGTTCTGCTGCAAAAAATTTTGATACATTAAGCCCTCTTATTGAAAAATACCCAGATAGTTGTATGCTATGCAGTGATGATAAACATCCTGACGACCTTACAAGAGGACATATTAATTCTATAGTAAAAAAGGCAATCTTTCTGGGTATTGATCCCATGAAGGTTCTTAAATCAGCATGTATTAATCCTGTTTTTCACTATAATCTCGATATAGGCCTATTAAGAATACAAGATTGGGCAGATTTTATTGAGGTGGATGATCTTGTAAATTTGAATATAATAAAGGTTTATATAAAGGGTGAAATAGTAACTGAAAATAGAGCCTCCAAAATATCAAGTATTAAGCCCGATTATGTAAATAGATTCGAGGCTAAGCCAAAGATGCCTTATGATTTTGCATTACCTGGCAATAATAAAAGAATTGCCAATATCATAGAGGCAATTAATGATCAAATCATAACAGGTTGGATTAAATTACCACTTAACCCTGAAAAGGGTTTTTTCAGGACTGATATAGAAAAAGATATATTAAAAATTGCCCTTATATGCCGATATGCTGATAAACCGCCTGTTGTAGCCTTTGTTAAAAATTTCGGCTTAAAAAAAGGTGCTATCGCATCATCGGTGAGTCATGACTCCCATAATATAGTAGCAGTAGGCACAAACGATGAAGACCTCTCAAGGGCAGTAAATCTTATAATAGAAAATAAAGGTGGCCTTGCAATTGCCGCAGCTGATACTGAAGAGGTTCTGCCATTACCTGTGGCAGGATTAATGGCAGATGGAGATGGCTACAGAATTGGAGAGAGATATTCCATAATTGACAGTCTTACAAAAAAGTTTGGCTCAAATCTTTACTCACCCTTTATGACATTATCTTTCATGGCTTTGCCTGTTATACCCCGATTAAAGCTTACAGGCAAAGGTCTCTTTAATGTGGACGAATCACGGTTCATAGATGTTTTTGAATAATTATTATAAACCTTTAAAAAAGGTCTATGGCTCTGGGTTTGGGTTTCAGTTCCTATACATAGCCTATTGATTTTTAAGTCTAAAAATCATCTTTGATGATTTTTGTTTTTGGGCACGATCTGGTTTATTTTGTTTATCGAATCTATTATAAAGACCTTTGCATAATCCCTAATCCTTAGATTTTTTCCCTCCATGGGCATTTTTATACCCTTTGTATCATAGGTAGTGAGCCTTATGATGTGTTATTATGTATCCATATGGTTCTTCTTTTACCTTCTTTTACTTATTTTTCTATTCTTTTCC
>Ga0067045_1030936_pt1 | contig 13632 bp, 12 predicted proteins | sample TerdegcTABiofilm_FD_59184 | JGI IMG/M metagenome (GOLD analysis project Ga0067045, IMG submission 59184) | Combined Assembly of (Gp0054472, Gp0054536) Wastewater bioreactor microbial communities from Singapore -Terephthalate degrading...
ACCTTGACGGTCTTGTCCACTTCGTAATTGGTGATGGACTCGCGCTTGTTGCCCAGGGCGTTGCCCTGGCCTGCACCAGCGGCCTGCGGCGCAGGATTGGCACCGTTGATGGGTGCGGTAGAGTTCTGAGGTGGCTGGTTGCTGGTCGCGCCAGGCACGCCGGTAGGTGGAGTGGCCGTCTTGTCGCCATTGGTTTCCATCACCTGCTGGCTGCGCACGGCCCCGCCGTCGGTGGACTGATTGGGACGATGTTGCTCGGACGTCGATTCGGTCTGGCTGAAGTCCAGCTCGGCCGAAACCTGGGCCTTCACATTGTTCTTGCCGACCACGGGCTCCAGAATGTCCAGAATGCGGCGCACATATTGCTGCTCCACCTGCTGGGTGTAGAGGAATTGCTGCATGTCCACGCCGCCGGCATTGCCGTCAGGCGACTGCGACAGCAGCTTGCCGGTGTCGTCCACCACGCTCACGGCCGAAGGCTCCATCTCGGGCACGCTGGATGCGACCAGATGCACGATGCCCGCGATCTGCGCACGGTCCAGCATGCGGCCCGGATGCAAGCTCAGCAGCACGGAAGCCGAAGGCTTTTGCTGCTCGCGAAAAAAGCCGTTCTGATTGGGCAGGGCCAGATGCACGCGGGCACTTTGCACGGCATTGAGCGCCAGGATGGAGCGGGTCAGCTCGCCTTCCAGGCCGCGCTGGAAATTGAGGCGTTCCTGAAACTGGGTGATGCCGAACTTGCTGTTCTCCATCAGCTCGAAGCCCGTGACCGAGCCCTTGGGCAGGCCTTGCGTGGCCAGCTTCAGGCGCACATCGTGCACACGGTCTGCGGGGATGAGGATGGCGCCGCCGCCCTCGCTGTACTTGTAGGGCACGTTCATCTGCGTCAGCTGCGCCACGATGGCGCCGCCATCCTTGTCGCTGACGTTGGAGAACAGCATCTTGTAGTCGGGCTGGCGATAGAACACCGCCGCCGCCACCAGACCGACGGCGACCAAGGCCGCCAGTGCGCCCCAGCGAAGACGTTGGCCACGGTCGAGCGCACTCCAGCGCTGCGCAAGCGCAGGGCGGGGCGCATACGTGGCACCGGGCACGGCATTGGGGACAGGTACTTCAGCTACAGCAGACATCTTGATTCCATGGTGTCAGACCCCACACGAGGTCTAGCGTCCAGTGGATTATTCGGACTCGGGCCCATGGCGTTCCCCCGATAAGCGAGCCGATTCACCCACTTATTGCCCGTCTGCGATCAAGCGAAAAACCTACGATCACCTCCAACTCACCAAGCCTGTTGGATAAAGATATGGACCTGAAGATCCCAGCAATCAATCCCGCCCAACTGGGCAACCAGCTCACCAAGGTCGGCAGCGCCGGCACCGCGCCCGTGGCCGGCGGCTTTGGCCAGGCTTTGCAAAATGCACTGCAATCGGTGAGCTCGGCTCAAAACCATTCCAGCCAGCTGCAGCGCGAAGTACAGCTGGAAAACCCCGCGGTCAGCCTGGAGCAGACCATGGTGGCCATGCAAAAGTCGCAGATCGGCTTTCAGGCCACGCTGCATGTGCGCAACCGCCTGGTGCAGGCCTACTCCGATGTGATGAATATGCAGGTGTGATCGGCGCGACGCCGCACATCGCTCAAAAGGCAGATTGCCCTCCAAGGCTTGCCCGCATGTTGTAGTGACATGCGGGCTTTTTGCGCCCTGCCCGCCTGGCAGCGCCCAATAAAAAGCCCGATCCATTCAAAAGATCAGGCTTCTCGGGCTCAAGTGCTTATCTGCAAAGCGCAGGCAGCAATATTTTTAAAAGCCAAGACTGGCCAGCAGATCATCCACCTGGGACTGCGAGGTCACCACGTCTGCCGTCTTTTCCGGATCCACCACCGGACCTGCCAGCTTGGGCTGCAAGGCTTCCACAGGCGCCAGGACAGGTGCCTGCGCAACATCCGGCGAGGTCTGGATCAGCAACTCCAGCAGCTGCGACTCCAGATCGGCCGCCAGGGCCACCACACGCGCGATCACCTGGCCGGTGAGATCGTGAAAGTCCTGCGCCATCATGATCTCGGTCAGATGGCTATTGGTCTGCTCCGTACCCTCTTCCACCTCCTGCAGATAGTTCATCACACGCCCCTTGGCTACTGCAGCCACGGGATCCTTGATGAGTTCTGCACGCATGGCACGGGTACGCTCGGCCAGCGCATCCTGGCGGTTCTGCGTCACCTCGACCTGGCCCAGCACCTTGTTGGCAGCTTCGCCCGTCAGGCGGGCGATATAGGACAGGCGGCTTTGCGCATCGGGCAGCTCCCCTGCACTGCCGCGCAAACGATCCGCATAGCCCAACTCGTTGAGCGAGTTATGCAACTGGCGCGTGAGCACGCCAATCTTGTAGTGGACGTTGGCGGAAGCCTGGTCGCTACTCATGGCTCAGAGGTCTAGTTTCTTGATGATGAGGTTGACCTTCTCTTCCAGCGTGGCCTTGGTGAAGGGCTTGACGATATAGCCGGCCGCGCCACCCTGGGCGGCAGCCACGATATCTTCCTTGCGGGCTTCGGCGGTCACCATCAGCACCGGCAGATGCTTGAGCTTTTCATCCTGCTTGATCTCGGTGAGCAGCTGAAAGCCGTTCATGTTCGGCATGTTGATGTCGGTCACCACAAAGTCGAACTTGCTAGCACGCAGCTTGGTAATGGCCACCACACCATCTTCGGCCTCATCGGCATCGGCAAAGCCACTCTCCTTGAGCAGATTGCGCACGATGCGGCGCATGGTGGAGAAGTCGTCAACAATCAAAAATCGCAGGGCATTAGCCACGAGAGGCCCTTTCGGTCGGAATAGGTGCGTGGGAACAAGTTTTCACGCCGTGATGGTAACAATTTGTCAACCTCATGGCGTTGGACGTGCATTGTCAGGCTTTTCGACAGCCTCTGTAGCAACTTCAGGGTTTGTTACAACAAACTCTTCCTTGGCATCCAGAGACTGCTTGTCGACAGCGCTGGGTACTGCGCGCCGGGCCTTGGGTTGGTTGATCGTGCTGGCTGCCTCTTCGGCACTGGCCACGCGCTCCATGCTGCGCTCCTTGTCGTTGCCCAGCACACGGCGCTCGGCCTCCTTGGTCAGCACGGTAATCGTGATGCGACGGTTCTGCGCCGCGCGCGGCTCCTCGGGCAGCAGCAGGTCGCTGCTGGACATGCCCACCACGCGCGCCAGCTTATCCAGCGGCATGCCGGCAGCCACGAGTTCGCGGCGCGATGCATTGGCGCGGTCGGCCGACAGCTCCCAGTTGCTGTAGCCGCGATCGGCATTGCCGTAGGGCGCGGCATCGGTGTGACCCGAGAGACAGATGCGATTTTCTGCATTGCCCATGGCCGCACCGATCTCGCGCAGGATATCGCGCATGTAGGGCTTGACCACGGCACTGCCGCTGTCGAACATGGGGCGGTTCTGGTCATCGACGATCTGAATCATCAGGCCGTCATGCGTGATCTCCGTGCGAATCTGCGAGCGAAACTCGTTCAGGCGCGCATTGTTGGCAATCATGGTGTCCACCTTGGCCTTGAGCGCATGCAGACGCTGCGCGTCGCGCGCGGACTCATCGGCCCTTCCCATGGTCTGGCTAGAGCGGCGGTTGGCATTGTCCTCGGACTCGGAACGACGCACCTGGCCGTGCACCTTGGAGAGGTCGTTGCCGCCGCCTGGCACGATGCTGGAGCTGTTGCCCGCACCGCTGCCACCCGACATCGCCACCTTCAGCGGCGAATTGAAATACGCGGCAATCCCCTGCAACTCGCCCTGAGCGGTCGAACCCAGCAGCCACATCAGCAAGAAGAAGGCCATCATCGCCGTCACAAAGTCGGCATAGGCAATCTTCCAGGCGCCACCATGGTGGGCATGGGCGGTCTTCTTGACACGCTTGATGATGATGGGCTGCAGTTTCTTGTCAGCCATGGCAGCGCTCCATCACAACATACTGGCGAGAGCGGGCACTCATCACTTCTTACCCTTGACGTGCGACTCCAGCTCCAGAAAGCCTGGGCGCTCGGTGGAGAACAGCACCTTGCGGCCGAACTCGATGGCCGTGCCCGGGTTGTAGCCCTGCATGCTGGCCAGCAGCGTCGCCTTGATGCACTCGAACTCCTTGGCCGCATCCTGCGCACGCTGCTCCAGCAGCGCGGCCATGGGCTCCACCAGCGCATAGGCCAGCAAGATCCCGAGGAAGGTACCCACCAGCGCCGAGGCAATCATGCCGCCCAGCACCGCCGGGGGCTGCCCCACGAAAGCCATGGTGTTCACCACACCCAGCACGGCCGCAATAATGCCGAAGGCCGGCAGGGCGCCTGCCAGACGATTCAGTGCCATCACTGGCGCATGGGCCTCGGCATGATGGGCTTCGATTTCGCTGTCCATCAGCGCCTCGATCTCATGCGAGTTGAGATTGCCCGAGACCATCATGCGCAGATAGTCGGTCAGGAACTCGACGACATGGTGGTCGGCCATCAGCTGCGGATAGTTCTGGAACACCGTCGAGGACTGCGGATCTTCCACATCGGACTCGATCGACATCAGGCCTTCCTTGCGCGCCTTCTGCAGCAGCTCGTACAGGAGCGCCATCACTTCCATATAGCGCGCCTTGTTGTAGCGCGAGGGCTTGAGCGCCGAAGGGATCGCCTTGGCCGTGGCCTTGAGCACCTTGGGCTGGTTGCTGACGATGAATGCGCCCAGGGCGCCACCGCCAATGGTCACCATCTCGAACGGCAGCGCCTTGACAAGAACGCCCACGCTGCCGCCGTGCAGCACATACATGCCGAAGATGCAGCCGAAGGCGACGATATAACCGATGAGAACAAGCATAGGTGCCGATTGTGAAGTTGCAGAAGCGCGGCCATAGGCGCAAAAAGCTAGGCGTTTGGAAGCTAGATCGGCAGCTAGCCGCTGTTATGTAGGGTAATTCCGAACCAAGCAGTGACTTGAAGGTTCAGGCAGCCTGAAAGCAAGGCAAAGCTCCTGCATTCGTTACATCCCGAAAAATATTTGCAGAACTCTCTAAAGTTTTTGCGGGATGACTCCGATAACAGCTTCAACAGGGAAACAAAGCCCTGTCACCAGCGAGCCACAGCAGCAAAACATAAGGAACTGCAGGCTGGGGTGCTGGATTGGGCTGCCGCCGCCGCCCACCCTGAATAGTTCAGGTCACTGTGGCGGCGACGTTTTGATCGCATCAAGGAGTTCGCATCATGGCAATGACCATCAACACCAATATCCAGTCGCTCAACGCACAGCGCAACCTGGGCACCTCGCAATCTTCGCTGTCGACCTCCATGCAGCGTCTGTCCTCGGGTCTGCGCATCAACAGCGCCAAGGACGATGCAGCTGGCCTGGCCATTGCCGAACGCATGAGCGCCCAGGTTCGCGGTCTCAACCAAGCACAGCGCAACGCCAATGACGGCGTCTCGCTGGCCCAGACGGCTGAAGGCGCACTGAGCACCATCGGCGGCAACCTGCAGCGTATCCGCGAACTGGCTGTGCAATCGCGCAATGCCACCAACTCCACCGAAGACCGTGCAGCTCTGCAAAAGGAAGTGCAGCAGCTTAAGGACGAGATTGGCCGTGTGGCAAAAGACACCTCCTTCAATGGAACCCAGCTTCTGGATGGATCCTTTGCCGCTCAGGACTTTCAGGTAGGTGCCAATCAAGGCCAGACAATTAGAGTAAACAGCCTGGTGAATGCGAATATCAAAGAGTTGGGACAGTGGACGAGTGCAGATACAGCAGCCCAAGTTTCTGCGGTGAAACCAACAGGCACCGTTACCCCTGCTGTACCCGGAACAGGTTCTGCGACTGCAGCAGCCGCTGTCACTTATGCCGCCTCCTCCACAGTTTCTGTGGAGATTAATGGCACCGCACAGAACATTGCGGCAGATGACAAGGCAACATTTGTCGCAGGCTTGGAAGCTGCAATCGGTAATGGAGCTACCGTTACAACAGCTGACGATACTACTTTTTCCATCGCTGGATATACAGGCAGCCAGCCGGTCACAGTGAAAATCGGAACGGGTGCGGCGGCAACGGTAAATGCCCAGACCCCTGCCAGCAGCGCTTTCGGTGCGGGCTCCGTTTCCATCAATGGTCAGACAATCAACTATGGCGCTGCGTCGTCGGCGGCCCTGCGGACACAGGAACTGGTCGACAAGATCAACAGCAATCAGACACTGAAGGATAGCGGCGTTTCGGCATCTGTAAAAAATGGCCTGCTAAATGTTGAGTCTAAGAGCGCCGACCTTGTGATTGCAGGTTCCACTGCCACAGAAACCGGCCTAACCAATGGCACAACAGATTTCGTTGCAGGCTCAGGTCAAGTCGGTTTCGCTGACTTGGATGTTTCGTCGGTAGCCGGCGCTGATAACGCGATTCTGGCGATGGACGCAGCCTTGAAATCCGTGAACTCTGCTCGCGCCGACCTGGGTGCCATTCAGAACCGCTTTGAATCCGTGGTTTCCAACCTGAGCGTGAACAGCGAAAATCTGTCGGCCTCCAAGTCCCGCATCACCGATGCAGACTTCGCTGCAGAAACCGCCAATCTGAGCCGCTCGCAGATTCTGCAGCAAGCCGGCACGGCGATGGTGGCCCAGGCCAACCAGCTGCCCCAGGGCGTGCTGTCCCTGCTGCGTTAATTGCATCAAGCAGTTGCACTGACAATGCACTAGTCAGCCAGCACCAAACTAGGCCTCCTTCGGGGGGCCTTTTTGCTGTCCTGCCGCTCCCAATATGCAACCGTCAATTGTAAAAATAGCAGGACTTTAGGCCTCTTATCGGTCTTATGTCCCACATGGCTTGCTCCAACAATCCTCGTACCCGGAATAGCAGACTTCGTCCGTGTTTCCGGTCACGTGGGCCAGCGCCGTCGCTGGTCGTGAAAACGGCTAGTACGTCGCCGGTTTACTGGCTTGAAACAGGAGCACACGCCATGGCAGCCATCATCAATACCAATATCCAGTCGCTCAATGCGCAGCGCAATCTGAGCAAATCCCAAAGCCAGCTGGCTACCTCCATGCAGCGCCTATCCTCGGGCATGCGCATCAATAGCGCCAAGGATGATGCAGCCGGTCTAGCCATTTCCGAGCGCATGTCCACACAAGTGCGTGGTCTGACAGTAGCCATGCGCAACGCGAACGACGGCATTTCTCTGGCGCAGACCGCTGAAGGTGCGCTGAGCTCTGTGGGAAATAATCTGCAACGTATTCGAGAACTGGCTGTGCAGTCCCGCAACGCCACCAACTCGGCAGAAGATAGAGCAGCTCTTGATGCAGAAGTGCAGCAACTGAAGGCTGAAGTGACCCGGATTGCCGAGCAAACAGGCTTTAACGGGACAAAACTGCTGGACGGAACTTTCACCAATATGGCATTCCAAGTGGGCGCCAATCAGGGTGAAACCATCAATATTTCAGGCATCGCCAACGCGAACATTGACAAGCTTGGAAGCTGGACAAGTGCGTCAACAAATGCCACGGTGACAGGAAATATTCCTGACGGCGGCTATACAGCAGCAGTGCCCACAACCACAGGAACATCAGGTACGTTTACATCGGCCGTTGCAAGTGCCGGAGGTGAAAATTTCAAGTTTGTTGTTGGTGGCGTTTCTATTGTTGATCAGACCTCTAGCGCTGCGAACGATACTGTCACGGCTGCGCAGATCGATGCCCAACTGAACACTCCTTCGATTAAAACAGCATTAGCAGCCGCTGGAGTCACGGTTACAGGCACGGCAGGCGCTGGAACGTTGAGCTTCCAAAAAGCAGATGGTTCGGCATTGACGGCCACGGTCACTAGCGACTACGGGACGACTCAAGGCTCATTTGCCACCGGCACTTTTACTGGTACGAAAAACGGAAGTCCGGCGGTAGCCGCCGCATTCCCTGCTATCGGAGCTGGCGAATTTACATTGAAGGGGGTGAAGGCCGACGGCTCAGCAGGACCTGTGGTGAATATAGAAGTGCCAGCAGCCGGAAGTGCCAGTGATCGGACATTGGCGCTGATGAATGCCGTCAACGCTCAGACTCAAGACACTGGAGTTACAGCCTCTGTCATCGGAGGAAAACTATCGCTGACCTCAAAGTTTGGAGACTTCACCATAGACTCGAGCTTAACCCCTGCCAAACTTGATGACCTCACTGGGCTTACCAAGGGTGTATCTGGTGCAGCAGCAGGAGGAACAGCCTACGCAGCTGGTGTTGCCCAGACTGGATTTGCTGATCTGAGTGTTGGTGATCCAACCAAAGCAGATAACGCAATTTTGGCCATGGATGCGGCATTGACTGCAGTCAATGGCGCACGTGCTACCCTGGGTGCGGTTCAAAGCCGCTTTGAAAGCACAATTGAGAACCTTAGCGTCGGCACAGAAAACCTCTCCGCATCCCGTAGCCGCATCATGGATGCCGACTTTGCCGCAGAAACCGCCAATCTGAGCCGGACACAGATTCTGCAGCAGGCAGGCACCGCCATGGTCGCACAGGCCAATCAGCTGCCACAGCAAGTGCTCAAGCTGCTGCAAGGCTGATTCTGGCACTTGGCATTTTGTACTCAAGTTCTGCTTCGGCTTGCCGAAACACAATGCGTAGTACTGTCAATAAAGACGGCGCGAAAGGCGCCGTTTGTTCAATGACGCAGACTAGGCGTGCCACACGCTTGCGGTCTTGCGCAGAGGGAGTTTTATATGGCGATCAGCTCAGTCGGTATTGGCAGCGGCCTGGAAGTAGAAACCATTGTCAAACAACTGGTGGCGCTGGAGTCCAAGCCCATCGCGGCGCTGCAGACCAAGGCCACTGGTATCAATACCCAGATCTCGGCCTTTAGCCAGCTGAAGTCGCAAATCTCCAATCTGCAGGATCAGGTGGACAAGCTGGCAAAGCCCGCCACCTGGCTTGGCAATACGCTGACCTCCTCCAACTCAACCCAAGTGACAGGCACGGCCACAGCCAGTGCGGTGCAAGCGACTTATGACGTAAAGGTGTCGCAGATGGCCGCAGGACAGACGATTGGTTCCGATCTGGTGAAAAGCGGCACTACGTTGGGACCAGGCAAGCTGACCATCACCATGGGTCAATGGGGCAGCACGAGTGAAGCGGGCGTCTCCAGTGACTTTCAGCCCAAGACCAAGGATGGCCAAGGAGTCAGCTTCGAGGTAAACATCACGGCAGAGGATGACTCCCTGGCCAAGATCGCCGCCAAGATCAATGCCGCCAAAGGCGATGTCAGCGCCACGGTGCTCAAGGACCACACGGGTGAGCGTCTTGTGCTGCAATCCAAGACCACAGGCGCTGATTCGGCTTTCAAGGTGGAGGCATCAGGAACAGGTCTGCAGCAGTTTGCTTATGGCGGCGCCAATGGCAGCATGAGTCGATCTGTCAAGGCACAGGACACCCTAGCAACCATCAACGGTATCCAGATGGCTTCGCGCACCAATGTGTTCGAGGAGGTGGCGGCTGGAGTGACCCTGACGGTTTCACAGAAGATGGCGGAGGCCGATGCGCCGGTACGTATCACCATTGCCAATGACTCGGCCACGGCCAAGACGGCTCTGAAAAATCTGGTGGAGTCATACAACGCACTCAGCAGCGCCCTGACGACCATGACGGCCTATGACAAGGACACCAAGGCAGCAGGCACCTTGCAAGGAGATTCGACGGCGGTGAATCTGCAATCAGCTCTGCGCCGTTTGCTGTCAGGCCCCGGTGGCGAGGGCGGGGAGTTCACCAGTCTGTCGCAGATGGGCATTGCCTTCCAGAAAGACGGCACGCTCAAAATCGACGATACCAAGCTGGACAAGGCCCTCAAGGACCCGGAGAGCATGTCCAAGTTCTTCACCGCAGATGTTGCCGATGCCAGCCAGGATGGCTTTGCGGTACGCCTCAAGGATTTCACAAGCGGCATGCTGGCCACTGGCGGCACCTTCTCGACCAAGGACGAGACGCTCAAGAATGCGCTCAAGCGCAATACGGCCGATCAGGAACGCCAGACCGCACGTGTGACAGCCTACGAAGCGCGCGTGCGCGCCCAGTATTCTCGTCTGGATACGCAGATGGCCAGCCTGAAAGCCCTGGACACCTACGTAGCCCAGCAAGTAACTACATGGAACAAGTCCACTAGCTAAGCTATTGAAGCCTGCAGAAAGGACTTAATTGCCCCCTGAGTCGGCCGATAACCAGAACAGTAATTTGAGAAACTGCAACAAAGGAGTTTTGTGATGTTTTCCCCAGCCAATGCGCGCGCAATGTCGGCTTACCGTCAGGTGGGTGTGCAATCCATGGTGGACAGCGCATCGCCTCAGCAGTTGATCAAGATGCTGTTTGATGGCCTGCTTGCCTCCATCAATGCTGCACGCGGCGCGATCGAGCGCGGTGATATCAATGAAAAAGTGCGCCATATCGGCAAGGCGGTGCGCATTCTGCAGGAAGGTCTGCTGGGCGCGCTGGACCGCGAAAAAGGGGGCGAGCTGGCCGGCAACCTGGCCTCGCTCTATGAGTACTGCACCACCCGGTTGACCCTGGCCAATGCCCGCAACGATGCAAGCATGGTCGATGAAGTCGCAGGCCTTATGAACACGGTTGCACAGGGCTGGAATGAAATCACCAATGCACCAGCACCCGCTGCTGCCTAAAAAATGGAGCACACATTGATCGACTTCTACCGCGCCATAGAGGAAAGCAGCGCCAAGATGCTGCAGGCCGCCCAGGCCAAGGACTGGGACGGTGTTGCGCGCTATGAGGGCACTTGTGCCGTGCTGATCGAGCAGCTGCGCTTTCGTTCGCGTGACGAAAAGCTGGCGCCCGAACTGCGCAAGGAAAAGGCGCGCATCATGCAACGCATCTTGCGCAACGATGCCCAGATTCGCGTGCTCGCCGAGCCCTGGCTGGCCAGTTTCGAGCACATGTTTGACGGCCAGCCGCATGTGATGCACTGATTGCAAAGCCACTCAAGCCAAGCCCTGCTGCAGCGATGCAACAGGGCTTTTTGCTTGCAGCGACGATCAAGACATCCATGAACCCAATGCCGCAGAACGCCAAACGCTATCGACAATGAAGCAGAAAAACGCAGCCATGCCGCTGCGTTGCAAAAACAAAGCCGCCGCTTGGGCAGATGGGATCTGCCCAAGCGGCGGCTTTGTTCTGGTCAATGGCCCGCTCCGGGCGGACCGTTTCAGGTGTTCAATGCGAGCGCATCTTGGTGCGCAGACGGGCGATGGCCTGACTGTGCAGCTGGCAGACCCGCGACTCGGTCACGCCGAGCACGGCGGCGATTTCCTTGAGGTTCATGTCGTGCTCGTAGTACATGCCCATCACATACTGCTCGCGCTCCGGCAGGGCCTTGATGGCCTCGACCAATGCGGAGCGCATGCGCTGGTCACGCAGCAAGGCAAAGGGGTCGGCACCAGAGTCGGCCACATGCCGCTCCAGATAGTCGTCGCCGTCGTCGCCGTCACCTCCGCCTATGTCCTCGAGATAGACCAGCTGCGTGCCGCGCACCTTGCCCAGCAGGGACTGATAGTCGTCCAGGGCCATGCCCAGCTCGGCCGCGATCTCCGACTCCAGCGGGGGCCGGCCCAGGCGCTGTTCCAGGCGGTTGAGCGCCTGCTCGATTTCCTTCTGGCTTTTGCGTGAGCTACGGCTCATCCAGTCGCCTTCGCGCAGTTCGTCCAGCATGGCGCCACGAATGCGCTGGCTGGCGAAAGTGTCGAATTGCACGCCTTGCTCGCTCTCGAAGCGCGACAGCGCTTCGGCCAGACCGATCATGCCTACCTGGATCAGGTCATCCAGCTCGACGTTCGGTGGCAGTTTGGCGATCATGTGCAAGGCAATTCGACGCACAAGCGGCACATGCTGACGAATCAGCGCGTCGCGGTCGAGTTGGCCTTTGGCGGTGTACATGGCAGTCAATGGCTCCAGACAAGGGATTCAGGCGCGGCAGCCGCCGTGGGCTGGGCCTGCATGGGCAGGATGCAGGCCGTCTTGAGCATGTGCAGCGTGAGCTGATGCAGATCGCTGGCCTGACGCCAGCGCAAGCGCATGAGCACCGGGGCATCGCCCAGATGGCGCTGCGAACACTGTAGCAGTGCATTCAGGCGCTGCAAGCGTGTCTGAGCGTTTTGCTTGGCTGTCTGCGAGCTGCTTTGCTTGCGGCTCCAGTCGTATTTCTGCGGACCATCAGCCGCGAGCGGTGCCTCCAGTGCGGCAATCGTGCACTCCACACCGGCAAACAAGGCCAGATGCTTGAGCTGACGGTAGCTTTCAATGAGGTGTTCGGAATCGGGTGGCACGACCAGCAGCGGCTGCAGGCCCTGGCCTTGCAGCAGCGGCGTCAGGGTCTCGCTGCTCGCATAGATGAGAACGGTGGTGTAGCCGCGCACATAGGCTTGCAGGGCCGTCAGCATGTCCAGCCCCATCTCGTCGGCAGAGGCCTTGAGCTGTTTGAGGCCCAGTCGCGCGGGCAGGCTGGCCACCGACTGGGCGTCGCCGACGCTTGCGCGCAGTCCCGCCTGAGCCTGCCAGGCATGCTGCGCCAGCAGCTGGGCAAGACCTGGCGTGTGAAAGGATTCGGCCTGGCTGCCATCGAGCACCAGCACCTTCTGCCCCAGGCGCTGCAACTGGGCGCACAACGGCCAGAGCACGGCCTGCTCGGCAGCCGCACCCGATGCGCTGTGCAGCACGGCGAGCACGCGCAAGCCTGCGGTGCTGGCATCGCTCACATGCAGAGCCATGCCCTGATGCAATGGCGAGCGACGCTCAAGCATGGGCAGCCTCTGCGCTGCTGGCGGACGAAGGGGTGAAGAAGAAGTCCAGATCCAGCGACTGGGGATCAAAGGCCGACTTGGCCGCCGAGCGCATAGAGGCCGAGACCAGCAGTTGCGCATTGGCGCGTTCGAAGTCTTCGGGCACGCGCTGGCCATTGGTCACGCCGCGCAGCTGGATCTGATGACGGATCAGCGTGTCCACCGAAGGACCAACCTTCACGGCTTCATCGACCTTGGTGAGGATGGCGTGTTGCGATCCGCGCGCCTTGAAGGCCTGCATGACATCGTCCTGCGCATCGCCCTGAGCGGCTGCATTGACGGCCAGCAGCTGCTGCACGCCCTCAATGGCCAGCACATCCATGATCTCGTCCTTGCGCGGATCACGCGGGGCCACGCCGGTCGTGTCGATCAGCACCATCTTCTTGCTTTGCAGCAGGCCCAGCAAGTCCTGCAAAGCCGCCTTGTCATGGGCCTGATGGGCCACCATGCCCAGCATGCGTGCATAAGTGCGCAGCTGGTCATGGCCACCGATGCGGTAGGTATCCAGCGTGATCAGGCCCACGGAGGCGGGACCGTGCTTGGCCGCGCACAGCGCCGCCAGCTTGGCCGTGGTGGTGGTCTTGCCCACACCGGTCGCGCCGACCAGGGCGAACACCCCGCCCTGCTCGTAGATGGCTGGCTGGGCTGCATCGGTGCGCAGATTGCGCTCCAGAACCTGCATCAGCCAGCGCACGGCGTCGCCGGCGGAGAGCGTCTCCGGCAGCTTCTCGATCAGTGCACGCGCAAGTGCGGGCGAGTATCCGGCGCGGATGAGCTTGTGCATCAGGCTGGACTGGATCGGGTTCTGACGCGTCTG
>Ga0067045_1030943_pt1 | contig 13632 bp, 11 predicted proteins | sample TerdegcTABiofilm_FD_59184 | JGI IMG/M metagenome (GOLD analysis project Ga0067045, IMG submission 59184) | Combined Assembly of (Gp0054472, Gp0054536) Wastewater bioreactor microbial communities from Singapore -Terephthalate degrading...
AACCCAGCCAGCAGATACGAGCCGGCAATCCTTGGAAGGGGACGCGCTGCCTAGCCATTTGCAACCAGCGATGCAGGTGTTCGTCTTCCGGGAATAGTTCCATGATGGCCTGGTCTGTGCGATAAATATCCTGCGGGTCGCCTGAGAGAGCCACCCAGCGGAAGGGACCTTTGCCCTCGCAGAACAGAGGTCGGATGTAGGCGGGGACGAAGCCGGGGAAGTTGAAGGCATCGGTGACGCCATTATCCAAGGCACGCTGGCGGATGTTATTGCCATAGTCAAACACTTCAGCGCCCATGCGTTGCAGCTGAAGCATGGCGCGCACTTGAGCGGACATAGATTCCACCGACAAACGAGTGTATTCCTGTGGGTTGGACTGACGTAGTTCCTGCGCAGCTGTTACTGATAACCCAGAGGGAACATACATGAGGAAATCGTGCGCTGGGGTTTGATCGGTGACCACATCAGGCATTATGCCACTGTTGATCATGGCAGGATAAATATCTGCTGCATTGCCAATTAGACCAATTGAGCGAGGAATCTGCTGTTCTTTGGCTTCCAGCACCAAGGCTAGGGCTTCTTCTAGGTCTTCCACCACCAAATCCAGGTAACCAATTTCTTTGCGCCACTGCGCCTGCTGGGCATCTACCTCAACGATTAATCCCACACCTTCGTTCATGGTGATGGCCATGGGTTGAGCGCCTCCCATACCACCTAGACCGGCGGTAAGCACAAATTTTCCTTTAAGAGAATTCCAACCTTTCTGTTTAGCCAAGGAGGCGAGGGTTTCGTAGGTGCCCTGGAGAATTCCCTGAGTGCCAATATAAATCCAGGAACCGGCAGTCATCTGACCGAACATCATTAACCCTTTGGCAACTAGATCGTCAAAGTGTTGCTGGGTTGCCCAATGCGGCACTAGGTTGGAATTGGCAATGAGTACACGCGGGGCATCTGTGTGGGTTTTGAAAATGCCAACGGGCTTACCGGATTGGACCAGCAAAGTTTCGTCGGCATTGAGGTTAATGAGAGAATCGAGAATGGCATCGAAGCATTCCCAGTTGCGGGCTGCCTGTCCACGGCCACCATAGACCACCAATTCCATGGGACGCTGGGCGACTTTGGGATCAAGATTATTCTGAATCATACGATAGGCAGCTTCGGTCTGCCAGGATTTGCAGGTCAATTGTGTGCCGGTGGGAGCACTGACTTGGCGTGGTCCAGTCATAGATTCCTCCATATTTATTTTCATTTTAGATAATTTTATTTTACTCTTATCATTTATTAATAATTTAACTGCTATAATTTATAATTTGAGGTAAGGCATGCCCATTTACATTTATCACTGCCAACACTGCGGAATTGAATTTGAACGGCATCAGAGTTTCTCAGATGCACCCCTCAAACGCTGCCCGGAATGCGGGAAGTTAACTTTGCAAAAAGTCTTTACACCAGTCAGTGTCATTTACAAGGGGTCAGGCTTCTATTCCACAGATCACCGAGCCAGTTCATCCTCAGTGGCAGCGCCATCCCAGAAGAAAAAAGAACCAAAGGCGGGTGAGAAGAAAGGGGGAAGCACCAAGGAAACCACGCCCAAGAGCGAAAGTACCAGCGATTAGTTAAGGCCAGTTTGTCTTAATAATATTGCTACATTAAAGTATAGTGGGATTAAAGACTGCATTACACCCTAAGAGAGCCAGCATAGGATATTTCACACAGGGATAGGTGCCCTATACAATAGGGAAGAGGCTCTTCACTTCCTACGGTCGTTCAGGATGACTGAGAGAATTGGACGATGCGGATTACAAATTGATTTGTCGGATAAAATCCCTTCCTTCGTAATGAGGATTGAGTCAAATTAGATGGTTGGTTATGCCATGTTTGGTAAAGACTTGATGTTCTAATGAGCAGATATCTTTACTCACGATCTATACGGTTTACTACGAGGGAGACAAAGTGGACAGTAATGTGGATGCTACTTGAATTATGAAAAGGTCAGGATATACCCCGCCAAACCTCCACCCTAGACGGGGTAGGAGGAGTTTAAAAATTGTCACAAAGGGATGTGTTATCTATATCCGTAAGAGATTTACATGATGGGTTTGTATTACGATTGTTTATCACCTTTTGGGCTTCTCGCGATGACGGGTGAATCAATGAGAATTTATCGAAGACATTTTAAGCAGATTGAAAGAATATCAAACAAAAATGCGTGCCATTAGCTAATGAACTCTTATTAATCTGCGTGTTACAATACGACCATGAAACGCTGGCAATTGTGGGTGGGTATTCTGATCAGCATACTCTTCCTTTACTTTGCGCTGCGAGGTTTACAGCTGGAGCAGGTATGGGAAGCGGTGAGGCAGGCGAACACCCTGTGGCTGTTGCCAGGGATTAGCGTTTACTTCATGGCTGTGTGGGTGCGGACCTGGCGCTGGCAAATCCTGCTGAAACCCCTCAAATCAATTGAGATGAAAAAAATATTCCCCATGGTCGCCATTGGTTACATGGGAAACAATATTTTCCCGGCACGGCTGGGTGAGGTGCTGCGGGCTGTGGTGCTCAAACGCAGGGAGGATGTAGCCATCTCCTCCTCGCTGGCTACGATTATCATTGAGCGCATCTTCGATGGGATGGTGATGTTGGCGTTTGTTTTTCTCAACTTGCCTGAACTGGCAATTCTTGATCCTGCCTCGGGATTTGCAGGGAACATCCAAAACATAGCTGTGTGGGGGGTAGTCATCTTCTCTGCAGCGCTGATACTCTTTTTAATCGCGGCTGCATTTCCACAAAAAACCATCCAGGTCATCCAGTGGATGATACGGGTTGTGGTGCCAAAGAAGTGGAAGGCGACTATCTCGTCGCTGATGGAGCGTTTTATTGCCGGATTAGACACACTGCGCTCGCCAAAACAGATGATGATGGTCTTTCTCACCTCGGCGATCATCTGGCTGTTTGAAACCGGCATGTATTGGATGGTGATGCAGGCATTCCCTTTCCAGGTAAGTTTTTTGGGATTAATGTTTATGAACGGGATGGTTAACCTGATCACTACCATACCCTCCGCGCCGGGATATATTGGCACCTTTGATGCGCCAGGGATTGCCCTACTGAAAGCCTTTGGGGTCCCCGGTGAGCTGGCTGCTGGATATACCCTGGTGCTGCACGCAACCCTATGTCTGCCCATCACTTTGTTGGGTGCGTATTTCTTCCTGCGTGAAGGGTTGGGATTGAGCCAGGCTATGGAGCAAAGCAAGGGTGAGGTGAAATCCCGTGAGTAAGATTGCTATTGTAGGGGGCGGAATAGGGGGAATGGCAGCTGCCTATGAGCTTGCCAAACGAGGTCAGCAGGTCACTCTGTTTGAAGCCGAGGGACAACTGGGTGGCATGGCAAGAGGGTTCAAGAAGAAAGGCTGGGAGTGGTCTGTGGAAGAGTTTTACCATCACTGGTTCCAGACCGACCGGGCGTTCTTGGGATTGGCGAAAGAGTTGGGGGTAGAGCAGAAGGTGCGCTTTTATCGACCCAAGACAGTGGTTTATCACCAAGGGGATTTCTACCCATTGGATTCGCCAGTGGCGGCATTGCTCTTCCCCGGATTTTCGTTGCTGGATAAAGTGCGCTTTGGCTTGGTCACCGCCTACCTGCGTTATCTTTCGAACTGGCCGCGGTTTGAGAAATACAAAGCGGTGGATTGGATAAAGAAATACTATGGGCAGAGGTTATATGCAACCCTGTATGAACCGCTGCTGGTGGGGAAGTTTGACCAGTATTACGATCAGGTGAACATGGCTTGGTTTTGGGCGAGGTTTAAATCACGGACCTCAAAATTGGGTACGTATGTTGGTGGGTTTCAAGCCTTTATTGATGAATTTGGTCAAATTCTTAAGAGATTGAATGTTGAGATCAAGCTGCATACCAGCGTGCATGCCATCCGCAGCAAGCCTGATGGAAAATTAACACTCATAGCAAATCATGCATTTGACTTTGACCAGGTGTTAGTGACGACATCGCCATATACGCTAGTTAAGATGGCGCCTGAATTGGAGGAAACTTATCGGCAGAAATTATTGTCGTTAAAGAGCATTGGGGCAGTGAATTTAATCCTTTCCCTGAAATACCAGCTTTCTACCAATGGGTATTACTGGTTCAACCTGCCCAAGAAAGCCGGCTTCCCCTTCCTGGCACTGGTGGAACATACAAATTTTGTCTCGCCAGCCTATTTCAACAACGAGCACATTGTGTACTGCGGGGATTACCTTGAGCCAAGCCATGAATATTTTCGATTGAGTAAGGAAGAGCTGATCAAGCGATTTCTGCCTAGCCTGTCGCGCATCAACCCACAGTTCAGCCCAGAGTGGGTGCAAGACAGCTGGCTGTTCCGCAACCCTTATGCGCAGCCCATCCCGACGGTCAATCACTCGGTGAACAACCTGCCGGAGATACGCACCCCAATCAAGAATTTATTCTTTGTCAGCATGAGCCAGGTGTACCCGTGGGACCGGGGGAGCAATTATGCTGTTGAGTTGGGACGGCGGGCGGCTGGATTGATGGTCAATCAATGAATCATAAGGAAATTAAATACCTAACAAGGTAATAATTCATACCTATAAAAAAAATTATGCTATTACAAATTTTTAATTTTTAAAATATGCCATTTAACATATACTGATTAGATGATTGGAGTCTCCACATATGTGGGGGTTGTATGCGCGACCATTGCCACAACTGCTACCGAACGGATGTGCTACTCCACGGATGGGTTATTTCCTCCTGCATCTTCTTTTTTAAGAAATCTAATCTTAAAATCCCTGGTTTTTTTAGACAAGCGTAGGCTAAGCGACTTGTTAAAAGCCGCATGGTTTATTAAAATAATAGGGTAATTGTTGAGCAATTATTCGCTCTAATAATAAGACAGACTGACCCCATCGCACAAGAACATTGTGCATGTTACATCATACACCTAAGAACACCTGAATTCCCTTTAGGCAGGGAAGAAGGTTTGGGTTCTATGATGGTCAGTAAAAATGCAAGGCGGAGGTGATCAGCAGTGAATGCACAACAGGCGTGGCAGGCAACGCTCGGGCAACTGCAGATGGAGATGCCGAAGGCATCCTTTGACACTTGGGTGCGCAATGCGGCGCTGGTGAAACATGAAGAAGACACATTTCACATTATGGTGAAAAATGCCTACGCCCGCGACTGGTTAGAGAGCCGCTTGACCAGCACGGTGGAACGCCTGCTGAGCGGCATCATGAACAGACCACAACAAGTGGTCTTTCTGCTGCAACATGGGGATTCAGATCAACAACCTGCGGGTGAAGAGCTTCGAGAGAATTCAATCACCAACCTGACAACGGAAAATGGCAATCAGGTATTAAACACAAGATATACGTTTGATACCTTTGTGGTGGGACCAAACAATCGGCTGGCACATGCTGCCAGCCTGGCTGTGGCTGAAAATCCGGCAACAGCTTATAACCCTTTATTTCTATATGGGGGTGTGGGATTGGGGAAAACCCACCTGCTGCAAGCCATTGGTCATGCCATTCAGGCGAAGCAAATGAATGTGCTATATGTTTCCTCGGAGGAATTCACCAACGACTTGATTAATGCCATACGCACGCACAATACCAGTGCATTTCGTGAGCGATACAGGACGATTGATGTACTGCTGATCGATGACATTCATTTCATTGCTGGCAAGGAATCCACCCAGGAGGAGTTCTTTCACACCTTTAACACCCTGCATGGGCAAAATAAGCAAATCGTGCTCACCTCAGACCGCTCCCCCAAATCGCTAGTTACACTGGAGGAGCGGCTACGCTCAAGATTTGAGTGGGGGCTAATTGCCGACATCCAGCCGCCCGAGCTTGAGACGCGCATCGCAATCCTGCGTTCCAAAGCAGAGCGGGCTGGGAGGATAGTACCGGATGAAATCCTGCAAGCCATTGCCTGCCAGATCCAGTTCAACATCCGTGAACTGGAAGGTGCGTTAACGCGAGTGCTGGCTTATGCAGACCTGAGCGGGAAACCCCTGAACATGGAACTGGCGTCTATCGCTCTAGTGGATTTTTTGCCTAGCAACAATGTGATTGAACCCACGAAGGTGGTGAGCGTGGTGGCAGACACTTTCGGTGTAACACGTGAACAATTGCTCAGCAAGGACCGAAGCCGTGAGGTGGTATTGCCACGGCAGGTAGCCATGTACCTGATGCGCGAGGAAGCCAATGCCTCGCTGCCGCAAATTGGGGAGAGCTTGGGAGGGCGCGATCACACCACCGTGATGTACGGATGCGATAAGGTGGCAGATATGATGGAACGCGATGAACTGCTACGCAGGAGGATTTTTCAGATAAGGGATACTCTGTACAATCCACATCGGGCAGGTTGAGATTATTTATCTTCAGTAAAAAATCATACATTAAGAGACTACTGACGAGTGCCCTGTTTGTGCGCGTCTTTGCCCTACTAGGTCGCGACGTGATGTCGCGTCTAGAAGGTATCTTTGCTCTCTAATCATGCAGGTCGTTGCAAGGCGCTAGAGTGAGCGAGGGGGATATTACCGGAGACAGCGACGGCAGTAGTGGAAAGAAATATCAGTGGAAGCAACACCAGTGGTAGCATTGTGGATAAGAAGTACTATCTATAAAGTTGATACGAATCTTGTCATTTAATGTGATAGAATGAAAAAGTTATTTTGTTAGGCAGGTTTATTGCAGGAGGGTGCGTTCGTTGCACATCATAAGAGAATGTCAAGATCGCCCTGGTCATGAATCTATGCCAGGGTTTTGTTATTAAAATTAAGCCTGTCTCTTTTTGAGACAGTGGAAAATTTGAGGTTTATATGAAGAAAGAAGAATTACGTATTGTGCCGTTAGGCGGCCTGGGAGAAGTGGGCCGCAATATGATGGTGTATGAATATGAAAATCAATTATTAATTGTGGATTGTGGGTTGATGTTTCCAGAAAGCGACATGCTAGGCATTGATTACATCATCCCGGATTTTCACTACGTCCATAAGCCAAACAAGAAAGTGGTGGGGATCGTGTTCACACACGGGCATGAGGATCACATTGGGTCCATACAACATTTATTGAATGGAATCAATGCACCGATTTATGCCACCGCGCTGACTATGGGATTGCTGGATGTGAAGTTTGCCAAGAAGGGATTGCAACATAAAATCCATAAGCATGTGATTAAAGCCGGTGAACGTTTTGAAGTGGGACCTTTCAAAATTGATACTTTCCATGTGTGTCATTCCATCCCGGATTCGATCGGATTGGGGATTGAGACACCTGCCGGATTGGTGGTGCAATCTGGAGATTACAAGTTCGATCACACGCCGGTGGATAACTGGCCAACAGATTATGCCAAACTAGTGGAATTCTCGCGACGTGGAGTGCTGGCACTGATTGCCGACTCGACCAATGCCACCCACCAGGGATGGACCCCTTCTGAGCGGGTAATTGATCAGGCATTTGAAGAAGTTTTTAACCAAGCGAAAGGGCGCATCATCATTGCCAGTTTTGCCTCCCTGATTTCTAGAATCCAACAGGTAGCCAACACCGCTATCGCCCATCAGCGCAAAATGGCATTTGTAGGTGCCAACATGCTGGAAAATGTGAAAATTGCTGAACAATTGGGTTATTTGCACATTCCAGATGAGCACATCATTTCCATTCAGGAGGCGTTGAAAATGCCCGACGAGCAGGTAGTCATCATGTGCACGGGATCGCAGGGTGAACCTACATCCGCTTTAGGAAGATTGGCGCATGGGAACCAAAAGCAGTTTGATATCAAGGCGGGTGATACCGTGGTACTGTCTTCCAAGACGATACCTGGCAATGAAGAAGCGGTCTACCGGACCATCAACGGGTTATTCAGGCGAGGAGCTAATGTAATCTATGAAGAAATTGCCCCCGTGCATGTTTCAGGCCACGGTAGCCAGGAAGATATTAAGTTATTGATCCAGCTCACCAAACCAAAATACTTTATTCCTGCTTATGGTGAGCTGCGGCATCTCAAACAGAGTGCACTACTGGCGCAGCAAACCGGAATTCCTGAAAAGCGAATTGCGGTGGTTGAAAATGGTCAGGTAATCATTTTCCGTGACAGGAAGATGCGGCTGGGTGAGAAAGTGGCTTCCCCATATATATTTGTGGATGGTGCCAGTGTGGGTGATGTGGGTATGGAGGAGGTACGCGATCGAGAAATCTTATCGAGAGATGGTGTGGTTTCGGTTCACATTAATTTGAATGGGCGAACGGGGGGATTGCATGGGAAACCGGTGATTTCCAGCAGGGGATTTGCCTCCCCTCAAGAAGCGGAGGAGATTCTCGCACACGCGGTGCCATCAATTGTGGAGACAATCAAACGGGCAAACGGTAACCTGGAAAACGAGGTAATAAAAGCGGTCAGTGGTTTCATATATAATGAAACCCGCCGACGGCCCATTGTACTGGTAACCGTAAGCCGTCTGTAATTTCAACTTAGTCATTTATTACGAGTGGTAAAGTGCTTTACCACTCGCTTTCTTTCCAGCCCTGTTCCCCTTTTAATGGGACGAAAACCACGGGAAGGACTTCCTGAACTTTACAGCCTTTTTTGGATTTTTTCCACAATTCAAGAGTCTGATAAAAGCGACTTCCCACAGGGATGACCATGCGCCCATTTACATCCAGCTGATCAAGGAGTGCCGGTGGGGCAGCTGGTGCAGCAGCGGTAACCAAAATGGCTTGGTAGGGAGCACCTGCCTGCCAGCCCAGAGTGCCATCCCCCTGGTGAACCTGGACATTGGAGATGCCCAACCTGGAAAGCGTTTTGGAAGCTCTTTCTGCCAATTCGGGAAGGCGCTCAACGGTATGCACGGTTTTTACTAACTGTGCCAAGACAGCCGCCTGATAGCCGGAGCCGGTGCCAATCTCGAGCACATTCTCATCACCGCGTAAATCTAAGATGTTGGTCATAAAGGCGACAATATATGGCTGGGAGATGGTCTGCCCACTACCAATGGGGAGAGGGTGGTCATTGTAGGCATCTTGGATATATTCTTTGGGGACAAAAAGATGGCGAGGGACGCTGCGCATAGCATCTAAGATACGTGGATCGACAATGCCGCGTCTTTCTATCTGGTAGAACACCATGCTCTCACGCTGTTCAGCGAAAGCGTCCTTTTTCATGTCTCATAGATTTAATCTATATGTATTATACAGATGCCACTGAGTACTGGCGAACCTGATAACTGATCAGTCGGTCCACTTTACCCATAGGAAAGGTGGATAACTTACTTACTTCCACCCAGTGGACCTCCTGACCTTCTCTGGGCGTGACTTTACCTGATTTCAACTGGCAATGAAATGCATGCACGGTGACACGAAAATGGGTATAAGCATGTTTGAAAGGTCCAAATTCATCGTTCACTTTGATCTTGATATTTAATTCCTCTTGGATCTCCCGCTGTAAGGCTTGAACCAAACTCTCCTGATGCTCCACTTTACCCCCAGGGAATTCCCACAAACCCGCCATCAGTTTGCCTTGTGGACGGCGCGCGAGCAACACCTGGTGGTTTTTGTTCCATATAACCGCTGCAACTACCTTAATATGCGGGATATCTTTGCGAGAGATGCGGATGGGTAAGAGGTTTTGTGTATTATGTTGATATGCTTGACACCATTTTTTCAGCGGACAATTTTGACACTGTGGGGAGCGTGGTAAACAGAGAGCTTGACCCAACTCCATCATGGCCTGATTAAATTTGCCAACCTGAGTAGGGGGCAGTAAGGATTCAGCAATATGCCAGAGATAAGCTTCACTGCTGGCAAGATTGATGGGTTGATCGTATTCGGTGATGCGTGCTAGCACCCGCTTGACATTGCCATCCAGGATGGGCACGCGCTGGTGATAGGCAATGGAGGCAATGGCATAAGCGGTGTTGCGCCCGATGCCTGGTAATTTCATTAGTTCTATGACCTGATGGGGAATGAGCCCCTGATGTTGGTCACGCATGATTTGAGCTGCTCGATGCAGATTGCGCGCGCGTGAGTAATAGCCCAATCCTTCCCAGAGGCGCAAGACTTCATCTTGGGAAGAGCGAGCCAGGGCTGCCAATGTGGGGAAGCGCTTCATCCAACGCTGGTAATATGGAATGACTGTGTTAACCCTAGTTTGCTGCAACATAATTTCAGCCACCCAGATGTGGTAGGGGTCCTGATTCTGTCTCCAAGGTAACGGGCGGGCATGACGCTGATACCATTTGAGCAACGCTGAGGAAATTGCAGCGTTTTTATTCATATGCATAATATGGTCTATTTTATTAAGTTAGAATTGGAAACCGCCCTCAGCCTTGACAATTTTTTGCTTGAAGTTCACCACATGTTCACTTAATTGCTCGAACAATGATTGCCATTCTTCAGTTTGTTGGATTTTGCGAATTTCCTCCGCTGAGGGGAGCGTTACCCCAACCAGTATCTGTGGGTGACGGCCATAGACAGTCACCCACGCATCACTGAGCTCAAAACCGAACTTCTGCATGCCGGGTAAGAATTCGCGCACCACAAACTCAAAATATTCCCGTTCATGCTGAGGGGCGATATCCCAGGTCATAATCAATTTACCAGGTTTACTCATTCGCGCGGGTAATCTAATACAATCACTTTTGGTTCTTCCGGAAGCCCATCCAAGGAAGAAATTTTAAGCGATGGGAACTTTTCCACCTGGGATAAACCCATTTCTTTGAGAAATTTGTTAATGCTGTCCAATTTCGCAGTCGTTGCTGGAGTGGAGTAGTGCATGGGGATGACAATATTGGGTTCCAGTAAGCTGATGACTTCCGCGGCCTGGGATGCGTTCAGCCCAACACTGTTACCAACTGGCACCAAGGCGATATGCACCGGCCCCAGTTCTTCCACCTCAGATTGACTGGGGATGCGACGAATATCACCCAAATGCACCACATTGATGCCGTTGTAATCAATTACATATAACGTGTTTTCAAGTACTTCCTCTTCTTTCTTTGCACGACCATTCGTTTGAACACCGGTAATGAACACTCCACCAATTTCGTATTCGCCCGGCCCGGAAATGACATAAGCGTCACCTTTGATGGCTTTCAAAAAAGAATGACTGGGTGATAGATGGCTGATGGTGACAATATCGGCTTTGAGTTTGAGAGGCTGGTATCCAACAGCCTGGTGGTCGTATGGATCACATACGACCGTTGCCTGACCGCGCTCGGTGAGCCGAAAACATGAATGACCATACCAAGTGATTTCCAATCTTCCTCCAGATGAGCGTATTTTAATTAGATCATGAGTAAGTTACTTATTTTTTGGTAACTCTGAATCAATTATACTTGCTCCGAAAATTGTTTATTGAGAGTGAGAATGGCACCATCATCTAAAAACATCTTGGATTTTCGTACATCAGCGAATGCCCGTTCTGTGCTGGAAAAGTGGGCTGAGCAGTATCTGTTTCACATCCGTGAGCTTGAAGGAGGTGTATTGGAATGCCAGCGGGGAGGGGGAATGATGATGTGCCCGGTCATTGTGCAAATGCAACAAAAAGGTGACAAGGTTCACATAGAAATATATCTGAAAGTTGATTTGCTCACTCAATTCACCACATTGTTCATGGCGCCCGAACAATCTGCCATTGACTCGAGCGTGGAGGGGTTGTGGCGGGAGCGAGCACTGGCACGCGACCTGGTAAACCCACTATTAGAGGCACTGAACCAGCCGGTGATAGATTAGGAGATCAACATGAGCGTTAATCAACAGTTAATGGATTGGCTGCTCGCCGGACCTGCATGGGTCAGATACCGTACTTTAATTGACCTGCCATCTACCTCTGAGCAGGATGAGTTAACCATCTCGGCGAGAAATGAGATGGTTAATGAACCACTAATTATTGAGTTGATACATAATATCAGTGATTGGGAAAAGACCCCCATACGCCGCCATAATGATGCGGATCACCCCCTACATAAACTCGCTTTTCTGGCTGAACTCGGGATTCAAATGACTGACGAAGGAATGAGGGAAATAGTCAATCAGATTCTTGCTCACCAGTCGGCGGAAGGTCCTTTTGAAGTAATACTAAACATCCCTACCGTTTTTGGCGGAACTGGACAAGATGAATGGTGCTGGACACTCTGCGATGCTCCACTTTTACTCTGGTGCTTGGCCAAGGTGGGTCTGAAGAGTGATGGGCGTATTGAAAAGGGAATTAAATACCTGATTGATTTAGTGCATGAGAATGGTTGGCCATGTGCGTCCTCACCCTCACTAGGAAAATTCCATGGACCAGGCAAACGAGAAGATCCCTGCCCTTATGCCAACCTGCTTATGCTGAAATTATTAGGATTATTTAATGAATACCGAGAGATTGAGCAGGCAAATATTGGTTTGGAGACAGCATTGTGGTTATGGGACCACAGCCAAAACCAGCGACCCTATCTTTTCAGGATGGGCGATGATTTTCGTAAGCTTAAAGCTCCGTTGATCTGGTATGACATCTTGCATTTGGTGGATGTGCTCTCCCAATTTCCCCAGATTTATAAGGATAAGAGGTTTCTCGAAATGCTATCCGTCATACGCAGTAAAGCCAGTTCACCAGGTACCTACACACCAGAAGCCATATGGATGAAATGGAAAGGTTGGGAATTCGCTCAAAAAAAGGAGCCTTCTCGCTGGGTAAGCTTAATCATTGCACGAATAGAAAAACGAATCCATGAAGCCGTCAATTGATGCGCTGCAACCCCATAATCGTCACATCATCCGAGGGACTTCTGCCAAGCGTGAAGCGAGCCAGCTCAGCATCCAGATCATCCATTAAATTATGAATATTTTTGTTTACCTTATTTTGAAGAAAACTCTTTAGGCGCGATAGTCCGAATAATTTATCATTTGAGCCACGCGCCTCTGTGACACCATCTGTGTAAAGGATCAATGAATCGCCAGGCTGTAAGACTAGCCAATCGTCATCCAGATGAATATCTGGCAAGGTGCCCAGGGCTGTACCACCCTTACCGACAATCTCCAATTGTTTGGTGCGGGCACGTAAGATGAGGGGGCTGTGATGACCAGCATTACAATAGATGATTTCTCCATTGGCTGCATCCAATAAGGCATATAAAATCGTGGTAAACAACCCCTCCTGAGAATTCTCGAGCAATAATTGATTGACCTGTAGGAGTGTCTTTGCTGGCAGATCACCATCTAAGGCTGAAGCGTGTACGAGCGTACGGGTGACGGTCATATAAAGTGCGGCTGGAAGGCCTTTGTCGGAGACATCAGCGATAACTAACCCCCAACGGCCATCCGGTAGATGGACGAAATCATAAAAATCACCACTAACCTGCAGGGCGGGGCGCCAACGTACATCTACCTCCCAATTTGGAATATTAGGCAGTTCATCGGGAAGAAAGGTGCGCTGAATTTGCTGTGCTAACTGTATTTCGCGTTTCAAACGCTCGCTGTTGAGTACTTCCTGCTGGCGAAGATCATCCTGAATGGCGAGTGCTAGCTGCTGTGAAATCCCAGTAATGATTTCATGACGTTTCTCACGATAAAGATAATTTGTGCTGTTTTCAGAGAGTAACATTACACCGAATGTTTCACCGCGAATGACCAACG
>Ga0067045_1005160_pt1 | contig 13629 bp, 6 predicted proteins | sample TerdegcTABiofilm_FD_59184 | JGI IMG/M metagenome (GOLD analysis project Ga0067045, IMG submission 59184) | Combined Assembly of (Gp0054472, Gp0054536) Wastewater bioreactor microbial communities from Singapore -Terephthalate degrading...
CCGCCGGCGGCATGAAAGCGTTGTCCCAGTGGGTCCCGTAGATATACCTGCGCTGGGCCTGGGTTGTGGGGACCGCGATGGCGGTACCCGTCACGCCCTCCGTGCCCAGAAGAAGCGTCCTGCCGGCCATCGCGGGTGCGCCCCTGGAGACGCCGAACCCCACGGGAATCTGGTGGCTCTCCGCAGGCATTCCCAAGCCGGGGTTGGGGATCGGCACAAAGCCATTGACGTCGTCATACCCAACCGGAATGCCCGCCGGCGGTACCCACCCCAGAGCATGCGGGACGTAGCCCGTGTAGCCCACAACCACCTCGGTGCCCGGATCGATGAACCAGTCTTCAGCGTCCATCGTCCCGTTCCCGTTCACATCGGCGAAAGCCATGCGCATGTCCAGCCACCCGTTGGGCAGCAGGTCGACGTTGCCCGCGCCGTAGTCGTAAGCCACCAGTGGCTCGCCGGCAAACACCCCGCTCACCGGTATGCCATCCAGGAAATTGGGCGAGTTGGTCGGCAGCCGGACCCCGAGGCTTGCGAAAACCACGGGATACTGGTTCAGCTTGATAAACCCCGGCACGTACGCGAAGCTGTGCGCCGGACCGAAACGGTGCAGTTCCCAGCCACCCCCCGCGGGGTAGGTGGCATTGTCGGTTCCGTTCCACCGGGCCAGGACCACTTTCCCCGCCAGCGGATTCTGGAACACGTCCACATTCGCGCCGGTGTCCTCAATCACACCCGCATCAGAGACATAGTCAGGCCTGATGCGGATGATGCGCCGCGCGTAGTCGATCTCGTAGGCCGACGGCGGGATATCCGACGGCCCCGTCCCCAGATCCGCAAGCTCGAGAAGCTGCAGGCTCACGCTGGGCGCTGCCTTGCGGACACCGATGGCGTCGTCGACGCCCGGCCCCAGGTGCAACTCGAACCCGCTGTCGGTCTTCAGCCCCACCAGCGCAGCTCGTGCCGGAGAATCCACCGGCCCGGCTCCCCCAGGGCTCGGGACCCACTGGGAGACCGCGGCCGCAACCACCCCGTTGTCCTCATTGGGTCCGGCCAGCGCGACAGCCACGGAATTGCGGACGCCGATGTCAGTGGACGGGTCGGAGGCAGGCAGCACGGCCGACGGGCTCAGGCGTCCGAGCACGGCGCCGTCCGCCAGGCGCACCACCTGGATGTCCCCGGGCCGCATCAGCGAGGCCTGCGGGATCACCGGCGGGTAGCTTTCGGGCTGATCAATGGCTGCCCCGGTGGGTGCGAACAGCTTGCCGTCCCGGGCCACGGCAGTCCCCGTTGTCACATCGTTCCAGCGGTGCTGCCGCTGCCAAAGGATCGGGCCGCGCATGAAGTGGCGCTCCCACTCCCCACCGCTGTCCTGAAGCATGATCTCGCAGCCCTTGAGCAACTCGTACGGATTGTCGTCGATCATCGGCGTGAGATACCAGTTCGCAAGCATCTGGCGAACGCCGGTGTCACCCACGTTCACGCTGTTCAGGTGCGCAACCGGCGCCGGGAAATCGGTGTCCCACGGCACCGCGAGAGACACGCGGTCCTCAATGTCACCCGCGCGTTTCGCATCCTGCCAGGCCGCCGTCGCGGCCTGGATCAGCTTCACGCCGTAGTACTCGCGGTTGATGGTGTAGCCGATGGTATTCGCGTTGCCCCGGGTCGGTGTGGGCGCGAGAGCGAACTCGCTGCCCCCGGCGTGATTGTCCCACGAAGCCCAGCCCGCGGTGATGATCCCGGCTCCCGGCACCCAGGCATGGGTGATCGGTGAACGCACGGTCATGATTGCGTCCGCAAGGATGCCATCGGGCAGCATGACCGCGGATGTGACGGTGGGCGCGGGGGTTGGGTATGTCGGCAGTTCGGAGCCGCCGCCCGAACCCACCGCCACGATCCACAGCGGGTCATTGAAGCACGGCAGCGCGCGGATGGGTTCGCCAAGAGTGCTGGCGGTTGTGCTGTCGCCGCGGTCCAGATCAGCATCCGGGAAGACCCACACGGCCCCGCTGGTGTTCACGTTCCCTGTCAGATTGCCGCCGGTCTGCAGATCGATGCACCAGGCGCGTCCGAAAGTGCGGTCAACCCCATCCCCGGTCGCGTCCGGCAGGCTCGCATCGTACTCGGAGGCCGTGAAATACACCCACCCGTTGTTCACCACCGGAGTGGAGACATCGCACACTCGGGACGAGCCCCGGTACGGGTCCACCTGGAACTCCCAGCGCAGTTCGCCGGTGATCGCACTGAAACAGTAGACGAACCCGGAATCCCCGTTCCCTGGGCGTTCGCGGCTCGCGGAGAAGACGACCACCGGCTCGATCTCCTCTGCCTCTCGGTTCCCGTCCCCGTTGGCGTCCTGCCAGCGGTTGCCCACGACCAGCCCCGAAGACCGGGGCGTGGCGCCGGACGGCAGGACCTCGACCTCCCAGATCTTGTCATAGTTCGCGCCCTGCAAGTAATCCACCCAGCCGTCATCCGGTTCCCCGTCGGGAAGCGGGTTGACCGTCCAGCCCGCCGCCCTAGGCCCGCACAGATCCTGTTCGGGCTCGGCATCCAGGCAGACCAGCCGCGCGACGCCGTCGGACGCGGTGCTGGTCAGCACCAGGACGCGCCCGTTGATGTGAACCGGCGACGCAATGACTGGGCCGAAGTTGATGGCCGCGCCTGTGGGGTCGAGGCGGTCCGGCGGCGGGTACTGCCACTTGCCGTCCACCGGAGCCTGCGCAACGGGGGCGCCCGGACCGGTTCCAGCGGGCCCGACCGCCCTGTGGCCGAACATCCACGCGATCGCGTTATAGGCGAACTTGAACGCGGGAATCTGGTCTTGGTTGGGCGACAGGCTGGTGCCCCAGGAGGCGATGATATTGCCGACGTTGCCTGCGGTCACCAGGATAGCGCCGCTGCCGTACGGGGCGATCATCGCGCCATACCCCAGGGGTGCGCCGCCAGCATCGACCAGAGAGATGACGGGCCGGAAGCTGACGTCCGTCTCGTGAAGCCAGCCGCCGCCATCGGTGAAAGGCCAGGTGACCCGGAAGTCCCCGGCGCCCACCCGGTTGATCTCCCAGTCCTCGAGTCTGAAAGGCACGTTCAGCAGGTCTTCGCCGGCCGCGTACGCGATGCGCCGAGCCACTGCCGCCGCGCTGGCTTCCACCTGGAAGGGTATCGGATCGGGTTCGGCACCCCCGCCGCCCGTCGGCGTAACCCTCGGCGGCTGCAGGCGCGTCACGACTCCGTCGATCCAGAGCAATGCACCGTTTTCCACGGCCCGTATCAGCCGCGTATCATCAGCAGCGTCCACATCGGCAGCGGGGCAGTAGATGACGTCAACGCCCTCAACCGACTGAAGTCGAGACAGGTCCGCGGTCCAGTAGACGGGCATGTTCTTCGCCGCAATCCACCCCGGCGTGCCCGTGGGTGTAAGGTCCGCGGGTGCAAGGGGGTTCTCGAACACCCACCCGTCGGGACGCAGGGCCGCCCGGGACAGGTTGTGGAAGATCAGCGAGTTTCCGCCCAGAACGCAGGCCTTGATCGCCCGCTGCGGCGGGGCGCTGTCAAAGCTTACGGTTCCCGCAACGGCGGGGATGAACGCGCCGGGCAGGCACGCGATGAGTGTGCAAAGGAGCAACGAGCGCCTGCTTGCTCGCATCACCATCTACCTCCACTGGTGTGAAGCGCAACGCCAAAGCTCGGTTCAGGCGTGCGATTATTGCCCTTCACCGTAGAAAACCAACTCGTCACTCACGGGGAGACAGGGAAGCACCGGCAAATTGCCCTGGACTGTGGCCGTGGCCAGCATGTAGGGCGAGCCGGCGTCGGCGTAGCGTGTGTCCGCGTTCAGGGTGGTCAGCCGCAGCGCCCTGGGGTCCCTCGTGTTCCGGATGCTCTCGTCGAACTCGTAGCGGATCGTGCTCCAACCCGCCCCGATTACCGGCCAGGCCCACTTGTCGGACCATTCGCGCACCATGTCCGGCCCGGCGTGGAAGGCCTCGGTGATGCACCCGCGCACGCAAATGTCATAGTTGTACCGCAGGAACGCCCGGGCCGCATTGCCGACGTGGCGCGTATCGAAGTACCGGCCGGGGATGACGAACCAGCAACCGTTCTCGGCGAAAATCGTCGCGTTCACCTTGGCATGGATCGCACCGGTCGGCTCTCCACCGGCGGTCTGCTCCACAACTTTCCAGTTCTTTAGGCGATACTCGGTCGACCCCGCGCCCAGCCCCGCATCGGACGGATCGGCAGCGGAGAGCGCCACCGCCTTGAGCTGCCCAGGCGCGAGGGCGCCCAGCGCTCCGGTGATGTCCCAAGGCATTGTCGGATTGGCGGCGGACCACGGCTGGCTCCAGTCGGGCGCGAGGGTCTCCTCCACATTCGCCCCTGCATACAGGCCCGGCTGTAGGAAGTAGAACTTGCGCGGGTCCAGTACGCCGCCGAACAGGAAGCCCGACCAGTTGGTAGAGTTGAACACATTCATGCTGATGGCCGCCGGGCCCGGATCGCCCGCGGAATGGATCGCGGACACCCGCACGGTGTTCCCGGCAACCAACGGCTCGCCCAGCGTCCAGCGCATGTACGCCGCGCCCTGAACCTCCGGGGTCATCTCCCAGTGCTGCTGGTCGTAGGCCGGGTTGAACGGGTCGTCCGGGACAACCGACACTTCGCCCGAAGTGAGCTGTGGCGCGATGCGGGTCGCATTCAGACACACGCAGTCCCGGGCGATCAGCGCAATCTTGGTGTTGAACTCGTCCGGAACCGGCGAACCAGGGGCCGGCGGCACACCGCTGCCAACGTCACGCCCGAGCACATCCTGCGGCCCGAGAAGCTGGCCGTCGATGTAGATCGTGCCGCCCGACAGCACGGTCAGGTTGTAGTCCCGCGGATTGTTGACATTGGCGTTCCGCGGCGGCAGAACCCCGTGGATCCGCACGTTACCCTCAGCGAAAATGAGCTGGTTCGGGTAGGACGGATAGTCCACGTACACCGAGTACTCGCCGGAATCGATGATCCGGTTGTTGGGCGCGTCGTAGTACCACCAGGTGCGGTCAGAACGCGTCAATCGGATGCCCGGCTCGCCGGGGGTGTGGTAGGGCCACCACACCGTGGCCTGGTTGGTCGGGGGCGCGTTGGTAGCGGAGAGACCGCCGAACTCCAACGCCGCGTTCTCGCTGGGATAGAGCGTAACCTCGACCCCAGGCGCGGTGTAGGTGGTGTAGGTCGGGTCCCAGCCGCTGTTTTCCGCCGAGTACCGATCTGCGAAGACCTGCATCCACTCGCCCATGAGCGCGTCGTAGTCCCGTGCCCCGCGCCGGTCTACGAACTGCACATCGTCCTTGTTGTCCACGTAGATCCCGCGGCCAAACCCGTAGTTGCCCAGGTTCACCGTGTCGCCGCTGGCGAGGGTCACGATGCGACCCGAATCCCGGGTCAGCTTGCGATACGCCTCGGCACGCGACTGGTCGCCACCCACCGGCCCGAACACCGTCGGCGCCTTCAGGGCCTCGGTGTAGCGCGGGTTGCCGGCACCGTCGGTGCTGTTGGAGCCGTCCAGAATGAGCCCGCCGTAGGTGTTGAACGACGGGTGGCTGCTGGGCAGCACCTGGGACGGGGTCGTGTACGTCCCGTCCACGTTGCGCGCGCGAACCGCCGTGGTGTACTGGGCTTCGGGCTCGGTGATGCCGTCGGCGGCGAGAATGCGGTCAGACCGCAGGTAGCCTCCGGTGATCCCCATCGGGTTCACGCCCGGCACCTCGCTGGTCGCGGACGTGGGCTGCGGGGTGAGCGTCAGCCAGCTGCCCGACCCGTTCACCGTCCCGTTGAGATTGCCGCCCTCCAACTGCAGGGTCGAGTTGAACCGCATCGGCCCGAAGAAGTACTGGCCGAGCCAGTCGGTTGCGTCCCAGCCGTCTCGGTCCATGTCGACGCGGGGGTTGAACCCGAGCACCGCCGGCTGACCGGTATCGCCCGAGTCGGTGACAAAGAGCAAGTAGTCAGTAAGCGACAGCGGCTTGTAAGCCACCAGGTAGCGGTACACCGGCGAGTTCTCGTACATGACCCCGATCGACTCGATCTTCAGCGCTGCGCTCATTTCGTCGGGCGCTCGGTATGGGTCGCTGTCAGGCAGTTCGTAGGGCGGGTCGGGGTCGTAGGTGACACGCACGAGAATGTGGCCCTGACCGCCGAGCGTCGCGGCTTCCGTGGGCAGGCTGAGACCGGCCGGCGTGCTGTTCACGTCGGGAATGCGGGTGAAGCCGAACCGGACATANTCACCGGTAGTCGCGTCAATCAGTCCGTGCCAGTTGTGGGCGCGCTCGAAATCGCTGTAATAGTCGTCCTCGGTGTCCGCGGTGGCATCCAGCCCGTATGTTCCGTAGTCGGTCCCTGCTGTGTCCATGACTGGCGGCACCGGCCAGGTGTTCGGGTCCGTGGCGACATACGACGCCGTGACCAGCGGCCGGAAAGGCGGTCGCCAGTCTGCGCCCATGGGGCTCTCGTTCAGGTTCTGGTTGCACCAGCTGATGCCGGCCTCGGCCAGACTCTGGGCGAGGTTTACATCCGCGCCACGGGAGGACTGCTGCTGGTTGTACGTGACGATGGCGACGAACAGGATGCCCGTCAGCAGAATGACCATCATGAGCAGAACGGCGATGACGAGGATCTGACCTCGTCGTGGCGCCCTGCGTGTTCTCCCGTTGCTTCGGTACATTAACTCTCGCCTCCGCCTTATTGGGGGCCTGAGCCCGCCTGGCGACCGTCAATCGTGCTCATGTCAATACTCGTTCCAGACCGCCGCGCGCTCCTATCGTCCGAAGTTGCGGATCGAGATCTGCTCGCGCATGCTGACCTCATTGGGATGATCGCCCTCGGGAAGCACCAGGCGACCAGTCCCGTCGTCCTCGAGATCGACGTAGCGCTCCAGCGTCAGCGACACGTTCTGAATGGAGCGGACCGAGTAATCGACCTTGACCATGTCATTCACGAAGGGCCAGTTGCCCGCCGCATCCATCTGCGGGTCGTAAGTGTAGTTGCGCCGGTAGTAATACGACACCTGAAGCTGGAAGGAACTCAACGCCGGCGGCGTATTGCCGAAGAACGCGCGGGACGCCGGACACGGCGGGTCAAACCGCGAGAAACGCAGCAGCGCCGTGGTCCCTTCGGGCGCACCGTCATTGTTGTAGTCGCGGCGCATGAGTTGCACGTTGAACTCATCGCCCCGAATCGTGGCCTGATCGAAGTTCTGCGCCGGCTTCAGGTCGAACTGCCGACGGACACCCGCTGTGTCCACCGCGACCACTTTGACCTTTATCGTGCCCGGCTGGATGAGCGCCGGGACGTTGATGTCCACGCTCGGGTCGATGCGATAGGACGTCGGGGCCGATGCCCGATCCACCGGGGGCGCCGCCACGTTCCCAGGGTACACAGCCGTGAAGTCGCTCGGCATGCTCACCGTGTACCACCCGGTGGCGTTCCGCGCGGTGGAGAAGTTGATGACCTTGTAGTAGACGATATTGCCGGACGCAGGGGGCCACTCCTGCCGAGCCTGCTGGCCGCAGGTCACCACTCCCCCGTCGGCCGACCACCGAACCTGAACCGGGCGCGCCTGTGTCGCGTAGCTGTCCACGCGAGGAATGGTGTAGGTATCCGTGGCTGCGTCCCAGGCGTACAGCATCACCCGCGGGTCCAGTTCAGACTGGGCCAGCGCGGCGTTGGCCAGGAACGAGCCTCCAAGCGACGTGCCATCCCATGCGCCAAACCGGGCTCGGTACACGACGCCGTTGTCGGTCTTCAAATTGTCGCCGGTGACCCTGTGGGGTTCGAAGCGCAAGCCGTTGAACAGGTACGCTGCTGGCCGGCCGCCTGTGTTCTCAACATATCCCGCCACGTACTCGGGATACTGCCCTGCGCCGCCCACGCCGTCAACGAAGAGCGTCGTGGTCGGGACGAAGGTCGAGCCGCGCTTGGGCGTCAGCGCGTTCTCAATCACCGGCAGCCCCGGGACCCAGACCCCGGAAGAGTTGAAGCTGCCCAGAGGTGATGCCTCATTGGGATTCCAGACGAACTCCTGACGGTACAGTGCGAACGGGTTGAACTCGTCGTAAGGCTGTCCGGGTGTCACGAGATGGACGGCATAGCGGATGACCTTTTGATAGCCGTTCTGGCCAGTTGCCGGCCTGGGCGGGTAGTAGACCTTGCCCAGACTGTCCCGCGCCGGCGGGTTGAAGAGAATCTGTGAGTAGTTGATGACGCGAATATCGTCGTAGGTGCCCGCCGTGTTGTCGGCGCCTGAGAACGAGTATCCGGGCGCCGGGTGGACGTACACCGCTTCCCCCAGTTCTCGCCGGATCTGTTCCATGGCGTACCGGCAGGCATCCTGCATGCCCACGTTGGCGCGCCCGCTGGAAACCCATTCGAGCCCCGCGATCATGGGGGCGAAAAGCAGGGCGAACAGGATCACCATGATGGCCAGAGCGACCATCACCTCGATCAGGGTGAAACCTGTACACCTTCCGCCGGCGATTCTCACCACACTACCACCTTCTTCAAGACTGGCGTACACCGCTCCAACTCTCCACTTACCCGTCGTCATCGGCTCGCTCCCCGGTTCACCATCAAGGCACCGGGTCATCGGACGGCTTGATGCGCCAGGCCTCAGCCACATCAACGCCGTCCTGAAGCAGCGTGGCATCCATCCGGTGCACGGAACCATCCCAGAAGAGCACCTGGTACTGACCCTCGCCACCCTTTGTGATGGTTGGGGCGTGGTAATTGCACCACGTCACAACCGTCGTATCATCCGGATGCCACTCCCGCGAAAACTCCGGAATCAGGCTTGTGCTCGGGCTAGGCGGCAAGGGCGCAAGCTGGCGCCGAACATCCGGGTCCGTTGAATCCCTGCGCAGCCCACGGCTGGTCAGGTACTTGGACTGATTCTCAACGCCGTATTCGGTCGACCCATCGCACATGGCATCGTCGTCGAGGTTCATGTAGCTGAACGAGAAGAGGGGATCGCCCTCCGGGTGCTTGGAGTCTGCCGGGCAGTGCAGCGAACTCTCGCCCGACAGGTACCCGCTCTCGAACAGCGCCTGCAGCCCAGGCCCGAAGTAAGCGCCCGTGCCTGCGGGATCCGGGTAGTACGGCGGGACGCAGCCTTCGTCCAGAACGTACATCTTCAGCGCCTGGTTGATCCGCTGCATCCGCGTGGCGCATCGCAGGCCCTTGTTGGTATTGGCCAGGTTGCGGGCGACGGGCACGGTGATCGCCACAAGGGCTGCGGCAATGCCCATGACGACCATCAGTTCAATGAGTGTGAAAGCTCGATTGCGTCGCATCCGCCTCATCCCAGTCTCCCTTCGGGCGCAACATCCAGCATGCCCCGGACGGCTAGATCTCCGAGGTCGGGAACATGATATTCGCCACGTCGAACCTGCTGACCCGTCCGTCCTCGGTGCGCCACCACCCCACGATCCGCGCTGACGCACCCGTGACCTCGTACAAACCCATGACGTTGGAATGGTTGAGCACGAACCCGAACCCCAAATTGGGGTCGCCGAGGTCGGAGATCACATGGACCTCGTTGGATACCGGGGTCGGCTGGCCGTCACCCGCATCATACGTGTAGTCCACTTCCACCGCCTGGTCCTCAAGGTACGCCGGGAAATCACACAGGTAGTAGTAGTTCCCGCTGGCCGCCGCCTGAGTGCCGATGCGGAACCTGCGGTGCTCCCAGTTGGGCAGGTATGCATTCGCCGGGTGGGTCAGGGAGTCGACTTCAACGAACTCCGTCGGGGCCTTCTGCACCTGGATCGTGTGTTCATCCGCGGTCCGGTAGTAAATGCGAATTGGATGGCCGGCGCGGGCGGTGCCCGACGCTCCAGTCACCACGGAACCGTTCATCCAGAACTTGCCCCGGCTGAAATCCACCTCGGTGATGGCGCCCGTCCCATCACTGTTGTCGTCCCAGACCCAGGTGGCGCCGTCCGTAAGGTCCACGACAAGAAGCCACACATCCGCGATGTCGGTGCCGTCCAGCGCGTTAGCGACCAGGGGATACTCGTCACTCAGACCGTCGAAGTTCAGGTCGATCTGGTACGGCGGCGCGGACGGCACCAGCTTGTCCTCGAACATGATCTTCGCCCGGCGAGAGGTGCCTTCGGCCTGCAGATCCTCCCGGCGCACGCGGTAGTCCACCCGAAGCTTCGTGCCGGCTGCTGTTGCCGGGAAGTAAATGCTCTGCCCTGCCGTTGCGTCAACCCAGCAGACGCGACCGGCGATGGTTGCCGGCGGGCCGAAGCTGCAGGCCCAGGGATACCGGGCGTAGGCCCTGACACTGCCCGGCACAACTCTCCCACCGCGGCTCGCGACGGCCTGAACGTAGCTGCCCGAGTTCGGCACGAGCTCTCCGTTGGCGCGCCGGATGATGCCTCCGGGCAGCACCCAGTCGTAGTAGACGATGGCGCCATTGTTCCCGCCGCCGGGGCCGTTGAAAAGGAACTGGCCATCCGTCCGCAGGTAGAACTCGCCATCGCGCGGGGTAGTGTTTGCCCCCGGGTCCCGGTAGGCTTCTTTCATCTCGCGGAAGGAATGGACCACCGGCACCATGCTGGGGTCCACGAGTCCGAGCTTCGGAACGTAACACGGGTACCCACCAGGGGTCGGCGGCGCGGGAACGGTCACGCGCTCCCCATAGACCTCGATGAAGTCATCCCGGCTGTTCAGCGGGTTGGTCCCCGTTAGGTTGCTGTCCGGGTCATCCGGACTGCTGCCGGGCTCAACGGCGTCAACCTGAGTGTAGTGCGGCGCCGTGGCGTCGGGCAGCTCAAGCTCGCCGCTGCGGTAGCCTTCGGCAAGGCGCTGCGTCGCACGGCTCATGCTGGTGCGCGTCTCTTCATCACTGATGCTGCGCGAGAGTTTCGGGAAAAGCGCTGCGATGGCGTACACGCCCACGAGGAGCACAATCATTGCGGCAAGCAGCTCGACCAGGGTCAAACCCCGGCGGGAACCCAAGCCCGCGCCAACATGCCTCGCTCGCTGGTGCCACATCCGTCGCCCTGTGCTCATTGCTCGCATCTTGCTCCTCCACTGCTTCGCGGATTGAGCCCCGCACGCCCACTGCGCCCACAAAAAAGGGGCTGCAGACGATGCTTCGTCGCCGTGCCGGCAACCCCCAGCATCGCTGCGCCCCTCCGCGTTACTCCTGTATCTTCCAGGCGGATGCCCCGCCTGACACCACATTCGTCATGGGCCCGTAGTCCACCGTCTCCGCCTCGCCCCCGAGCCTTACGATGACATCGCGCCACTTGCCGGGCTCCGGATTGCTGTCGGTCTCGTCGCGCCCGTACCATTTGTGATGGGCGCGGCAGCGGCAGACGATGGTGTTATCAGGGGCCCGCGGGTTGGCCAGGCGCGGGTAATGTCGCCACTTCTTGCCCTCGGATGCCAGCCAGGCCGGCACCGCCCCGCCCTGCGGCACAAGCATGTTCCAACCCGGCGGAGTGAGTGATGAATCCCACCACGACTCGTCCCAGCCGTTGTTGCTGTAGCCGCCGTAGTTGTAGGTGATCAAGCACAGAACCGCCCCGTTGCCCACCCCGCCGGCAGCCGCCTCAAACCGCCAGTAGTCCGCCTGGGTGGAGTCGGTGAAGGAGCTGTCGGCGATCCCGTGGATCAGCCCGTTGTAGGTGCTGTAGTTCTTGGGCTGATTGCTGACGCCGCGCAGATTTGAGGCGTCATTGGGGCAGACGAGGTTCGCGTTGGAACTCAGGTAGTCCGGGTACAGAGCACTGACGCCGCCCATGTACATCCAGGCGGCATCGTCGAAGTAGGGCCTGAAAGGATAGCGGTGATAGTCGGTCTTGTACGCCCGGAGCGCTGTGGTGATCTGCATGAGGTTCGCCGAACAACGTCCCTGGCGGGCCTTCTCCTGGACGCTGCTGATAACGGGCATCAGGATGGCAACCAGGATCGCGATAATCGCGATTACGACCAGCATTTCGATCAGGGTGAATCCGGCTGTCTTCCGACTGTTCATCTTGAGGGCAGGCCCCCTTAGGCTTTCGGGCCGGGCGCATGGCGGTTTGCACCGTTGGAAAGCACACAACTTGCGCGCAGCCACTGACTGATTACCCGCAACCGTCATTCACTAAACCTTCCACGGCAATTGTGCGTGTCTTGAGAATACCACATGTCCCCCAGCGTTGTAGCGTCTTGCGCCATGGTTCAGCGGGTTCATAGCCCATGGTATCAACCACCGTAGCGGCTGACTACCCATAATCCGACCTCAGGGAAAAGCAAAAGAACAATCCCACCCAATGCCAGCATTGGACCAAAGGGTATGTATTCCCCGCGTCGCCGAAATCCAAACACCATTAGGAAAATCGCGACCACTGCACCAACAACCACCGAAACCACGAACCATGCTGCGAAAAGCCACCCCGGTCCGAACAGCGCCCCCATCGCTCCGGCGAGCTTCACGTCCCCGTACCCGAGCACAGGCTTGCCGTACACGCGCTCGAAGACCCAGCTCACGAACATGAACACGCCGCCGCCCAGGCAGATGCCGATCAGCGATGACGGCAGGAACGCGGTCTTGTTCGCGCCCGCGATCTCCTGGGTATAGGCCAGCGCGTGGGTGACAGGCCAGCCCTGCGCCGGCTCGCCCGGNTGCAGGCCGCCGGCCCCGTGCCAGAGCAGGTTGTACGCATTCACGCCCACACCGATGAGCATGATCGCGATAGCAAGCTCATCCGGAATGATCATGTGGTCGAGGTCAATGAAGAAGATCACGAGGAGACAGCAGGAGACAATGAAGACCAGCAGCGCATAGACTGAGCCGCCGAAGGCCCAAGCGCTGCCCACCAGAAGCAGACCTGTGAGCAGTTCCACAAAGGCATACCGGGGACTGTACGAGTGGCCGCAATGGCGGCACCGGCCGCGCAGGAGGACGTAGCTGAGGATCGGGAACAGGTCGATGATGCCCAGCCGGGCGCCGCAGCTCATGCAGTGGGAAGGCGGCGCTACGATGGACTCCTGACGCGGCCAGCGGTAGATGACCACATTCAGGAAGCTGCCGATGACAGCGCCCGTNACGAANAGCAACGCCCACACGACCGGGTTGTCAGGCAGATAGANCATGGCGCGCCCACNTGAGCCCATCAGGGGCCGGGGATGGTGGAAGGGCCGCGCGGTCACGCGGCCGGGCGCTTAGATGATAGCCGCCGCCCCGCTCAGAGGTCAAGCGGCGAAAGCACGCGGGNTCTGACCGCGAAAAGTCGTTGGGGCATACCCTCCGGGCGCGATCCCATCACCGACCACGCGCTGCAATACCGCAGGCCGTTGCCGTAGCCTCACAGCCCGCGAAGCGGGACTCAAGGCAATAGTCAGGACCGGAAGGCGCGAACACGCTCAGGCCGGCGATCAGATGACGGGTGATTACCCACAAAATCGGGGCCGGCCCACGGACGCGACCCGTACCTCCCTCAATGCCCATGGGTCACGGGTGGTCCGCAACGCGGACCGGGCCCCGTGACACCGCGCGCACCCGACCGCGCGACTCCGGGACCTGTCTACCACGGCCAGTCCGTGTAGCAGTCCAGCGCCTGAAGACCCAGAACACACAGGCCGAACACAATGATG
>Ga0067045_1030945_pt1 | contig 13625 bp, 8 predicted proteins | sample TerdegcTABiofilm_FD_59184 | JGI IMG/M metagenome (GOLD analysis project Ga0067045, IMG submission 59184) | Combined Assembly of (Gp0054472, Gp0054536) Wastewater bioreactor microbial communities from Singapore -Terephthalate degrading...
GGCCGCCGCCCCGGCGGCGGGCGCGGCCGCCGCGGCCGAGCCGGTGGAAGAGCAGACCGAATTTGACGTCCTCCTGAAGGAAGTCGGCGCTAAGAAGATTGAGGTCATCAAGGTCGTGCGCCAGCTGACTAACCTGGGCCTGAAGGAAGCCAAGGAACTGGTGGAAGGCGCTCCGGCGACCGTCCTGACCGCCGTTTCCAAGGAAGTGGCCGAGGACGCCAAGGGTAAGCTGGAAGCTGTCGGCGCGATGGCTGTGCTGAAGTAATTCTGGTTGATCCTGAGCTTTACCCAAAAGGGAGACGCTACCTGGCGTCTCCCTTTTGTTTGGATCAGAACTTACGTCAATTTACGTTTGTAGTGGCGACTTCAGCCGCGCTTAGCCCTTAAGAAACGCCTGAAGGCGTCACTACCAGCCGGGTTGCGTTAAGTCCTGTGAATGTTACACGGGATCGTGATCCCGTAACAGCGCCTGGAGGAGCGGCTCGGCGGCCAGGATGTCAGGGGCGGCGAATTCCACGCCGTCGCCCGGCACGCCGTCGGGGCGGACCAGGACGGTGCGCATCCCGAAGGCGGCACCGCCCTGCAAGTTGCGTGGCTGGTCGTCCACTAAGATGCAGGCCGGGCCGGAAACCCCCAACCGCGCCAGGACTGCCTCGTAGGCGGCCGGCCACGGTTTGGAGACGTAACCCGTCTCCCGCACGTCCACAATCGCGGCGAACTGGTCGCGCACGGCCAGCTGGTTCAGGATCTTCTCCGCCCATTCCACAATGGCATTGGTAAAGATGATCTTGGGGATCGCCAGCCGCGCTAACATAGCCGCCAGCGCCGGGTCGGGCGCGAGGTAATCCGCCACATTGGGCACATCGTGGACGGCGGCCAGGTAATCCTCTAAATCCACGCCAGGGTGGTGTCGTTGCAAGCCCATCAAGGTGGTGCCGTAGGCCAGGTAGTACTCGCGGCGCAGGTTCCGTGCCTCCTCCGTGGTCAGTCCCAGGGTGCGGGCCAGCCAGCTCTCAATCCGTACGCCGATCTCGCCAAAGAGGTGGAGGGCGGGATTGTAGAGCGTGTCGTCCAGGTCAAAAAGGATGTATTGAATCGGCGGCATGGTAGAAAAAGCGCGGGGCGGGCCCATGACAAAGCCCGCCCCGTGGTCTGAGGCTTAAATCGTCCCGGTCAGGGGCAGCGAAACCAGGCCGCTGATGACTTTGGGGTAGAAGTCGGTGGATTTCTGCGGCATCTTCTCGCCCGCCTCGGTGCAGGCGCGGACATGGTCCATGCGCGTGCCGTTGAGCAGGAAGAGGAAGTTGGCGCGCCCCTCGGCCACTGCCTGATAGCCGGGTTCGGGATCGCGCAGGTAGTCCAGGTTCTCTTTGCGCGCGACGCTCTCTTTCGTCAATCCCATGACGTGCTCCAGGATGAGCTCGTGCAGGATGGCGACGTCCAGCGCGCGCCAGGAGGGGGCGCGGTCGGGCACGAGCTGCGCCATGGCGTCCAGTGTGCGCAGGGTGAGCAGGTGGTAGCGCCCGTCGTAGAAGCCGAAGCGCGGGTGCTCGGCGGTGGCGGCGCGCAGGCCGGCCTCCAGCGCCGCCCGGTCGGCAACCGGCTCCACGACAAAGTACGGCTCCAGCGCGACCAGGAGTTCGGCAGCTGTCATCCGGCTGTAGGAATGGATGAGCCGGTGCGTGGGCAGGATGACCAGCCCCGGATCGCTCATGCTGACGAAGGTGGCGAGGGCGTAGTTGAAGGCGGCGTTGGCCGGTGCTTCAGGGTGCGCGGCGCGCATCTCATCGCGGTAGTTGAGCGCGGTTTCGTAGCGGTGATGGCCGTCGGCGATGATCAGGTTGCGCTTGGGCGCCATCTCGGCGGTGATCGCGGCGACCAGGGCCGGATCGTCCACGACCCAGAAGCGTTGCTCCACGGCCGGCTCAATCACCTGCTCGCGGGCGACGAAGGGCGGGTGCGCTTGCAGGTAGGGCTCCAGCAGCGCGTTGATCCGGTTTTCGGCGTCGGGGTAGAGGATGAAGATGTGCCCCCAGTAGGTCTGTGTGACGCGGGTCAGGTTGAGCCGGTCGGCCTTGGGGCCGCTCAGCGTCCGCTCGTGCGGCAGGATGACCCCTTCGTCAAAGCGGGTCAACTCTAAAGCGGCGGTGAAGGCGCGGCGGGTATAGGTCTGCCCGTCGGGGGCTACCGAGACCTGCTCCAGCGCGTAGAGGACGGGCTGAGGCTCACGGATGAGGATCTGCTCGGCCTGCCAGGTCTGGGCGTAGGCGCGGGCGCGCGTGTAGACGTTGTTGTCGGGTTCGTCTGGCTCGCGCAGGCCCATATCAATGCGGCAGAAGTTGTAGGGATGCAGGGCGTAATAGGCGGCCTGTTCCGGGTCGTGGATGCGGTCGTAGGGTTGGGTGATGACCGCCGACAGGTCGGCGATCTTCGCCGGGTTGTAGCGCAGCCCACGGAAAGGACGGATGGTAGCCATGGTTATGCCTGCTCCTGGAAGAAGGTGATGACCAGGTCGGCTACCTCGCCGCCGACGCGGGCCAGGGCCTCCACGGTGGAGGCGCCCAGGTGGGGGAGGGCGACCAGGTTGGGGAGCGCGATCAGCTTGAGCAGGAGCTCGCTCTTGGGCGGCTCCTCGGTGAAGACATCCAGCGCCGCGCCGGCGATCTGTTTGGCGACGAGCGCCTCGTAGAGGGCGGCTTCATCCACGACGCCCCCGCGCGCGGCGTTGATGAGGTAGGCGGTGGGCTTCATCTGGGCCAGCTGTGCCGCCCCGATCATCCCTTTGGTCTCCGGGGTGATGGTGACGTGCAGCGAGATGTAGTCGGCGGCGCGCAGGATTTCTTCCAGCGTGGCCGGCTGTACGCCCGGGTCGGTGATGGTCACGTAGGGATCGTAGGCCAGCACGCTCATGCCTAAGGCCAGGGCCTTTTCGGCGGTCAGTTTGCCGATGCGCCCGTAGCCGATCAGCCCTAAGGTCTTGCCGGCGATCTCGGTGCCTTCCAGGGCTTTCTTCTCCCATTTGCCGGCCTTCATCGTGCTATCGGCCACGGTGATGTGGCGGGCCAGGGTCAACATGAGGCCGATGACCAGTTCGGCGACGGCGGCGGAGTTGGCGCGCGGCGTGTTGAGCACTTTGATACCCTTGCTGCGGGCGTAGTCGGCATCAATCGTGTCCAGGCCCACCCCGCCCCGGACGATCAGCTTGAGGCGGGTAGCCTGGTCAATGAGCGGCTGGCGCACCTTCGTCCGGCTGCGGACGACCATCCCATCGTAAGCGGCAATCACCTGCGCCAGCTCTTCGGGCGTGATGGTATCCTTGACATCTACTTCCAGGCCGGCCGCGCGCATCCGCGCCACGGCTTCGGCGTCCACCGGGTCACAAATCAGCACTTTAGCCATAGGGTCTCCTTTTTGCTGCCTCTTGCGTCTTGCATTTCACGCTTCACGTCTCACGTTCTACTCCAGCCCCAGGATCTCGTTGATCTGGCCCAGCAGCCACTGGATGTCGGCCACGGTCAGGTCGCCCATGTGGGCAATGCGGAAGGTCTTTTGCTTGAGATCGCCGTAGCCGTCGGAGATGGAGGCGCCGCGATTGCCCAGCTCTTTGTTGAGATCGGCGACGACGATGCCCCGGGTGTTGGTGGCGGTGGTGACGGTGAGGGAGAGGAAGCGCTCATCGGCATAGAGGCTCCAGTACTTGCGGGTCCAATCCTGCACCAGGTGGGCCATCTCGCGGTGGCGGGCCCAGCGCGCCTCCAGCCCTTCGGCCAGGATATCGTCCATCTGCTTATCCAGGGCATAAATGAGGCTGATGGCGGGCGTGGCCGGGGTCTGGTTCTTCTTGTAATACTTGAGCATGTCCAGGAAGTCAAAATAGTAGCCCCGGTTGGGGACTTCGCCGGCGCGCTTGAGCATCCGTTCGCTGACGGCAGCAATGGTCAGGCCGGGGGGGAGCGCAAAGCATTTCTGCGAGCTGGCCAGCACCACATCCAGGTCCCAGGCATCAAATTCAATCTTGACGCCGGCCATGCAGGAGACGGCATCCACCAGCACGACGACCTCGGGGTAAGCGGCGCGGACGGCGGCGGTGATCTCGGCCACCGGGTTCTGGACGCCGGTGGAGGTCTCGTTCATGGTGATGGTGACGGCGTCGTAATCGGCTTTGCCTAAGGCTTCCACGACCATCTCCGGCGTGAAGCCCTGGCCCCAGGGGACATCCAGTTCATCGGTGGGGATGCCGTTGCCGACGGCAACTTCGTGCCAGCGCTTGGAGAAAGCGCCGCAGACGGTGACGAGCGCGCGCTTGCCGGGCCGCACGGCCTGGCGGATGGCACCCTCCATCACGCCGGTGCCCGAGCTGGCATAGATGAAGACCGGCTGTTGCGTGTAGAGCAGCTGCTGGAGTTTGGGAGTGACGGAGGCCTGGAGATCGGAATAGGCCTTGCTGCGGTGGCCGATCATCGGGTGGGTCTGCGCCTGCAAAATCTCGTCGCGCACGTGGGTCGGCCCGGGAATAAAGAGTTTTTTGTACATACTGCAACCCTCCTTTAAGGATTAAGTGATAAGGGATCAGTGAGCAATGATGGGTGTCGGAATTTAAGGCTCGGGATGGGTAAATTTGAGCGATTGCCCACCGAACACCGGCCAACTCACTGTTCCCAGGATTTCAAAGTGGTCAGACAACTTGCTCCATCCTCATTGTACCGCCTTGCTGGAGGCATGTCAAAGTTAAACCTCCATATTTCTGACGATTAAAGGCACGCCGTAGCACTTTCAGGATTTTGGCAGTTCCAGGCAGAAGAGATTACCGCCTTCTGGATTTTCTTCCCACCACAGGCGGCCGTGATGGAGTACCACAATCCGTCGCAGAATGGTCAGCCCCAGGGCATGATTTTTGAGGCTGGGCCACTCGCCCTGTTCCAGGCGGGTCGCAAGACCTGTTTTCTTTTCTCCGGTGTCTCTCTGGCCCCAGTCTTTGATGTAAATTCTGAAAGCCTGGGACAGTTCTACGGTGTTCACTGCTATCCGGCCGCCCGGGGGGGAGTTTTTGATTGCGTTGTTCAGCAAGCGGTTGAAGAGATAACTGATCAGGGCGGGACTTACCGGGGCCACTTGGGGGGACTGTGGGGCATAGTTCACCTGCAAGTGGGCGGCTGCCAGCACCGGTTCCAACTCTCGCAACGCGGCGCGGAAGAGATCGTTCAGATCGGTGGGAACCCGCTCCTGGTCTCCTAAAGCATCCAGCCGGATGTAATGGTTGGCGTCCTGGATGATCTGGCGCAAGGCAGCGATTTGGGTCTGGATGGCCTGCACGGCGCTCAAGCATCCTTCGTCGCTGAGCGATTCGGCCAGCAGGTCGGTGTATCCTTGCATGATGGAGAGCGGGTTGCCGGATTCGTAGCTGATGGCTTCGGCGAACAGCGTTTTGAGGCGGTTGGATTCATGCAATTGATGGTTCGTGGCCTGGAGCTCGGCGATCAGGCGCTTCGTTTGTCGCCTGGCCTGTTCGCGGTCGGTCACGTCGCGCACGATGCAGAGCAGCTTGTCGGCTCCACAGAGCGCCAAACGGGCTTCGTAGTAGCGGAGCTGGCCCGTTTCGTCCGGGAAAGGATACTCAAAGTGTTGAATCTGGCCGGTTTCCCAGAGCTGGGACCAGAGGTCGCTGAGGGGAATGCTCAGTTCCGGCGGCAGCAGGTCGGTGTAATGCTGGTGCTGGAAGCCGGTGGTGGGCAGGAGCTGGTCGTCCCGGTGCAGGGCGTGATAATCCTGGATGCGCCCCTCCCGGTCAAGCAACAAAATCTGGTCGGGCAGGGCCTGGAGCAGCGCCCGTTGGAGAGCCTCACTTTCTATCAGCGTGGCCTCGGCCTGCCGGCGCGCGGTGATGTCGCGGGAAGAGAGCGCCAGGCGGTAAGGTTGCCCGGCCTCATCCAGGATCACGTGGGTGTAGGTTTCCAGCCAGATGTAGGAGCCGTCCCGGCAGCGGAGGCGCCATTGAGCGGTAGAATCCAGCCCCTGTTTGCCCCGGCTTTCTAACAGGTTGGTTAGCACCGGAACATCCTCAGGGTAGACGAACTCCAGACCGCTGTGTCCCACCATTTCTTCGGGAGTCCAGCCGGCAATTTTTTGAATTGAGGGGCTCATGTATAAGAGTGTCGTTTCCAGGTCCACCAGACTGACTACGTCGTTGATGGATTCTGCCAGCAGGCGATATTGGGCCTCGCTGGCCTGGAGTGCCGCTTCCGTCTGTTTGCGCGCGGTGATGTCTAACGCGGTGAAGGTAACTCCTTTGCTTAGATCATGCGGATCCAGTGGCGTTGAGCTCAGCAGGACGTTCAGCAGCTGTCCTCCCTGGGTAATCCAACGGGTTTCCACGGTGCCGGTACCCTGTTCGGCGATCTGCCGGTATTTTTCCGTGCCGACCCACTCAAATTCTTCCTGGGTGGGATAGAGCAGGCGGGCGCTCTTTCCCACCAGTTCCTCGCGGGTATAGCCCACCATCGCACAGAGCCGGTCATTCGCTTCCAGTATCACCCGGTCGGCGGTCAACCCGATCCCCACCGGCGCGGCCCTGAAGATGCTGTTTAGTAGATCCCGGCTCTCCTGGAGTGCCCGCCCGGCCTCGTAACGCTCGGTCAGGTCGTAGATGATGCCCAGGTAGCCGGCAAATTGCCCCTCCAGGTCGGTGAAAGGGTGGGCCAGGTCCAACACCCGGCGGTAAGTGCCATCGTGGCGACGCAGGCGATATTCTAATTCAATGGGCTGCCGGGCGTGAAAGGCTTCCAGGTAGGTTTCCAGGCAGTATTGCTGGTCCTCAGGGTGGAGGGCTTCCAGCCAGCCGTCGCCCCGGGCCTGTTCAAGCGAGTAGCCGGTGAGCTCCATCCAGGCCTGATTGACGTAATTGACCTTGCCGTTGGGCGTGGTGCGCCAGATCGGGCTGGGGAATTTATCCAATAATGAGAGATAGAAGTCGCGGGCCCGGCTCAGCGCGGCCTCGGTCCGCCGATGGTGGGTCGCGTCGTGGAGGATGACGATGGTGCCGTTCACTACCGGGTCTTCCAAGCGGCTTTGCACGGTTCCTTCCAGCACGCGCCAGGAGCCGTCGCGGTGGCGCACCTGTACTTCAATGGGGAAAGACAATTCCGGGTGCTGGAGCGCTTGGGCGGCGACCAGGCGGATTTTGGCTATTTCCTCGGGGGCCAGGATAGCCAACCAATTGGACTGAGTCGCCTGGTCGGGGTCGTAGCCCAGAATCCATTTCACCGAGGGACTCACGTAATGGATCTGCCGGTCTGGCCCGATGACGATGATGATATCGGTGGCGTGCTCAATGAGGGCGCGAAAGCGCTGTTCAGTCTCCGACAGCGCCAGTTCGGCCTGCTGACGCCGGGCCATGTCGCGGGCCAACAGGAGATTCTTATGGCCCAGTTCGGCGAGCAGGCGTGCAAACTCGGCGTAGTACTCCATGATGTGGTGAATTTGCTCGCGGGTGAAAACCCGAATCCGTTTGAGCGCGGCCAGATAGGCCTCCACGTCAAAGCCGAATTGCTCTGCCTGGGCACGGAAGAACGCTTCATCGGGCTGTTCGTCGGCATAGAAGAACTGGCCGACAAACAGAGTGGCCAGCTGCCTGCCTTCCACTATGATGGGAATGGCTATATCCCAGAGGCCGTTTTGACATTTGTACTGGACGTATTTCCCTGCGTTCAGGTGGGATTGGATGTAGGCATCGCTCTCCCGGCACCGGGCTGCCGTCACCGGATGAACACGGTGGAAACGTGTGCAGATCTCCTGCCAGCCGGAGCCGACCAGGACGGTGCCGTCTACATCAATGATCCCGATGGGAATTTGTGTGGCCTGGTAGAAGAGTCCCATCAGCTGTTGGAGCCGGGCCGTGTTTACAATGTCGGTGAAGTGCAAGGTTGCCGGTTCCACTGACGGCGGCGGTGGGGCAAAGTGCTGCTCCGGCGCAACCGAGATGGGCAGGGGCGGCCGGGGGCGCAGCAGAACCAGCCAGGCCGGCGCGTTGTTCCAACCGGTTTCGCTGAGGTGGACATCAACCATCTGGGGCTGGCCATTGCCTGGCGGGAGCGAGAGCGGGCCGCTCGGTGCTGGGGTGAGGGGGAAACCGCACGGTTGTCCCAGCAGTTCGGCCTGAGGATGGCCGAGCAGGGCCGCGGCCGCCGGGTTGGCGTAGAGGATGCAGCCCTCGCCGTCGGTGATGAGGACCCCGTCCTGGCTGCTCTCGGCCAGCATCCGGAAGCGGTCTTCGCTGGCAGCCAACGCTTGCGCGTGCTGCGCTTCGTCCGATTGCTGATCCGCGATTTCCTGGCTCATGGCGACTTCCCATCCTCAACGGCGCGTTGCTCGGTGACGTCCTGGATCTGTACCAGATAGCCGCGGTCTGGCCCGGTGAGGGGGGTGATTTGAACGTCCAGACGGCTGAGCTTACCGGGGGCCGTTGACAGACCCGGTCCCTGCGCCTGACCTATCTCAAGCGCCGTTTCGTACCGGACCGGTTGGCCCTGTTGCAGCGCTGCCGGCGGGACGTTGAGGGCGGCCAAAGGCAGCGTCGCCTGGGCCGCGGCCAGATCGGTCGCCCCGAACAGGCGTAGCCCGGCCGGATTCATCGCCAGCAGCCGGCCCTCGGCGTCGTATTGTCCCAACGCCAGGGGAGAATGTTCAAACAGGCTGCGGAAACGGGCTTCGCTTTCACGCAACGCCTCCTCAGCCCTTTTGCGTTCGGTGATGTCCCGGCTAATGCTGCATATCATGAATCCGCTGTCGGTACGAATGGGAAAGACGCGGAGTTCTGCGCTGCGCCGGCTGCCGTCGGGCCGCTGGATGAGGTGCTCATGGAGCGGTTCGGACCAGGGGGGCCGGCCGGTTGCCAGGGTGGCCAGGAAATCGGCTTTGAGCCGGGCGTAAGCCTCAGGCGTTCGCACTTCAGAGGGTGCCATTTCAAACATCACGTCCCAGGCATACCGGCCGAGAGCGCGAGCGCGCGGCAGACCGCTCAATTGTTCCTGGGCCCGGTTCCATTCCACAATCAAGCCTTGCTCGTCGCACAGGATGATACTGTCGTGGGATTGGTCAATCATGCTGCGCAATTGGGCCTCGCTGGCGCGGAGGGCGGCCTCCCTGTGCACCCGTTCGGTGACGTCGCGGACGGTGGAGATGATCCGGTAGGGGCGGCCGGCGGCATCCAGCACGGCGGCGGCGGTGATCTCGCCATAGAACCGGCTGCCATCCCGCCGCACCAACGTGTATGTCTGGCCCACCCGGGGGGCCTGGCTGACGGCTTGGAGATTGGCCGCCGCCCGGGGGCGATCTTCCGGGCTTATCCATTCCAGGACATTATGGCCCAGGGCCCCTTCCGCCTGCGTCGCGTTGAAGAGTGCCAGCGTACGCGGCGAAAGATAGAGAACAGTACCCTCTAAATCGGTGAGGACGATGCCATCCGGCGAGGTGCTGACCAGCTTGCGGTAGAGCTCCTCAGATTCCCGCAGGGCCTGTTCGGCCTTTTTTTGCGCGGTGATGTCATGGCTGACACTGCCCACTCCCAATCCCTGGGTGGTGAGCAGGGGGAAAATCAGAGCTTGGATGATGCGCAAGCTGCCATCACGGTGGCGGATGACGGCTTCCTGGGGCTGGGTAGGCCAGGTGACCTGCTCCTGGGTGTAGAACTCTTTGACCTTTGCTGCGTAACTTTCATAGGTGAGGAGGGCCCGGCGTTCTTCGGTGGCGAGCTGCCATTGCAGCTCCCAGATATAGCGTCCGATGGCCTCGGCTCTGGGGATACCGGTGAGCCGTTCTTCGCCGGGGTTCCACTCCAAAATGCGCCCTTCCGGGTTGGTAATGACGATACCGTCGTGCAGTTGTTCTACGATGCTGCGAAATCTGGCCTCGCTCTCGTGCAGGGCCTGCTCCATCTGCCGGCGGGCGGTGATGTCGTGCGCGATAGTAGAAGCGCCGACAATTTCCCCGGCCGCGTTGTAGATGGGCGAGGTCGTCAGGGAAACGATGACGGCCGTGCCGTCCTTGCGGCGGCGAACTGTTTCATAGTGTTCTACCCGTTCCCCCTGGCGGATCCGGGCCAGAATTTGCTGGACCTCCGCGGGCCGGTCTGGGGCGAGGAGCATGGTCACCGGACGGCCGATGGCTTCGGCGGCTGAGTAACCGTAGATGCGTTCAGCGCCGGCGTTCCAGCTGCGAATTTCCCCCTCCAGCGTTTTGCCGACGATGGCGTCGTCCGAAGAGGTGACGATGGCCGCCAGGAAGGCTTGCAGCTCTTCCGCCTGGTAACGTTCGGTAATGTCGTAGGCCGAGCGGAGGTAGCCGGCAAAGAGACCGTCCATGTCGGCGTAGGGCTGTCCCACTTCCAGGACATGGCGGTATTGCCCGTCGTGACGGCGGAGGCGGTATTCTATGGTGTAGGGCTGGCGGGCCAGGAAAGCTTCCAGGTAGGTCTCCAGGCAGCGTTGCTGATCTTGAGGATGCAGATCACTCAACCACCCGTCGCCCCGCACTGCCTCTGAAGATCGCCCGGTGAAGGCCAGGGCGGTCTGGTTGACGTAGGTGCACTTGGCATCGGGACCGGAGCGCCAGATCAGGGTGGGCAGATGGTCAAACAATGTCAAATAGAAATCGCGGGAGTGGGCCAGGGCCACTTCAGCCTGCACGCGCCGGGTGACGTCGTGCAGGCTCAGGATAATTCCGTCCACTGCCGGATCGGCCAGCAGGTTGTGGGCCACCCCTTCTACCGTTCGCCAGGTGCTGCCGTGTGCCAACCGCGCCGAGACCGGCAGCGTTAGACCGGGATGCTGGAGGAGGTTGTTGAAGAGCAGGGCTAACGGTTCCTGCTCTTCCGGGGCGAGGATCCTGAGCAGGTCCTGGCCTTCCCACGTTGCCGGCGGGTGGCCGGTGAGGCGTTCCACCGCCGGGCTGGCATAGCGGATGGTCCGGTCGGGGTTCAGTACCAGGATAATGTCGGAGACGTTTTCCACCAGGGCACGGAAGCGTTGCTCGCTCTGGAGGAGCTCGGTTAGGATGTGCTGGCGTTCCACGGCATAACGGATGGCCCGTGCCAGTAGCGGCCCACTGAGCCCGGTTTTGCTCAGATAGTCCTGGGCCCCGGCGCGAACGGCGGACACAGCCAGGGCGTCATCGGTCACACCGGTCAGCACAATCAAGGGGACGTTGGGGTAGCTCTGCAAGACCTGGGTGAAAGCTGCGGAGCCATCACTGTCGGGCAAGGTCAAATCCAGCAAGGTCAGCTGGATGTCGCCGGCGGCCAGTCGTTCCAGCCCGGCCGCGAGGGTGGAGGCTTCGTGGAGCTCGGTGTGCAGCAGCGCGGGCTCGGCCGCGTTGACTTCCGCCAGCAGCGTGCGAATCAACCGGGCATCCGCCAGGTCATCTTCAATCAGGAGGAGCGTAATGGCCAGATCTCTCATGGACGGTTCCTCACCTTATGCTGGCGATCTTGCGCTGGTCAACCCGGCGCACGCTATGGGATGGGCCCCTCGTCAATCAGTGGTCTCCAGCCGCCGGGGTTATCCCTGTGTCGGGGAAACCCTTACCGGTTGGCCGGTAAACTCTGTGACTGGCTGATCTGGGTTACCCAGTTTGAAACGGGCATACTTTTATTATACACGCACTTGTGCGATCTTGTAGTGGGAACGTAACCCGCCTGGCAGTGGCACGGTTGTGGAAGCCGGCTATTCTATTCGCGGCACCGCGCCTGTCCGTTCGGTGTTAGGAGGTAGAGCGCCAGGAAAACTCGGCGCCCGCGGTAGTGAAAAGAGTTTGCTCGTAGGATGGGTGGCTGCCTGAAGGTCAAGGTTGCGGCTGCCACCCGGCCGTCGCCGTTATAGCCCCGGCACCCCGACCAGCGTCCCGGTCAGCCAGAGCCGGAAGAAGTCCATCCCGCCGATGAGCAGCGCGGCAAAGACGACGCCCCACAGGAACGGGACGGCCGCCTCACGCCAACCGGCGCAGCTGGCATCGCGTCCCAGGGCCATCACAAAAACCATCGCGCCCAGTAGAACGAACATCGCGACCACCCCCAGCGTACTGTAAAGCGCGATGGGGTAGAGCAGCCAGGGTTCTAAGGAGTAGATCACCGCCGCCTGGGCCAGCTCCACTCCCACCAGCACGGCCAGATCGCCCGCATTGCGCAGAGTGCGCTCCTCCGGGTCGTTGTCGCGCCACAACGTCTGGTTAAAGGCCGGCACCAGCACGATGCTCATGGAAAGCCCCGTCAGCGTGCCGGTCAACAGGCGCAGCCAGGGCTGGGGGGCATACCCCAGCAGGCCGCGGGCGTTGCCGGTGAGCAGGGTGGTGTAAGAATTGATCCCATCCAGCCCGAAGAGGCCGACACAGAGGATCACCACGCCCCAAACCCAGAGCGCCGGGAAGCGCGCGGCCCGCCGACGCCGCAGCACACCCCACTGGAGCAGCAGCCCGGTCAATGCCCCAGGGAAGGTCCCTGTGCAACGTTGACAGAGGGGGAGCTGCTCGCCGCCGAGGAAGAAGGAGTGTTCCGGCAGGCGGTGGCAGACCGCCGCGCCTATGTAATCCAGGTGGCCCAAGAATGAGGGCGGCAGTGCGAAAACAAAAACCGCGACGGCGATCAGTGCCAGGAGCAGGCCGCTCCAGGCCCAGGCCCGGGGAAACGGCGGGGGGGACGTCGGCCGGTCCATGGCTCACGAACTCCGCAAGTAAAACGGCAGGTGCTCCTGCCAGTTGAGGTAGTGGGCCGACCAGAATTCACCATTCCAGTCCAGGGCATGGAGCCCGGTGTTGGAAGTCCACAGGCGCAGCGTAGCCGCGCCGAAGAGATGGCGCAGCAGGGTTCCCAGGGTGCCGCCGTGGGCGACGATCAGCACGGTTGGGTCGCTGCCGTTCTCAGCGGCCAGCGCCCGTTGCACGGCTCCGACCACCCGCGCGCGGAAGGCACAATAGACCTCGGCCTGCTCCTCCGCCGGCGTCAGATCCCAGGGGGAGGTGGGACGGGGGGCATAGCCGGCTTCCCAGTCATCATATTCGCGCAGGTCGGGATCGGTGAACACCGGTAGCGCCAGGTAGGTGGCGATGATGGTGGCGGTCTGTTGGGCGCGCAGCAGTGAGCTGGCGACGATGCGCTCTATCTGTTCGTGGTGCTGGAGGTAGGCGCCCAGCCGGTGGGCCTGTAAGCGCCCCAAGGCGGTCAGGGGGGCGTTCGGGCCGGCGCTGTCGCCTTCTACCTGCCAGCGTGATTGTCCATGGCGTGTCAGTAGCAGTTTCATGGAGTCAGATTATAATATGAATCAGAGAATCGGCGAATCGGGGAATCAACGAATCAAAGAACCAAAGCGGGGCAGCAAAGGACAGCGACTCAACACCCCGTTATCTTCGGAGAAATTACTACTTTTTTCAAGGAGAAGCACGGCATGGTTCTGGAAGCACTTTTGGCGCAGGTGGCCGGAGCGGCCGCCGGGGCGCGAGCGGTGGACGTACGCATCGGGACGCATTCCACGGTGGTGGCTGTGGAACTCAACGGTGAACTTCGGGCCGGTATCTCGGCCACCCAGCTGGATGATCCCGGCAGCCACCATTGGGGCGGCCGCCCGCCCGTCACGGCGGCGGGG
>Ga0067045_1030946_pt1 | contig 13619 bp, 8 predicted proteins | sample TerdegcTABiofilm_FD_59184 | JGI IMG/M metagenome (GOLD analysis project Ga0067045, IMG submission 59184) | Combined Assembly of (Gp0054472, Gp0054536) Wastewater bioreactor microbial communities from Singapore -Terephthalate degrading...
ATCCAATGTCGCATGCGGAAAATGTTGTGGTATTTCCAACCAACATCGTTCGGCCGTTTTTCCGCCATCATTCAACCGCATTTTCCTATCCACAATTTCGCCAAACAAACATTGCCGGTCGTGCGTGCATATGGTAATAAAATACGCACCCGATTGCGTATAATCGTAATTTTTCAACCTTATGGAACGGCGGTGGTGTTTTTCGGGGTCGTATTTCATTTGGAAAATTTACAAAAAATTTTCATCGTTGTGCCATTTCATCGGATTGTTTGCAATATATTGTCGTATGCGTTTCAATTCCGTTTCATCGCGAATGATGTGTTCGTAATAATTGCGTTGCCAAACGGTATGTATATTGGTTTGTTGCCGAAACCATTTGGTAACACCGATTTTAAACCCACGGACAATGGACCCGATGGTGCGTGATGGGGTACGAAATGGGGGTTCGGTTTTTTGTTGTCGTAGGGGCGAAAACTTTTTCGTCCCTACGACTTAAAATTTTTATTTTGGACGGATGATTTTATATAAATTTAAAAGGTAAAATTTTGATCTGGAAGTTTAATTAATTGAAAATCATATTTTAAATTTTTTAACAGAATGTTATTTATAAGTTAATCTATACAATATGAGAAAAATATTGATTTTTTTATTCCTTCCGGTCATTGCTGTCAACATTAATTTATTTGGTCAGCTGAATGATATGGACCGCTTCATTAGCGATCTGATGAAAAAGATGACTGTCGATGAAAAGATCGGGCAATTAAACCTGATTACCTATTCCGGTGGTGTGGTCACCGGTGCAACTGTTTCGGATGCAACTGCGGAAAAGATTAAAAACGGGCAGGTAGGGGCAATCCTGGGAATTTCGGGAGTTGACCTCCTGAGAAAAATACAGGATATAGCCGTTAAACAGTCAAGGCTGAAGATACCTTTGTTTTTTGGTATGGATGTGATTCATGGTCATAGGACCATCTTTCCGATCCCTCTCGGGCTTTCCTGTACATGGAATATTGAGTTAATAGAGAAATCGGCAAGGGTTGCCGCTACAGAGGCTGCAGCTGACGGCCTGAACTGGGTATATTCGCCGATGGTCGATATTGCACGTGATCCGCGCTGGGGACGTATAGCTGAAGGTGCAGGCGAAGATCCGTACCTTGGGTCGCTGATTGCTGCCGCGATGGTAAGAGGATACCAGGGGTCCAGCCTGAAGGACAGTATTTCAGTTATGTCGTGTGTAAAACATTTTGCGTTATATGGAGCCGCTGAAGGGGGCAGGGATTACAACACCGTGGATATGAGCCTTATCCGTATGTACCAGGATTACCTTCCCCCGTACAAGGCTGCTGTTGACGCCGGAGTCGGCAGCGTAATGACTTCTTTTAACGATATCAATGGTATCCCTGCAACTGCCAACAGATGGCTACTGACTGAAGTGCTGAGAAACCAGTGGGGTTTCAAAGGATTTGTTGTGACAGACTATACCGCAATTAATGAACTTTCGAATCACGGACTGGGAAACCTTCAGGAAGTGTCTGTACTTGCACTGAAAGCAGGAGTGGATATGGATATGGTAGGAGAAGGCTTTCTGAACACACTCAAAAAATCACTGAATGAAGGAAAGATTACTCAGGCTGAAATTGATAATGCCTGCCGGAGAATACTGGAGGCAAAATACAAAATGGGACTGTTTGAAGATCCCTATAGACATTTAAATGAAGCAAGGGCAAAAAGAGAAATACTGAAACCCGAGAATCTTGCTTTTGCCCGTGAAACGGCAAGGCGCTCAATAGTGCTTCTTAAAAACGAAAACAACACTCTCCCGCTCCGAAGGACAGGAACTGTAGCCGTGGTAGGTCCGCTTGCCGATAATGCTGCCGATATGTTAGGTACATGGGCCTTTTTTGGTGACATATCGAAAGTTGTGACAGTGGTAAACGGAATAAAAAATGTTGGCGGGCCGGAGGTGAAGGTAACTTATGCAAAGGGTGCCGAATTGACTGATAACCCCGGACTTCTGAGAGCCCTCACTTTCTTTGGGACGCCCGGTCAGGCAAAGCCGGCTGAGGAAACAGAATCTGTTGCTAAAAAATTGCTTGATGAAGCTTTGACGGCAGCATCATCAGCCGATGTAATAGTGGCCGTTGTCGGTGAAGCAGCAGGATGGTCGGGCGAAGCAGCCAGCCGGTCTGATATCGGATTACCCGAGACTCAGAAAAGACTTCTTGGAGCAATGTTTGAAACGGGTAAACCTGTAGTTGTTGTATTGATAAACGGCAGACCCCTTACTCTTGAATGGGAAGATAAACATGCCGCTGCCATAGTTGAGGCATGGGCACCGGGTACAGAGGCAGGCAACGCAATAGCCGATGTCATCTTCGGCAACTATAACCCTTCGGGAAAACTTACTGTCTCTTTTCCGCGCAACACCGGACAGATACCTGTTTATTACAGTCATAAAAACACAGGCCGCCCGTATGACGAGAGGAACAAATTTACCTCAAAATATCTTGATGTCTCAAACGAGCCGCTCTATCCTTTTGGTTACGGACTCAGTTATACAACTTTTGAATATGGTGAATTGTCTGTGAGCAAAACTGATCTGACCGTGAATGAGGTGCTGAGTATAAAAACTACAGTCAGAAATACAGGAAAATATCCCGGTGAAGAAACCGTGCAGCTTTATATTCAGGATCCTGTGGCAAGTATAACACGTCCGGTAAAGGAACTGAAAGGTTTCAGGAAAGTATATCTTAAACCCGGGGAATCAAAGGAAGTAAGTTTTAATATCACTACAGAAGATCTGAAGTTTTATAATGCTGATTTAAATTACGTATGGGAACCGGGAGAGTTTATTATTTATGTAGGTCCGAATTCAAGGGATTTAAAGCAGGTGAGGGTTAACTGGAAATAGACTGATGAGAGCATTTTATGGAGGCAGTTCAGGTACAGTGTCCATGCAGTCTGGAGTAGTCCCGGAAAGTTTTAATAAAATAATTGACAGGGGAAAAATCGGGTATAATTAAAAACCCTCCTTCGTCACGAAAAGCCGTGACTACGGAAGGCGGAGGTGGAGTTGGCGGGGGTGTTTGTTTTGTGCTTGATCGTGGAGCTGGCGGGGGTGTTCGCTTCGCTCACCGTCCCTTGACTCCAGTCCTGCAAATACAAAACAAACACCATGCTACGCATGGTTATTTTGCTTTCTCAAAGCCCCATATGAAAGCAAGCTTTCCCCAGGGTCTTTTCAAAAGCAAAACCCCCTTTCGGGGGTGTTTGTTTTGTGCTTGATCGTGGAGCTGGCGGGAGTCGAACCCGCGTCCAGTCATGGAGACCATATGCTTTCTACATGCTTAGTCCTGCTTCATTGTCGGGATCATCCGGGTGCAGGACAACCCTAATGATCCTTAGTTCCTGAATGTCTCGCCCTCAGGCCGGAACAACCTTCGGGCCAGCCCCGATTTCCACGCGCCTCCGTATCGGGTTGGCTCGCGGCTACGCCGCCCGGGAGACGTCCCGCTCCCGGCACCCCGGCCGGGATTAAGCTTCAGCTACTATACTTCGCTTAAGCAGCGAGAGCGTAATTGTATTCGCCGTTTATTCAGTCCGTGACACTGTTTATAGCGACGTGTCACCACACGCTGCATGCTTACATACCACCCCACATGCTGTCAAAACCAGGTCAGCCCCGGTTATTAAGACTACAAAGATAATGATTTTATTCCCTGAAATGTTAAAAAAATCAAAAAACATGCCAGATTATGATAATGATTCATAATTTCGGTGTAAATAAATATCCTAAAAATTTCTTATAAAATTTTTATTCACTTTCTATTAAATTTTGATTGGAAAATGAAAACACTTCAAAAAATTTTAACAGTTCTGTTTTTGCCGGTCATATTATCGGCAGGTATATCTTCCTGTAAATCATTCACCGAGGAGGATATGGGCGATTATAAACTTGTACATAATAAAAAAGGCCCTGTAATAGGATATTCAAAAAGCTCAGGCATTAAGATTATTACTAAAGGAGGTCTGGCTTTCAAGGATCTTAACAAAAACGGAAAGCTCGACAAATATGAAGACTGGCGCCTTCCGGCCGAGGAGAGAGCAAAAGACCTTGCTTTAAAACTGTCGGTTGAACAGATAGCCGGACTGATGCTCTACAGCAGCCACCAGTCAATCCCGGCAGGTGAGGGCGGACGTATGGGAGCCACGTACAACGGCCAGCCTTTCAGCAAAAGCGGAGCAAAACCTTCAGACCTTACCGACCAGCAGAAAAAATTTCTCTCCGAAGATAATGTCAGGCACGTGCTGATAACCAGAGTTGAGAGCCCGGAGGTGGCAGCTCAATGGAATAACAATGCACAGGCTTTTGTTGAAGGCCTCGGATTCGGAATACCTGTCAATACCAGTTCCGACCCGCGCCATGGCACCGAAGCCACCGCAGAGTTCAACCTCGGAGCAGGAGGGAAAATATCAATGTGGCCCAATAGTTTGGGACTTGCTGCAACCTTCAACCCGGAACTGATGCAGCAGTTCGGTAAGATTGCATCTATCGAATACAGGGCTCTCGGTATTGCGACCGCTCTTTCGCCCCAGATTGACCTTGCAACAGAACCAAGGTGGGGAAGGTTCAACGGTACTATGGGCGAAGACCCCGACCTTGCAACCGACATGGCGAGAGCTTATGTTGACGGATTCCAGACATCAGACTCAAGCTATGAAATATCAGGCGGCTGGGGCTATCACAGCGTTAATGCAATGGTTAAACACTGGCCCGGCGGCGGACCAGAAGAAGGCGGCAGAGACGGACACTTCGGCTATGGCGCTTATGCAATTTACCCGGGAAACAACCTGAAAGACCATCTCAAACCTTTTGTCGAAGGCGCTTTCAAACTAAACGGACCAACCGGTATGGCATCTGCCGTAATGCCTTATTACACAATATCATATAATATTGACACACTTTACCATGAAAATGTCGGAAACGCCTACAGTAAATTTATAATTACAGACCTGCTCAGAAAGAAATATAATTACGACGGAGCTATTTGCAGCGACTGGGGTATCACAGGTGACGTTGAAGGAGTATATCAGTTTCAGGGTAAGCCGTGGGGCGTTGAAAAACTGACCGTGAGCGAAAGACACTATAAGGCAATTATGGCAGGAATAGACCAGTTCGGAGGTAACAACGATAAAGGCCCTGTTCTGGATGCTTATAATATGGGAGTTAAAGAATTTGGCAAAGAATACATGCGAAAAAGATTCGAGGAATCTGCCGTACGATTGCTGAAAAATATTTTCAGGGTAGGCCTCTTTGAAAATCCTTACCTGAATCCGGAAGAAACTAAGAATATAGTTGGAAATCCGGAATTCATGAAAGCAGGATATGAAGCATAGCTGAAATCAGTAGTAATGCTAAAGAATAAAGATAACGTACTTCCCCTTAAGGAAAAAATAAGAGTTTATGTCCCGAAACGGCGCGTTACAGGTGGTGGAGGATTTTTTGGCGGGCCTGCAGCTGAGAGAATTGTTGACGGACTGGCACCGGGTATTGCAGGACGTTATTTTGAACTCACCGATAACCCGTCAGAAGCCGATGCAGCAATTGTAGTGATTGATAGCCCGAGAGGAGGTACAGGTTTTAACCCTGATGAACTCAGTAAAGGCGGAACAGGATATGTACCAATAACTCTTCAGTATGAGAAATATACCGCTGTTCACGCCAGGGAAAAAAGTATTGCAGGAGGAAGTCCGTTCGAGAATTTCACAAACCGTTCCTACAGGGGAAAATCATCAACAGCTACAAATTCAGGCGACCTGGCACTGGTAAAAAACACACGCAGGGCAATAGGCAACAAGCCTTTGATTCTGGTGGTAAACACAGCCAATCCGTTTGTCATTTCGGAACTGGAAAAAATGTGCGATGCCATTCTTTTGCATTTTGCCGTCCAGCAACAGGCAATTCTCGATATTATCACCGGAGCGGCAGAACCTTCAGCCCTGCTTCCGTTCAACATGCCTGCTGATATGAAGACAGTTGAAGAACAATTCGAGGATGTTCCCCATGATATGAAATGTTATACAGACAGCGAAGGAAATACATACGATTTTGGTTTCGGGCTCAACTGGAAAGGTGTTATAAAGGATGAAAGAGTTCAACGGTATAAGAAATAACCGGTCAATTTTGCTCAGGCAGAATGAAAAGTTTTGCGTAAACCCTTTGCAATAATTAATAAATTATTGTATAAACTGACCAACTTATAATAAACTTTAACAATTAGTTATGAAATCAACCCGTCGAAATTTTATCAGGACTGTTGGAGCCGGCGGAGCCGGACTTGCAATAGGAATGCCGGCACTTGCAACAGGTTGTAAGCAAACAGGATGCACCGGAGAATATGCCGAACAGGTGCTGTTCATCGGCGACAATATTGCCGTTACTGAAACAGTTTACGGAAAAGTCAGAGGTTACCTTCTGAGAGGTATCTATTATTTCCTTGGAATACCTTATGGTGCCGATACATCAGGTCCGAACAGGTTTATGCCTCCTCAGAAACCAAAGCCATGGGATGATATATTCCCGGCAGTCTGGTGGGGAAATTCTGCTCCGCAGATTATGGAAAGACGTTATGCGAACCCTTACCAGTCGTTTGTTGACCACTGGAACTATGATGACGTAAGTGAAGACTGTCTGAGACTTAATGTTTTTACACCGGCACTGAAGGACGGAAAGAAACGTCCTGTACTGGTCTGGCTGCATGGCGGCGGATTTACGACCGGCAACGGCATTGAACAGGATGGGTATAACGGAGAGAATTTCTGTCGTAAGGGAGACGTGGTATTTGTTTCTCTGAATCATCGCCTCGGTCCATTGGGCTTCTCCAACTTTGCATCAGTGGGAGGTGAAAAATTCGCCTCATCAGGCAATGTCGGAATGCTTGATATTGTTGCTGCCCTTGAATGGGTAAGGGATAATATTGAAAATTTCGGAGGCGACCCGGGTAATGTCACAATAATAGGTCAGTCGGGAGGAGGAGCTAAAGTGACAACCCTCACCGCAATGCCTGCAGCAAAAGGTCTTTTCCATAAGGCAGTTGTTCTAAGCGGCGCCGGAGTAAAAACCGGAGAAAAGGAATATGCTGAAAAACTTGGTGAATATATCCTGAAAGAGGCTGGACTGAAGCCCGGCGAAATTAATAAGCTTCAGGAAATGCCATGGATGGATTATTATCAGCTTGCAAACCGCGCAGCTGCAAAACTTGCATCCGAATCACAGGCAGCCGCCCCGGGGATAAGAAGAGGATTTAATCCATGTGCCGACGGCATTGTCATACCTCAACATCCCTACTATCCAGAGGCAACACCCCTTGCCGCCGATATTCCTATGATAATCTGCTCAACAATGAATGAGTCTTCTCCCAGCCGTAACGATGCTTCACTCGAAAACATTACACTTGACGAAGTGATAGAAAGAGTGAAACAACGGGCAGGCTTCAGCTCAGGTTACGGAGAAAAAGCAAGAGAAGTTGTGGAGGCTTATGCAAAGGCCTTCCCGGATAAAAAACCGGTTGAGATATGGTCAATGGTTATGAGCACCCGACAGGGGGTGGTAACACTTGCTGATGCCAAGTCAAAACAACCGGCACCGGTTTATGTGGCATGGTTCTGCTGGCAACCGCCTCTGTTCGACGGACGAATGCGTGCATTCCACTGTTCAGATATATGCTTCTGGTTTTATAATACCGATCTGATGCTTACACATACAGGAGGCGGCCCGAGGCCCAGAAAACTGTCAGAAAAAATGTCGGGCGCACTTCTTCAGTTTATGAGAACAGGCAATCCGGATGGCGGCGGCCTGCCTCACTGGCCAGAATACACACCGGAAAAAGGTGAGGTAATGGTACTCGACGATGTGAGTGAAGTGAAGAATGACCCCGACAGGGAAGCCCGCAAAGCTCTGCCTCCTGTTATCTGAAAAAGCCATGTACATTTTTAAATAAGTAAAAACCATCAACAAGAAAAAATAAAACATAAAAACATGTAAATATGAAAATCTTGATTAGAACTTCAATTGCAACATTTGCAACAATCTTTCTTGCCACATTTAATGGTATGTCACAGGATCGGCCGGCAGCTCCTGCAGCCAGACCTCAGGTGCGAATGCCGGCAAGAATTATCTCACCTGAAATTCATCCTGATAATAAAGTAACATTCAGGCTCTATTCAAGAGATGCCGTTAAAGTTACCGTATCAGGCGAATGGCAGACAGGTTTCGGTGCAGCTGAAACTATGGCAAGAAACGACACGGGTCTCTTTACCCTCACTGTCGGTCCTCTGAAACCTGAATTGTACGGATATACATTCAATGTTGACGGGGTTACTATCATTGACCCGAATAATTTTCAGGTACGTCGTGACGGGGCACGATACCAGAGCTTCTTTATCATTCCCGGACCAGAATCCGATCTGTATTTTCACAAGCATGATGTGCCTCACGGAAATGTATCAAAAGTATGGTATAAATCATCCGTTCTTGGAATAGACCGCAGGATGTACGTTTATACCCCTGCGGGATATGAAATCGGTAAAACAAAATATCCGGTTTTCTATCTCCTTCACGGTGCCGGAGGAGATGAAGATGCATGGACAAATATGGGTCGGGCCGCACAGATTATGGATAACCTGATTGCTCAGGGTAAGGCTAAGCCAATGATTGTTGTAATGACAAACGGCAATGCAAACCAGGCAGGTGCCCAGAACGAAGTGCCACCTGTACCGCAACAGGATATGCAAAGCCTTGAAGCTTACCAGAGATATGCCGGGAAGTTTGAAGAACACCTTGTTAAAGATGTGGTTCCGTTCGTAGAACAGAACTACAGGGTTCTTACCGGAAGGGACAACCGGGCTATTGCCGGCCTCTCAATGGGGGGCGCCCATACACAGACTATCACCTTCGATAATCCCGGAATGTTCGGATATATTGGTGTTTTCAGCATGGGACTCATGAACCTCCGCCAGCGCGACCAGGATGTTGCACAACTTGAAAAGGAAAGAGAAGCTAAACTTCTGGCACTGCAGAAAAGCGGATATAAACTCTACTGGATTGGCTGCGGGAAAGATGACTTCCTTTACCAGAGCGTGATAAACCTCCGCAATTTCCTCGATAAACATAACTTTAAATATGTTTATCGCGAAAGCGAGGGCGGACATACATGGGCAAACTGGAGGATATACCTTTCGGAGTTTGCACCACTGCTTTTTAAATAGCCCCTCCCGACCTCACCAAATGGGGAGGAGATGCCCCTCCCGACCTCCCCAAATGGGGAGGAGATGTCCCTCCCGACCTCTCCCGACAATGCGGTCGGGACAGGCCCAAATGGGGAGGAGTTAGCCCTTACGGCTTGTCATCCCTGGAAAGAGAAAGTAGTGAATCGCCTCCCTGTATAGAGATGATAAAGGTATTCGATAAGGGTTATGTTGTATTTAGTGTGTATTTCCCCCTTTGAAGAGCCTGTCCCGAGTACTCGGGAGGGCTAGGGGGATGTTAGGAAAGAAATATAACTTAATTGTAAAATCCAAATTAATGCTTAAAATATGAAAAACAAATTGTTAATTTTTTTACTTGCAATTGCTGTTTGCTCCGGCACAGCCGGCCAGCAGTTGCCTCAGCTTGGCAAAGACCCTGTAAAGAAGGTTATTGCCGCCATGACTCTCGAGGAGAAAGTTTCAATTGTTGTAGGGGCCGGAATGAGGTTGCCGGGAATGCCTTCCACTGGTGGTCAGAATCAGGGACAGCAGCAGAGACCCCCTCAGCAACAACCTCAGGCACCCGTTATCGGAGAAACCCAGGATATTGTACCAGGTGCAGCAGGCTCGACACATACGATACCACGGCTTGGCATTCCCTCAATAGTGGTTGCTGATGGCCCCGCCGGACTGAGAATCAGTCCGACCAGAGGGAACGACCCGAATACATACTATTGCACCGCCTTCCCTGTTGCAACTCTCCTTGCTTCAACCTGGGATGTTGATCTTGTTAACAGGGTAGGAAAAGCAATGGGCAAAGAAGTCCTGGAATACGGAGTTGATATTATCCTCGGACCAGGGATGAACATCCATCGTAACCCTCTGTGCGGAAGAAACTTTGAATATTATTCCGAAGATCCACTGGTAACAGGTAAAATGGCTGCTGCCATTATCAACGGAATAGAATCGCAAGGTGTTGGTACTTCAGCAAAGCATTACGCAGCAAACAATGCAGAAACAAATCGTAATGCACTGAATACCATTGTCAGCCAGAGAGCTTTGTGGGAGATATACCTGAAAGGGTTCAGTATTGCCGTTCAGGAAGCCCAGCCATGGACTGTGATGTCTTCATATAACCTTATCAACGGAACCTATGCACCGGAAAACCATGATTTGATAACAAAGGTCCTTCGGAACGACTGGGGTTTCAGAGGCTTTGTAATGACAGACTGGTTTGGCGGACGGGATGCTGTTGCCATGATGGCTGCCGGAAACGACCTTCTTATGCCGGGAAATCCTAATCAGTCGCAGGCAATACTTGAAGCAGTAAAATCGGGAAAACTCAGCGAGTCAGTACTTGACAGGAACGTTGAAAGAATTTTGAATATCATTCTTCAGTCTCCAAAATTTAAAGGTTATAAATTCTCCAACAAACCTGACCTTAAAGCAAATGCTATCGTAACAAGAGAAGCTGCCAGCGAGGGAATGGTTCTGTTAAAAAATGAAGGGTCAGCTCTTCCACTTGCATCCGACATTAAAAAACTTGCTGTCTTCGGCAACACTTCCTATGAAATTATCACAGGCGGTACTGGCAGTGGCGATGTTAACGAAGCTTACAGCGTATCCCTTGTGGAAGGCCTACAAAATGCCGGATACACACTAAACCAGAATCTTATGGACCTCTATAATGGTTACCTTAAAGCCGTTAAGGAGGGAAGACCCAGAAGCAGGGGATTCATGATGGGTTCAATTCCTGTACCCGAACTTGTTGTTAACAGCGACCTTGCTAACAGCATGGTAAATGTCGCTGATGCAGCCCTGATAACAATTGGCAGAAACTCAGGCGAAGGTTATGACCGTAAAGCCGAAAAAGGAGATTTTTATCTTACTGATAGCGAATTTGATCTTATAAAAACCGTTTCAGAAATTTTTCATTCGAAAAATAAAAAGGTAATTGTGATTCTTAACATCGGAGGAGTCATTGAAACTGCAAGCTGGAAAAGTTACCCCGATGCAATACTTCTTGCATGGCAGGGAGGGCAGGAGACAGGTAACTCTATTGCTGACGTGCTTTCAGGAAAAGTAAATCCCTCAGGAAAATTAGCTTCAACTTTCCCGGTTAAATACGATGATGTGCCCTCGGCGAAAAATTTTCCGGGCAAGGTTATTGATCAGTCACAGCAGCAGCAGGGCGAACAGGATATGATTTCTGCCTTTATGCGCCCACGCGCCTCTGAAGTAACATATGAAGAGGGAATTTATGTCGGTTACAGATATTATAACACTTTTAATGTACCTGTCTCATACGAATTTGGTTACGGACTTTCATACACTACTTTTGAGTATTCAAATCTGAAACTCAGTTCAGAGACTTTCAGCAAAAGCCTGACGGTAAGTGTAGATGTTAAAAACACCGGAAAAGTGGCAGGCAAAGAAGTTGTACAGCTATACCTTTCGGCACCGGCTGTAAGACTGCACAAGCCTGAAAGCGAACTGAAAGGCTTTGCAAAGACACGACTGCTCCAGCCCGGCGAATCGCAAACTCTGACATTTGTTCTTGACCCGATGTCACTTGCATCTTTCGATGAAGCAACATCTTCATGGATAGCAGACGCCGGAAAATATACGGTAAAAATCGGTGCTTCATCAAGGGATATTAAACTGACAGGTCAGTTTAATCTTACTAAAGATATTACTGTTAAAAAGGAGACTCCAGCACTGGCTCCTAAAGTAAAATTCACAGAACTGAAACCTTGATAATGAAAAAGTATTCTGAAGGCAGCTTTAGCTTTCCTGATGTCAGCACTATTTATCATAGCCGGTAGAGGAGTTGTCCCTACCGGTCTCCCCTCCCGGGAGCTATCAGGATGGGGAGAAGATTGGAAAACAAATAAGTCAGTCCCCCCATTTGGGGGGCTTGTCCGCCATAGCGAAAGCGGAGGCGGAGATTCAGGGGGCAAAAAACAGAGAGTCTAAAAAAGAATTACCAACAAAAAATATTGAATTAAAAGGCTTAAAATAAGCCTTATTATAAGACCATAATATAAATAAAGTATGAAAAAAGGAATTATCATCGGAATATTAATTTTCTATGGTTTTGTTATTTCAGCACAATCGCAGCAAACAACCTCATGGTTCAGCGTAAGGGAAATCGGGAATGGTGTCAGGGTAATTGATGACCATGGAGCTGATAACATTTATTTAATTGAAGGAAGAGACAGTGCTTTGCTGGTTGATACCGGACTTGGTGTTGCTGACCTGGCTTCGGTTGTAAAAAAACTTACCTCAAAGCCTCTGATAGTGGTAAACACACACGGGCATCCTGATCATTCGGGAGCAAATTATCAATTCGAAAAGGTATATATGCATCCCGCAGATATTGATGCCGCCAGGCAGTTTAATCTGCCTGAAACAAGATCACGTTCGGCTGGCACAATGCTACAGGGAAATGCTCCCCGGGAAGATGAGAAATTCAGCGGAAAACCATTTGACACGAAATATGTTGAAATCAGGGAGGGTCATATTTTCGATCTTGGCAGCCGTAAAATAAAGGTAATGGAGACTCCCGGACATACACCCGGCAGCATCTGCTTCCTTGATGTCGAAAATAAAATTCTTTTCTCAGGCGATAACAATAATATTCTTGTCTGGCTTTTCCTGGAGAATTGTACTCCTTTGCATAAATACCTTGAGACACTGCAGAAACAGCAGAAGAGATTAAATGAGTTTACAACCCTGATGCCCGGTCATGGTGCTCCAATACCTTCTGATTTTATTAACGATCAGGCAGCATGTGTCAGGAGTATCTTAGATGGAAAATGCCAGGCAAAAGAATATAAATCATTTGCAGGTAATGCAATGATCTGTACATACGGACGAGCGAGCGTGGCCTACCGCCCCGATAATCTTTGATATCTCTTCTGAGTCAAAGTATAAAAGAAAAAATAACTGTTAAATTTCAAGTAATTAACGCATTATAACAAGTAGTTTATTCACAACATTTTTCCCATTATCAATTTTTAAAATATAGTTGCCGTCTTTAAGGTTATAAGCCGGAATTTTGAACCTGTTGCCTGAGTATTTGCCCTGAAAATATTTAACTCCATAACTGTCATATATGAAGATATAGAATACAGTATTTTCAACAGCGATATTATTAAGATTATTTTCTGTCCTTGTAACTGTAACAGTTACTTCAGTTGATGCAGGGTTTGGAGAAATTGAATACCCGTAGCTGCAATCATAAATGTAAATATAAGTATGAGCCATATTGCCTGTGCCGCAAGCATTCTGAGGGGTGCAGCGAACCTGATAAATTTCTTCATAAGGACAATCGAAGTGTGCATTAGCCCACCAACCGTAACCATAAATAG
>Ga0067045_1030947_pt1 | contig 13619 bp, 8 predicted proteins | sample TerdegcTABiofilm_FD_59184 | JGI IMG/M metagenome (GOLD analysis project Ga0067045, IMG submission 59184) | Combined Assembly of (Gp0054472, Gp0054536) Wastewater bioreactor microbial communities from Singapore -Terephthalate degrading...
GTGGAAGAGGAAGTGCAAATAGCTCTGGGGCTGCGCAAGCCGGTGATCCCCATCGGTGTCAGCGGGCATGTGGCACAAGCACTCTGGCAGCAGGCGGTGGCCATGCCTGAGCGTTTCCTGCCTGGAATCATGAGTACGGATGCGCTAGCTGTGCTTGGTGATTCCGAAGCCACTAACGAGCAAATCGTTCGCGCCGTGATCAGTTTGCTTGAAGAGGCAGAACGCGCATCTTCAGCAAAGGTGACTGCGCGATGAGGTCATGGCGGTACATCTGCTTACACTGTGTTGTTTGCCATTGCATCTGAAAATTAAGAAGCCACAAGGGAGGCAAGAATTGCAGGCAGTTAAAGATTGGTTTCATGCGTTTCTGCGGGCGCGCGGCATGGAAAAGGCCAATGGCCAGATGCTCTTCAGATACAGAACCACACAAGCGGAGTATCGGGAACTAAAAGCGATTCTTTCTGCTCGCTTTGCGGCTTTAGCTGGTACGCCATGGCGATACGAGTCCAATGTGGAGTCTGCGTTGTTCGTCCTGTACGCTTCTGAGTGGTGGCGACGCGAGTACGCTGGGGGAGCATGGCGATGGACCAGCATCTTCGAGTCGCTTACTACGGGCGCTTATCGCGTTGATCCTCAGGATCGATCGGTGATTGTAGAGCTTGGGCTGCGCGCCTGGGGGCACCGTCCCAGCGAAGACGGCAAAAAGTATCTCGGCGCCATCGTTGCACACGGTGGGCTACCCCTAAAGCTGCTGGCTCGCGGCGACGGAGTGATTTCGCGCCTCCTGTTGAGCGCTACACGCAAGGCTCAGATACTAGGCTGGGGTGAACAGCAACTGGTCGGGTACTTCGAGAGCCATCGCCAAGATATGGTTCAGCACATTCGGGCCGCAGAGATTTACCAGCTGCTGTCCGAGATGGTTTTGTGCGTATTGTCGCTGCGGGCTGAATACAAGTTGGCGGGCGTGGGTAACCCCGTGGCGGTATTGGAGCAGACTGAGCCCAAATGGCGAGAGCGTTTTCCCATTGCGGTAGACGACCAGTCAGTTGATCCCTTGTTGGTGGGGTTGGTCCGTGAGGTGTCACGCCAGGTCAAGACAGTGACGGCATACCCGGTCTCTGTCTTGCGCACCTTGGTGAAATTGGCTGAGGCAGACAGCTATGCGCTCTCGATGTCTGTGAGTATGCCGAGCACCATTTCCGTGGACGCACTGGCTTCTGCCCTGCAGATTGCGCCTTCCAAGGTCCCTCCGTCATTTGTTATGGAGATGGCGGGAGATCAGCGCGTGCCGCTGGGGCAAGGGCGGCAATTGCTAGGGGCGCAGTCCAGCACGGTATTACTTTCTGGACGCCCCAGACGCTTCCTGGGCAAAGACGCCTGTCAAGAGGTGTTGCTGGCCTTGCGGAGCGTGGGGGCAGATGTTGTCCTGCCAACTTCAGTGCCAAATGGCGAGGCTATGGACGAGTCCGCGCCTTGGATCTTTGACTCGGTGGAGGGGATCCTCACGCTAGTAGGTGTTGGCTCTTGCAAGATATCCAGTGCATCGGCATTCGTTTTGGTCCCCGACCATTTCAAGATTGTTCCGATAGACGGCGCAACCGTCGAGCTGATCGGGCTTGTAGAAGAACTGCCCGAGCCACGGTGGATGCACAAGGTTGAAGGTCGCGTTTCAATCTTTGCCGACGACGATTCTTACGCCGTACAAACGCATGCACCTAAAGGATTGGAAGAACAGTTTGTATGGAAAGGAAATCGGCTTTGGTGTCACTCTTCTCCATACCCGGTATACCTGGGTGCGCCGCGCTTGTACCGACTAGACGAAGAGGGACAGCCGCTTTCAATTGCCGACAAGGACATCGAATGGGTGCAAGCGGTTCGCAAAGGTGAGCGCTTATCGCAGGTAAAGAACCATCGCGGTCCAGTGGACGCTTGGTTGCTGGTCGATGGCAAGCGTCATAGGCGATTTCGCATGGCCGTTGTTGCACTCGATGCTCAGATTGCTTTCAGATCGGGCGATACGGAGTGCGAAGGTAGCGTTGAGTTTCAAGGTTGGGGTGTCACTGCTCTGCATGCCAGTTCTGCGTTGTCACCTGTCTTTGCGCGGCATGCAGCTGTCGCTAAGTTGGTAATGAAAGCGAACGGGCAACCGCCTACGAACATCACGGTGACAGCCGAATGGTCACCGGAGTTGCCGGTGTTGCGTGTTGATCTACCGTTTCCCGCCACAGGGGGACGTTTTGCTCGGTCAGACGGAACCGTGTTGCCGAACGCGACCACGCTCACGTTGAAGCGTGTGCACGACATTCACGTTCAGGTGTTTGATCAAAACCCGAGCGCGCCTAAGCGGTATCGGCTCGAACTACAGTTATCCGGCGAAAGCCAAGGCAATCGAATGCGACGTGCAGAGATTGCGGTTCCCTTGGACAGAAACGGTGTCGGTGATCTTAGGTTTTTTGAAATCGAATCGATCCTGAACGGACTGTTCTGCCAGAGCGACCATCTTGATGCCTCCCTGGAGGTCAATTTGCTCGCGGGATCTGCAACTCTCAGAACTCTGCGCATCAGCCGTTACGACGTGGAACTGGAGAAAGAGCAGCAGTCTTTGGCCTTGCTGGATTCGCAGCTGGCCAATGTGTCAGTTGTTCAGTTGCAGGGGATAGTCCTGCACGCGATCCCCCTCCTTGAAAGCTCCATCGAACCCCAGGTTCTTAAGCAACTGCAGTCTGCAGATCAGCCTGTTGGGCGTTGGAGCATGGTCGATTTGCCCAGAGGGCACAGCCCTTGGCTGATATACCCGAGCCGGACGTCATCGTTGTTGGTAAGACCAACGCTTTGGTCGACGTCTGCGTTCGATGTAGTCGGCACTTTGCAAACGCTTGGCGATAACCCGTGTCCACTGTCCAGAGCGATGAGCTCTACTACACCACATGACCGCGAACGAGATCTGGTCAAGGTCGTGGCGGCCATGACAGACGACATGGATCACGCCTCATGGAAGCTGGTATTCCACCATTACAAGCACCTCAAACATCTCCCTTTGAGTACCTTGGACTATTGGCGTGTGATCGGGCGCAGCCAAGAGGCGTGCCTCACGGCGGTACTCAAATTCCCTGCCGACATCCACGAGCTGATCTCGCGCATGAGAGACGAACTGGGCGTGATGTGGGAATTCACCTCGCGAGCGACTTTGCACAAGGTTTACGACGGCTTTTCCGCATCCTTGTTGGGGCAGCTCGGGGGAGCTGAAAGTCAAGGCGTGGTGGAAAAAGTCGTAGAAGATATCTTCGCCAAAATAGGCTCAGTGTCTGAGGCCCTAGCAATTCAGATCGACTTCGCACTTTTTGAAAAGACGGGGAGACGAACTCCTCGTTTTGAGCATTTGGTTGCGAGGTTTGCTACGGCTCCTGACGCCTTGCTTCAGCAGCATTGGAAAGGTGAGGACTCGAACCTGCAGCGGGTCTTGTTGCGAAGTCATGCTGATGAAAAGGTCTGGCCCTACTTCAAGCTGTGGGAGGAACTCCTAGGGGCCATCACAGAGCTATGTGCGCCCATCTACATCGATTTCATTCACGGCTTAGGGCGTCAACTACTGTGGGTTCCGCAGGTTCCGCCGGGTAGTCCGCCGGCGTCTGTCAAGTTCGATGTGGCCAATGCGCCGCTGCTCACCGGCTTCCTCGTTCAGGCTTGCGATGCGGGAAGATGGCTCCAATCAAATGATCACATGGCTGCGCTGCGTCAGATTAAGTCGTTTGACCCCGTCTGGTTTGAGACTGGGCTTCAACTTGGTGCTCTGCTTGCTATGAAGGCCCGACAGCGAAGTTCAGCGGCCCGTCGATCCAGATAAGTCCATTTGTGAACTCGCCTGAGTCGTTTTTCGATGATCAATCAAACCAAAGATTGCTATGAAGCCTGTGTTTTTTTCGTCGCTGTTGCCAGAGTTGAGTACTCGTGCTTCACGCGCGACGGTGGGTATCTTGGGGTTCTCCAATGAGCCTCTGCGGCGACACTTGTTGTCGTTGTTCTCGAGGGGTTTTGGCGAGGCTGGCTGTTTTCTCGCAGACCCAGTGTTCGAAGCCACCTTCGGCTGGAAGACCGCTGGCGAAAGAATGTCGCAGCTGTCGGGAAAGCTGTTGCATCCAGAGGTTGTCAGGAGCATGGACAAGCCTTGGGGGGAGTCAGCCAAGGACTACCGGTTTCCTGCAGATGCCAAACCCTATGCCCACCAGTTAGCAGCATGGACAGCCCTGCTCGGGCCAGGTTGCCAATCCGTCGTGGTGACCAGCGGGACGGGCTCTGGCAAGACGGAATGTTTCATGGTGCCAGTGCTCAGCAGCATTGCTCAGAGCAAGGAGGGGGGAGACAAAGGAAGTGGTGTGCAGGCCATATTCTTGTATCCACTCAACGCTCTGATTCAGTCTCAGCGCGAACGCTTGAGGGCGTGGACCGGGCCTTTCGGTGGAGATATACGCTTCTGCCTCTACAACGGGATGACGCCGGAGGAGGCCAAAGCGGACAGATATCGCGAAGCGCCGAATGAGGTGCATGACCGTACAGTCCTACGCACAACTCCGCCAGAGATTTTGGTCACGAACCCGACCATGTTGGAGTACATGCTGGTGCGGGCGCAGGATGCTCCCATCCTGGACAAATCTAAAGGCAAATTGCGCTGGATTGTTCTGGATGAGGCCCACAACTACATCGGCTCACAGGCGGCGGAGTTGGCTCTGTTGCTCAGGCGAGTACTGCATGCGTTTGGGACCTCTGCCGATCAGGTCCACTTTGTAGCGACTTCAGCCACGATTGGCGCAGGTGATGAAGCGGCCCGTAGACAGCTGCAAGAATTCCTCTCTAGTCTGGCGGGGGTCAGTGCGGACCGTGTAACAGTGGTTTACGGGGAAAGATCTATTCCCGAATTGGAGTCTGTGAGTGAGGTGAGCGCATCAATCCCGACTATCGGAGATATTCAGCAGCAGAGTGAAGACGCTGCAGGGCTGTACAAACGGCTGACATCGCATCCGGTTGCAAGGAGTCTCCGAGCACTGTTTGTGCCTACGCCTAACCAGGGTGGTCAGAGCTTTCAGACCCTCTCTGCAGTGCGGCAGACACTCAGGTTGGCAATGGTTGAGTCAAGTGAGTCCCATGCACTCCAGTGGCTCGACGTTCTGACCCGAGCAGTAGCTGGCGATGGACGTGGTGCCCAGGCGTTCTTGCCGCTTCGCATGCACGCTTTTCACAACACGTTGAACGGTATGTGGGCATGTGCGAATGCTCATTGCACTGCCAAGCGGCAAACAGAGTTGGATGACCCGGAATGGCTCTTTGGCGCGGTGTACACCGGTGAGCGAAGGCACTGTATTTGTGGTGCGCCCGTGTATCCGCTGGTTTCATGCAACGATTGCAACCAGACATTCCTGAGTGCAGATCTGGTGAGTGCTGGAAGCTGTCAGCGCTTGGTGGCTCCGGTTGAGGATGAGCCAGACGAATTTTTGATGGATCGAGATCCGGCAGAGAGCGAAGAAGAATCTGATTTGGACGAGAAGGCTGATGCAGTGCCTGCCCTATCTTCGCGAACGCATGTTTTGATTGTTAATGGGCACTCCTCCAGAGCCCCCTTGCATTTAAAGCAGGACACGCTGGAATTGGCACATGAAACAGTAGAAGACGCAATCCCAATCCGGATACAGGACGTCTCGACTGACGATGACGGTGGCCTAGTCCTCAAGTGCCCAGAGTGTGAAGGGAATGAAACCCCTTCTCGTCAGTTTCGAAAACCCAGACTCGGTGCTCCCTTTTACCTAGGGAACGTGATCCCAACGTTGCTCGAATATTGCCCCGACGGTGAGACGCCTCTGGACATGCCACGTCGAGGGCGGCGAATGATCACCTTCACGGACAGTCGGCAGGGTACTGCGCGCATCGCAGCCAAGCTGCAGCAGGACGCAGAGAGAAACGCGCTCCGCGCAGCCGTCTACCGTAAGTTGGTGTCCGATACGGCGGCCTCTGGAGGGGAGAGGGGGAAGCTACGGACGGAAATCGACCAGTTTCGAGCGCACTTGCCCGAAGAAGAGAGCCCTCTGCACCAAATCCTGTTGACACAGATCCAGGAGAGAGAGTCACGACTCGCTGAGCTCAGTTCAGGCAAAGCAGTCAATCACGAAGACATGGTGAGCTGGCTGTCGTCCCAATCAGCAGACATCAGTCGATGGATGCATGCTAGTTATGCTGATTCAGACGAAGCGTTCAAGGGCAACAAAGGTCCTGAACTGCTGGCGCGCATCCTTTTGTGTCGTGAGTTCGGTCGCCGCCCCAAACGGCAGAACAGTCTGGAGACCTTGGGCTTGGTCTCAGTGCAATACCCTAAGCTAAATCTGATCACGACGCGTCGAGTGGCTGTTGAGCACGCGGGCTTCACCTTAGAAGAGTGGCGTGCGTTCTTGAAGATTGCCTTGGATTTCTTTGTTCGGCAGCATTGGGCCATCCAACTTCCTTCGAATTGGCAGCGCTGGGGAGCGGAACGGGTCTTTCCAAAACAGATTCTCCCACCGTCTTCGATTGAGAAGCAGACCTCCAAGTTGGTCAAGTGGCCCAAGGTTTCCAACAAGAACAGGAACAGCCGCCTCGTCCGGATCCTTGCTTATGTGTTGAAGGTGGATCCGATGTCGGCTATGGGGCGGGATCGCATTGATGCGTTGCTCCTTGCCGCATGGGAGGACCTTACTCTGACATCGGGGCTATTGCAGATCGGTGCTGAACAAGGGCGTTACCTTGACCTGACCGACATTGCGTACCAGAACATCACAAAGGCCTGGGTGTGTCCTGTGACACGCCGGGTGCTGGATGTGACGTTGCGTGGTGTCACTCCCTACTTGCCTGAGACGGCCCTTCACGATGGTCTGACTCAGTGCCGACCGATCACCGTGCCTGTCTGTGACGTGGTCGCGCGAGATTTCCCAAACGACGATGAGCGAGTCGAAGCCGCACGGGCATGGGTGAGAGATCACCCGGCTCTGGACGGCGCTCGGGTTGAAGGCGTGTGGTCGGACTTGAACGAGCGCATCGTGGAAGGTGCAGGCTTCTTCCGTGCAGTCGAACATTCGGCTCAGCAGAGTGGTAGCCGTCTTGAGCAATACGAAAGCATGTTCAAGAAAGGGCTGATCAACCTGATGAGCTGCTCGACCACGATGGAAATGGGCGTAGACATCGGTGGCATCAACATGGTGGCGATGAACAACGTGCCCCCTCATCCAGCCAACTACCTGCAGCGAGCGGGTCGCGCCGGGCGCAGGGCTGAGACACGCTCCGTAGCCCTAACGGTTTGCAAGAACAACCCTCATGACCAGCACGTGTTCCAGAACACGACGTGGCCTTTCACCACGAGGTTGAGAACACCGGGCATCTCGTTATCCAGTCCCCTGATCGTTCAGCGACACGTCAACTCAATGTTGCTCGCCAACTTCTTGCGCATTCAGAGCAAGGAAGGAAAACTCAACAAACTGACCCTTGAGTGGTGGATGTTGCCCAGAGGTGAAAGTCGCCAGGAGCGCTTTGTGGCTTGGTGCGAGTGTTTTGATGAAGCCAAGCAGCCTGACCTGCGGAGAGGCGTTCGATCCTTGACGGCACGGACCGTCTTCGAAGGCCGTGGTGTGGCTGCACTGGTAGCTGAAGCAGGTCGCACAGTAGCCAGGCATGCGAGGGAGTGGCTTGAGGAGCTCAACGCGATCAACGCGCAGGTTTCTGAGCTCAGTGCCAAAGACGCAGACGACAAGATTCCCATGCGCGCGTTGGAGGTCCAGCTCAAGCGCTTGAAGGGCGAGTACTTGTTGCGGGAGCTGGCGACGAGCGGTGTTTTACCCGGATACGGTTTCCCAACCGACATCACGACCTTCGAAACACTTAACAAGGACTCAAGGGAGATTCAAAGGCAGCGTGACAAGTCTGACAGTGGACGCGAGGACAACAAGTTCCAGCGGCGGGAGCTTCCAAGTCGCGATACGGTGACGGCGCTGCGCGAGTACGCGCCCGGGGCGAGTGTGGTGATCGACGGGCTTGTGTACAAGTCGGCAGGTATCACGCTGAACTGGCATGCACCTGCGACCCTGGACCAAGTTCATGAGTTACAGAACATCAGGCAAGCATGGCGTTGCGGGCACTGTGGCTCTAGTGGGACCTTTGTGCTTGCTCAGAAACTGGAACATTGCCCCGATTGCGGGCATGAGCTGGAACCCGGGGTGCAGCACAACCTGCAGTACCTGGAGCCGGCGGGTTTCGGTGTGGATGTCTTTGATGAAACTCACAACGACATAACGATGCAGGAGTATGTTCCAGTAGAGCAACCCTGGATCACAGCCAGCGGGAGCTGGGTTCCTCTACCCAACCCCGAGTTGGGAAGATTCCGTGCGACCCCTCAAGGTTCCGTGTTTCACCATTCGTCAGGCACAGGCCGTTATGGCTACGCGCTCTGTTTGGAGTGTGGGCGCGCCGCGCCGATGGGGAATGAAGAAGATCCTGCCCATGGAATGCCTAAAGTCTTTCAGCGACCGCATTCACGGCTGAGAGGTGGGAAGACAGACGGGAGTTGGATGTGTGGAGGTAGCGACAACGCATTCAAGATCAAGACAGGGATCCGCTTTGGTCGAGAGTACACCACCGACGTCTTGGAAGTGGTTCTGCAGGACGGTGACGGTCAGCCATTGGTCGATTTGACGGTGGCCTTCACCTTGGCTGTTGCTTTGCGGCGAGCGATGGCGGAGAGTCTTGGGGTTGAGGAAACCGAGCTTGGATGTGACACCAAGATGCTGCGCGATGACCTCAATCGCAAGGCACGCGCTATCCAAGTGTTCGATGTGCGCTCGGCGGGCTATTCCAGCTTGGTTGCACCTGAGCTGCCCACGTTGTTGCGCATGGTCAAAGCCAAGCTGCAATGCGAAGCAGGGTGCGATGGTGCATGCCAGATGTGCCTGCTGACGTTCGATACGAGGTACCGGACAGACGACTTGAATCGGCAAGCAGCCTTGGATTTCTTAAGTGATGCTTGGTTGGATTCACTGACTCTTGATGCACGACATCAGTTGTTCGGTACAGCCTCAAAGCCCGAGTTTCAGGCGGTGGATGAAGCGATATCGCGGGAGTTGAACCGTGGTGATGCCAGAAGGTTGCTCGTGTATTTGAATGGGGATCCCTCTGAATGGGATCTCCCTGCGTCTCCGCTGAGGCGATTGATGCACAGGCTCTCTGTCAGAGACGACGTGTCGCTGGCCCTTGTCACGTCAACGGGTGAGTTGGGGGGCTTATCACGGGAGAATGCGGCAGTCCTTCGAGGTCTCGACGCATTGGGGTCGGTTTCATTGACTGTCGGCAACCCTCCAGCTATGGCCCTGGAAGGACATTGCCTTGCGACTGTCGAGCGATCAGACGGCTCTCATTCGACCTGGGCAACGACAGATAGTCTTGCCGCTGGTTGCGGTCCTCAATGGGGGCAGTTGATCGATGGCATCGTCGTCGCGGCGCCGACCATAGCTCCACATCTGACTGGTGGTGCGATATCCATGCCGTCCAGCGATGTGCCTGGTGTGCACTCGTTTGAGATCACTACTGAACTGGATGGCAAAGGTGCAGGTTTTGGGGAGCGGTTCTGGAAGCTCCTGTCCCGAGGAGACTTGTCGACGCTGCTTCCCAGGGGCACTGTTCCAGTTGCGGTGGAATATGAGGATCGATATCTGGCGACTCCGATCACTTGTGCCTTGTTGCTGGATGTGATCTCAGCGATCAAGTCCCATTTCCAGGCCGACAACGATTGGGGCGATGTTCGGGTTCGTGTGACCACCATGGTGGTTGCCGATGACAAGCCATCTCGTGGTCGAGGAGCCTGGTGGTCCGACTGGGAGCGAACAGACCAGAGGGACCGGGCTCTGGAGGCCGCGTTCGACTATAGCGGCATGTCGGCATCGGTGACATCAACCGACAAGCGAAATCTCAGTCACGGGCGTCGTTTGACGATTCACTTTCAGAGTGGTGGTCAACTGGTGGTGTGGCTGGACCAAGGTTGGTCGTACTGGGCGATGGCAAAACACCATCGGCAAACAGCGTTGACTACCTTCGATGCACGTCTTCCACCTGCAGAGTTGGGGGAGCTGTTGGCCGAGTTCCGCATTGATGTGCAGGGCCATGAGCTTCCGACGCAACTGTTCATGGATAGGCGGGACCTTCACTGAAAGCCGCCTCTGCTCACTCAATACGAAGGCAGAGACATGTCTCTGGTCCGATCTTGTATGTCCAAGCCGTTTACCTCGCCAACCTCATGTCTTTGCAGCCTTTCTGTGTAGCTTAGGCTCCATACCGTACCTGTAGGGTAAGGGGCTACACGCCTTGAGCAAGAGAGGCAGCAATCTGACTACCAAATGGAGCTAGAAAAGGTACTTTGCGTGTCGGTGGATGCCCTTGAGTTGGTAACGTGAGTTCAATTTCCCCGGTCCTGCTGTAACTTGTGAAGTCTGAAGCGCAAGTTCATGATTTAAAAAACCACGCAAATCCGGGGGAACAAACGGGGGAACAAATTGCTGTGAAAATTTAAGGAATTGAGTATGTATGCGGCTTGTGGGACTTCATTCAGTAGACGCCAGCCACCATAACGTCCAAGGGCGTTCGCTGACTTCCAGCGAACGCCCTTTTTCATTGGTAAAACAGGTACTTACGGTGCATGGACATGCGCTCTAGTTCGCTGGTAGCCGCAGCAAAACCGGGGAACGGATGGGGGAACAAACCTGAAAAATCACTGACCGTGCTCAGTTGTTCCCCCGCTTCCTTCGGGGGCTATTGCATCCATGCATTCCAAGACTCTTTCCAGAAACTGCTGTACCGAAAGATCCTTGTTTGCCTCCCAGGGGTTGGTGTGCTGACCGTCGATGCCCTGGGAAATATTGGCAATTGGGTGCGATAGATTGGTTGGCAGGTACTGTTTGCCTGCGGCGAGAGCCGCGAGGTTCGAAAAAATAGCCCGCACGAGGCGGGCTAAATCATTGCATCACTCGCACAGGGGAGGGGCGAACCGCCAGATTTGACGGTAGGTGCATCCTAAGTCCGGTTCCGATAGGTGTGCGATGGGCGGGTCAGTAAATCGTGAAATATGTCCGGTTTACACGGGCCTCCGACGTGTCAGCAGGGTTTGAAGGTTCTAGCGCGACGAACAAAACTCCCCTGGCGGCCGCCCGTCTTGTTGTTCGGCTTGTTCTGGCTGTGAAGGAACGCCTAGCCCGGGCCGCTGCGCTAGGTTTTGTTCGCCGCTCTTGGCTGCAGTGCCGCTTGTTCCATGCATCGCAATCGCAGCGTTGTGAAGATGGGTTATGGGTCTACGGACCGTATCGCCAAGCGGCGCAGGTTGTCACTGGACGACGCAGCCTGATTAGATCGCGAGGTTGTAGCTTCGTGTATCAATTCTTGAGCCTCAGGGGCTCACGCCGCACAATGCACGCTCGTTCACGCCGGAGGCCACCATGCCAATGGAGTACTTGAGGGCGCTGGAGCGCGACGCGCTTCCCCTGACTGAATCGGATGTCGTCAACATCGACAAGCTGCGCATCCTGCGAGCGGCTGGAATGGTGGAGGTGCAGCTTCCGCCCGTCGATTCACCCCATCAGAAAGCCCAGGTGCTGTATGTCACTGGCCTCGGTTGTGCGACCCTGCGAGCCTGTGGAGCCAGCGTCAAGACACACCACCGGGAATCGCATTGCGATCTGGAGTCTTCCTACGACTGAGGGCCCTGGTGGGGGATTCCTGGAAAAACTCCAGGCACCGGGAGAAATCGTCCTACAGAGTGTTGCGCTGCACCAGAAGGGCCATAGTCGCAGGCCAAAAATACGATGAAGCATCTGTATTGCTGGCACGGCCAGACGAAAGGTGCATATGAGCAGTTGGTACAAATTGGCGCTTGGCAACGACGATGAGGCCTTTGAGCCTGCCTTGCGAATCCAGCAGATGTTCATGTCGAAGTTCTTGATGTGTCCTCCTGGTTCTGGCAGGGCACTTTTTTCTTGCTACGACAAGGCGAACGACAACCTCTGGCTGTACTTTTCCCCGGCAGCGCAGGACATCGCATTGCGTGTGTATGCACAGCCGTGTGATTCCCCGACAGCACTGGACTGCATTGGTCTGCTGGCCGGTGAAGGCGATGCGCTCGGAATGGGGGAGTCTCCTTTGCTGAAAAAGGCGGCGTAGTCCTCTTCCGGACAAGGGCACTTGCAAAGCCGGCCTCTTGGTCTTACGCACTTGACGTGTATGCGCTGTCCCACATCCGTGTTCTCTGGGCTCTGACATGCGCTCGTGCATGGGCATGTGCCAATCTTTTTACCGGCCTTCATCGGAGCGGCCTGAGGAGTAAAAATGTTGTCCTACGATCCCACGCTTTCTCACCACCTGGAAGCTTGCCCAGAGGCTCCCTCTCTGCAGATGGGCCAGCCCGCAGACAGGCTCTTGCAACGCCAGCAAACCGACAACCTGCCTCTGGGCCGCAGCGATAGTCACGGCCTGGAGCGGGAGTTACAGTTTGCCGATCTGGACTGTCAAGAGCCGCAGGCGATGGGCTGATGACTTTTCGCCTGCAAATGGGTGGTTGCGGAGCAAAGCGATGTCGGTGCTGACACTGCACATCCGCCCGGAAGGTGCCCAGCAGTATCTGGCAAGGGTGTTCGACGGAAAAATTCTGGTCGGTGTTCCGACCTTGCACCCCGGCATCAAGGAGGCGATAGAGGCGTATGGCTTGGGCCAAGGCTTCGCGGGGGTGATTGCCTTCCATATCTGGTATGGCGGCTGGAGCGTCGGCACCATACCACTCGACCGGATGCGGACTGAGGCTGCCGAGTTGGCAAATCGCCTTGTTGTGCTTTCCGCCGTGGTCCGTTAAGGGCACTCGCAGCTATGTTGCAGGCTGGTGGGTGGCATAGCACGGGGGTGAAACAAAATGAAATAAACCGAAACTGCGTCGAGACCCCATCGACTGGGTCTGTCGGCACCATCAGGGTCATGTTCAACACCGTCCATGAAAGGACTGCACCATGAAACCCTGGATCAAGAAAACCCTGATGGGCATCTTCGGCGCCTCCATTGCCGTGGGCGGCTTGACGGCCTGCTCCAGCAGCCACCATCACCGCGGCCCGATGAGCCCCGAGAAGATGACCGAGGTGCGTGGCAAAGTGGTGGAGCGCGTCAGCAGCAAGCTGGACCTGAACGAGGCGCAAAAGCTCAAACTCAATGTGCTGGCCGACAAGATGGAAGCCCAGCGGGCAGCTTTCATCGGCAAGACTGCGGACCCGCGCACCGAAATGCAGGCCATTGTGGCGGGCGCCAAGTTTGACCGCGCGCGGGCGCAGACCTTGCTGGATGAGAAAACCCGCGCGGTCCAGGCCAACAGCCCCGAAGTCATCAGCGCATTGGCTGATTTCTACGACAGCCTGAACCCCGATCAGCAGCAGAAAGTGCGCGAGATGATGCAGAGGCGCAAGGGCTGGATGGCGCGCGGCTGATGGCGGGGGGCGTTCACATGTCTCCTACGCTGGAACCCATCCACCGCCTGGCACAGGGCGTGCGCAAACATGGGCCTGCGCTGCTGGCGGGCATGCCCGACCCCC